>Ga0209464_10000482_pt1 | contig 12845 bp, 11 predicted proteins | sample DOMMetBare1Fresh_2_FD_187473 | JGI IMG/M metagenome (GOLD analysis project Ga0209464, IMG submission 187473) | Wetland sediment microbial communities from St. Louis River estuary, USA, under dissolved organic matter induced mercury methylation -... | ecosystem: Environmental > Aquatic >... | reverse complement strand
CTCCTTCAAATTTGAATGCCTCGATCTTTCTGTTTAGCTCGGGAAATGCCAGCGGAACCCGGAGTTCCCTTCCCTGTGGCGCATAAAAACCGATGGCAGAGATAGTAACTCCTTTTACAATATTCTCTACACCTTCAAAGCGTGCTACTAATTCCTCGTCAGCATGAACTACGTATGGCGCCCCCAGTTTAATCTGCCAATCGGTCTGCTGCTTGAATGCGGCTTCAAATTCATAGTCCCGGATATTATTTCCACCCCCATAGTAGTGCAGTACGGTATCCAGCCCGATTGACTTTTCCGCAATACAGAACGACCCCACTTTGAGGAAAGGCTGTAATCCGCCCGATGTTCCCACACGGATCAGTGTCAACTGGTGGAAGTCAACTTTTTCGGTGCGTGTGGCGAAGTCGATATTGGCCAGCGCATCCAGTTCGTTTAGCACGATGTCAATGTTGTCCGTGCCGATGCCGTGCGATAGAGTGGTGATACGTTTGCCTTTGTAGGTGCCGGTGATGGTATGAAATTCGCGGTTCTGAACGTCACATTCGATGGTGTCGAAGTGAGATGCGACGAGACTTACCCGTTCCGGATCGCCTACCAACAGGACTTTGTCGGCAAGTTGTCCGGGGGTAATATGGAGGTGAAAAGCGCTACCGTCTGGATTGACGATCAGCTCTGATTCAGGGAAGTTTTTCATGTGACTTTGTTTTGTTTTAGAAATGAGAAGTCGCGAAAGTGAGATGAAATCTTTTCCGAAGTTCTAAACTCAGGAAAAGCAGATCAGCATCAGCTTTCGCGACTTCGCGTTAGATTTAATTATACGATCTTATCAGCTCCCGGAGCTGGTTTGCCAGGTTTGGCTATAGAGTCGCGCATATTAGTGTCAGCTTCGATGTTCTTCATCTTGTAGTAATCCATGATACCGAGGTTGCCGTTGCGGAAAGCTTCAGCCATAGCCTGCGGTACCTGCGCTTCGGCTTCAATCACTTTGGCGCGGGCTTCCTGTGCTTTGGCCTTCATCTCCTGCTCGAGGGCGATAGCCATGGCACGACGCTCTTCTGCTTTTGCCTGTGCGATGTTTTTGTCCGCCTGAGCCTGATCCATTTGAAGGGCAGCACCGATATTGCGACCTATGTCAATGTCGGCAATGTCAATCGATAGAATTTCGAAAGCAGTGCCGCTATCCAATCCCTTTTTCAATACCAGTTTTGAGATGGAATCGGGATTTTCCAGTACCGATTTATGACTTTCGGAAGAACCGATAGAGGATACAATTCCTTCGCCAACGCGGGCTAATACCGTTTCTTCACCGGCGCCACCCACCAATTGCTTGATATTGGCACGAACGGTGACACGTGCTTTAGCTACCAACTGGATACCGTCTTTGGCCACGGCTGTAACGGGTGGTGTGTCGATCACTTTGGGGTTTACCGACATCTGAACGGCCAGAAACACATCACGACCGGCCAGGTCAATCGCCGTTGCCATCTGAAAGCTCAGGTCAATGTTGGCTTTTGAGGCTGAAACCAGGGCGTGTACAACGCGTTCCACGTGACCACCGGCCAGGTAGTGCGCTTCCAGTTCGTCCCGGGTCAGTCTGCTGAGACCGGCTTTGTGCGCCTCGATCATAGCCCGGACAATGATGGTCGGGGGAACCTTCCGGATGCGCATAAGGAAGAGCTGGATCAGAGAGATACTTACCCCCGAGACTCTGGCAGAAAACCAAAGCAGGAAAGGGACAAAGTAAAAGAAAATGCTCAGCAAAATAAAGGCTACTACGAGTAGCAACAAGCTAAATTGAATTGGCATAACTTTCTGTTTTTAAGTTTATACTAATGGTTTAACGATTACTTGTGTCGGACCGACGGAGGTAACTTCAACAGGCGTGTTTTCGTCAATGAAGCCCAGCTCCGATTTGGCTTCCACGATCTCATCTTTGAATTGCGCTTTGCCGATAGGGTTCAGGCGGGAGAGAGTCACACCCTGATCGCCGGGCTGGATTTTACTCTTCTTTTCATCGGAAATGGTCGATGAAATGCGTGTGTTAAGCGCCAGCCTATCCAATGCACTCGATTTGATCAGCCAGATAAACAGGGCCGCGGTAACGATTAAGGAGATGCTGAGAACGATAGTTCCGCTTTTAGCCCCCAAAGATGAAAAGGCAAACATGATTCCACCGGCAAAGAAGGCGATACCGGCAATACCGGCGATACCAAATCCGGGAATGAAGAAGGTTTCCAGAATTAATAGTCCTATTCCGATCAGAAGCAGGACGATGATGATAATCAGATCGATGCCCATAATTACCTGAGATTTTGATTTTCCAGATTGATTGCTTTTAATTTTAGCTCCGCTTGTCTGGTTTGAAGTTCTTCTACCTCTTTTTCAAGGGATAATATCACATTGGAGACCTCTTCGCGGTGCGATTGTTCGGGAGATATATACTCCTCTCTGAGTTTCTTTAACTGATCTTTTTGAGTCAATAATTTATTTCCGGTTTGGATGTATTCCTGATAGGCGGCTTTTGCTTCTTCATTTTTAAAGTCTGACCAGGAATGGTACACCTGATTGTCGTTAATCACTAAGCGAAAAGCGCCCTTTGAGTTAGTCTGAGAATCGGAAGATCGATCGATGTTCCTGATTTTATCCAATAACGATTGATAACTTGCTCCCTTTTTCCAGGTCTCTTTGATGGAACGCAGCTGCGCTAAGTGGGTGAGCTTATCGGGTGATTCGTTTTCATATACTTGTTTGCTTTCATTGGGGATAAACAGGTAAATAATCACTTTTCCTTCCGGCTGGTAGCGATCGCTGGCAAACCAACCTATGTTGTTTTGTTCGTCAATGGCCATCATATAGTCGTTGTAGATGGAGTTGAATGGCATGCCAACATTTTCGGGAGCCAGGTAACTGTTGCCGGCCAGGTTGTAGCGCGTAATGAAAATATCGTATCCGCCGATAGAACCCTCACCATCTGAGGCAAAGTAAAGAGTTGTACCGTCTGTCAGGACGTACGGAAAGTTTTCATTTGCCTTTGTGTTAATTGCATCGGGTAGAGGGGTTTTTTCGCTCCAACTGTCCAGTAGGCGGTTTTGGGTGTAAAGCTGGTAGTTGTTTCCGTTGCTTTTTTCAGCAAAGTAGATCTTGTCCTTTCGTTGATTTTGATATACGGAAGCGAAATTTCCGGTGGAAGTACCAAAGAACTTATCGCTGTTTATGACTGAACCGGCTTCATTGCTGAGCTGGTATGCCTTCATGAAGTTCTGTTTGTCCACAACCATGCTGTCGATGATCTGCACCTTTTCCACACCCCGGATCTGGCGGGCTGCAACGGTAGTGTATGACAGCCTTTGTTCGGCCAGCGTTTTCAGCTTCGTGTCGGTTTTGGGGTCATCTACACATTTCTTCAGCAGCAATACGCTCTCATCAAACTGATAATTGGCATAGGCTACTTCAGCCTGACATATTACGTAGTATTGATTCAGTAATGGATCTTTGCTTTTTACTTTGAGTAGTTTGCCAAATTGTTCTTTGGCTTTCAGGTAGTTCTTGTTTTCAAAATTAGCCTTGGCTTCTTCGAAAGTCTGACCGTAGGTTAGGGTAGAAGCAGATAAAATTAAAAGGGCTAATTTAATCTTGATCAGTTTCATAAGAGGATTGAGTACTTGTGTCTTAGGTGTGTTGGTTTTCTTCTCAAACTTACTCTTTTTTTTTGAATTGAGTGGTAGTTTAGAGCTTATTTCTGGGAGATGTATTGCATATGTAAAATAGAACAGGCGGTTGAAGTAGTTCAATCGCCTGTATTTATGTGTTTTGAAAAGAATTTATTGTTTGATCAGGATTCCGGAAGTCAGCGTGTTTCCTGAACTTAATTGTAGGATATAGGCTCCCTGCGGCAAACTGACTACGGAAACCGCATTGATAGATTCATTGGCAACCCCGGATTTGATCGGTTTGCCGTCTATCGATAGGATGCGGAAATTGCAGTTTTGCGCTGTCGAATTCACAATGGTAACCGTTTCCCGTACAGGATTGGGGTAAAAGGTCAGCTTACCCACCGGTACCTGGGGGACGGAGGTAGTAGTCGGATGCGTTGCAGTTCCAAAATAGAACAGTATCGAGCGATTGATTTCTTCGCTTTTAGTGGTAGATGTTGACGGACGTGTAAACTGGGTTACATTCAGTATTTTGTTGGTTTCGTCGATGTCCCAGTCTAATCTGGAGTTGTCGTTCTGGTTTTTATTGGAGAAAGCGGTGATCTCATCGTTTTTACTCACAAATTTGCTTTGATCATAAGCATTCAACAGTCCCTCCTGATAAAGCGTATCGCTCAACGTTGTACTTCCGCCCTCGTTATTGAACTGAAATTTTTCAGAGGCCAACTCTTTATTGTTAGCAGAATAACTGATGGTTGCCTGTACAGAATTGGCCTGCCCGGCTGTGACCGCTAAGTTCTGACGGTATCTCTCCACCCAAGATTGCCCCAAAGAGTCCATGTCAGAAACCACGTGTGAGCTTAGATTAGCTGACTTGTCGAATGTTGTTTCTGTTTTCTGGAAGCTATTCCATTGATTATTGGTCACGTCAAAAGACTCTACGAATTGAGTGGTCCGGTCAATAGTATCACTATAGAGATAACGATACCTAAAGACCGGAACAAAAGTGGCATCGGATGAGCTATAGCTTAATATCGTTTCAGTTTCAGGTTTGCCATTGGTCAGGTAGCTGTTAATAATCCTGGAGGTTGGAATCAGTTGTTTCAGCGTGTCAGGTGCGAAGTATTTAACCGAATCCTGTTTGCCCGCGGAGTTGTAGCTGAAGTTTCCTGTTGCATAAATAACCCATACCTGATTAATAGAGTCCCACCGGGAGTTGGCGAAGCTTAGTAAATTTCCATTGGAATCAAAAGATTTCTCCGTCTTGACGTTTACTCCTTTCCAGTTTGAGGATATGGGATTCCAGGCGTAAAAGGCATGCAGTATGCACCGGCCGAGAGAATCGGTCTTTGTTTCAAACTTTTGGTAATTAACAAAGCTGTTTGTCGCTGAATTGAAGTTGCTTTCAACCAGAGTCTCCACTCCGGCTATGTCTTGCAGGTTATTCTGTTTGGCCGGAATCCAGATGAATGAAGAGTCGTCAAACAGGGAAGTGGTACTTATAAAACCGTTTACACTGTATTGGTAAACGGTTTTATAGGTTTTATTCAAGTCATTTAGTTGATATATAATGCTGTCAGGAGCGCCAAGGTCATTGATACGACTGGCTTGAATCTTAATGCCAAAGCAAAAAGACGCAATAAACAAAAGGCTTCCGTACAACAGTTTTCTCATAGGTGTGATTTTATTCAGGCTTTTTTCTCAAGTAAAACAACGTTTTCCACGTGATGCGTATGCGGGAACATATCTACGGGCTGTACTTTCACCACACGATACGCTTCGTCCAGCAGGCTCAGGTCGCGGGCCTGGGTGGCAGGGTTGCAGCTCACATACACAATGCGTTGAGGCGCTGCAAACAGGATGGTTTTCACCACGTCATCATGCATTCCGGCACGTGGCGGGTCAGTGATGATTACATCCGGTCGGCCATATTGATGGATAAAGTCTTCGTTGAGGATGTCTTTCATGTCTCCGGCAAAGAAGAGCGTATTGTCCAGATTATTTAGTTTGGCGTTGATTTTAGCATCTTCAATAGCATCGGGCACATATTCAATGCCGATCACCTGTTTGCTTTGGTGTGCTACGAAATTAGCAATGGTTCCGGTTCCGGTATACAGGTCGTAAACCAGTTCGTTTCCGGTCAGACCGGCAAACTCACGGGTAATGCTGTACAGATTATAGGCTTGCTCAGAGTTGGTCTGATAGAACGATTTCGGACTGATTTTGAACTTCAGGTCCTCCATAGCCTCAAATATACAATCACTTCCTTTGAAAACAATCACTTCCTGATCGGAAATCGTGTCGTTTGCCTTCTCATTAACAACATATTGCAAAGAGGTGATTTCGGGGAACTTATCTGCAACATTTTGTAACAATGCCGTGCGTTTCTCTTCGTCGTTTTCATAAAAGACGACTATCACCATGATTTCACCGGTCGAGCTGGTGCGAATAATGAGGTTACGCATCAATCCGCCTTTGTTGCGGATGTCAAAGAAGGTGATTCCGTTTTTCAGGCAGAAATCTTTTACTTCCAGACGGATACGATTTGAAATATCGTCCTGTAACCAGCATTTTTTGATATCCAGCACCTTGTCAAACATACCCGGAACGTGAAATCCCAGGGCATCCATATCATCGAACCGGGTCTCGGAGAATCGCTCCTCGTCGGTCAACCAGCGTTTGTTGGAAAAAGTATATTCCAGCTTGTTGCGATACTCTTTGGTTTTTGCAGAACCCAGGATAGGGTAAAACTCCGGCAACTCGACCTTGCCGATGCGGGTCAGGTTGTCAAATACCTGTTTGTGTTTGAATTTAAGTTGTTCTTCGTAAGGGAGGTGCTGCCATTTACAGCCACCGCATATCCCGAAATGCTCACAAAACGGTTCGCTTCTTTTTTTCGAAAGTTTGTGGAAATGTACCGGTTTAGCCTCGGCGTATTTATTTTTTTTGCGGGTAAGCTGGAGGTCAACTACATCGCCGGGTGCCACATAAGGGACAAAAATAACCAAATCGTCAACTTTAGCGATGGCTTTGCCTTCAGCAGCAACGTCTGTGATGGTGATATTCTCTAAAAGGGGAAGGGGTTTCTGTTTACGTGCCAATGTCTTAGTCTTTTTACAAAATTTGAAACGCAAAGATAATCATTTTTAGAATCCATGGATAACGGTCGCTTCCGGTGTTTCATTTCGTGTCATGTTAACAAGGGAAACTATAGCAGAAAATGGGAAAATCAGCCGATTTCGCTGCTTTTTGAAATTTTTTTGTGGAATTCTGCAAATAGATGGAGAATTATTCGCAACTTGCGCGAAATTAATTTTATTACAATGAATAAGGGTACAGTGAAATTTTTCAACGAGTCAAAAGGTTTTGGCTTTATCAAAGATGCAGATTCTCCCAAAGAGTATTTTGTACACGTGTCAGGATTGAAAGAAGAAGTCCGTGAAAATGATGAAGTAACTTTTGACCTTCAGGAAGGGAAGAAAGGACTAAATGCAGTAAATGTTAAACGAGTATAGTTTATATATTAAGACATTTCCATCAAAAGCCTTGCGTGAGTGAGGCTTTTTTCATATAAAACCAATGATAAGTTACCTGCAAGTAGATGGATTGACCAAATCGTTTGGCGACCAGATATTATTTGAAAATATAAGTTTCGGCATTGCCGAGGGGGAGCGCATCGGTCTGATTGCTCCGAATGGTACGGGGAAGACTACCCTGCTCAATATTCTTTCCGGAAAAGAAGATTACGATAGCGGTTCTGTTGTTTACCGTCGGGATCTGAAAGTGGGTTATTTACCACAGGATCCGCAATATCCGGCAGGGCTGACCGTGTTGGAAGCCTGTTTCCATTCTGAAAGTGAAACAGTGAAACTGATTGCCGAGTATGAGAATGCGATGGCATCGGGAGACCACTCCAATCTGGAAGACATTCTTCATCGCATGGATCACCTCAAGGCGTGGGATTACGAACAGAAAGCGAAGCAAATCCTCTCAGAACTCAAAATCCGCAATTTCGATCAGAAGGTGGAGCAACTCTCCGGCGGCCAATTGAAGCGCGTGGCGTTGGCTAATGTGCTGATCTCCGAACCCGAACTGATCATTCTTGATGAGCCGACCAACCACCTTGACCTCGAAATGACCGAATGGCTCGAAGGTTATCTTAACCGTTCCCGCCTCAGTCTGTTGATGGTAACGCACGACCGTTACTTCCTCGACCGGGTTTGCAACGAGATTATCGAAATGGATCGTCGCAACCTCTATACCTACAAAGGCAACTACTCCTACTATCTAGAGAAACGCGAAGAGCGCATGATGGCACAAAATGCAGAGATTGACCGTGCAAGCAACCTTTTGCGTAAAGAGCTGGAATGGATGCGTCGTCAACCGCAGGCCCGCGCCACAAAAGCCAAATCCCGTATCGATGCATTTTATAAGTTAGAGGAGAAAGCGAAGCAACAGCGTGCAGCGGGTGATGTGAAACTCGATGTGAAAGCCTCCTACATCGGGAGTAAGATATTTGAAATCGAACATCTTTACAAAAGCTTTGGCGACCTGAAGATCGTTGAGGACTTTGATTATGTATTTTCCCGTTACGAGAAAATGGGTATCGTGGGTAATAACGGTACCGGAAAATCTACCTTTATCAAGATGCTGATGGGCGACGTGGCTCCGGATAGCGGTAAGATTGATATTGGCGAGACGGTGAAGTTTGGCTATTACAGTCAGGATGGGTTGAAGTTTGATGATCAGATGAAGGTGATTGATGTCGTGCGCGAAGTCGCGGAAGTCATTGATCTGGGAGGTGGAAACAAGCTGACCGCATCTCAGTTTCTGCAACACTTCCTCTTTGCGCCTGAGACTCAATATAACTTTGTCTATAAACTGAGTGGGGGAGAGAAGCGCCGCCTCTATCTCTGTACCGTGTTGATGCAGAATCCTAACTTTTTGGTACTCGATGAGCCGACTAATGACCTGGATATAGTAACACTGAACGTGTTGGAAGATTACTTGTCCAGCTTCAAAGGTTGCGTGATCGTGGTATCGCATGACCGCTACTTTATGGATAAGGTAGTGGATCACCTGATGGTGTTTGAAGGGAACGCCAGGCTGAAAGATTTCCCCGGTAATTATACCGACTATCGGGAGTGGAAGGAGTTAAAGGAGAAAGAGGAGAAGCAGCTTCAAACCGAAAAGGCGAAGAAGGAAGAGAAACCTGCGACATCCAATAAACCGGTACGACCAGTTGATGATAAGAAAAAGCTTTCCTTTAAAGAGAAAAGGGAGTATGAACTCCTGGAAGCGGAGATTCCACAGCTTGAATCGGAAAAAGCGCAGTTGGAACAGGAAATGAGTACAGGTACACTCTCCACCGATGAACTACTGGCGAAATCTGCACGTATCAGTGAGCTGATTGAGCTGATTGACGAGAAATCGATGCGCTGGTTGGAACTGAGTGAGATGATGTAGGTCATATATCGCCGGACTAAATCCGGCGTTATCCCATTGGTCACTCCTACGGCGTTTCTTTGTAGCCTGATGCCGTAGGTGTGACCACTTCATAGCGTAAAACTTCTATTTCATCCGCACATATTTTTCCACAAAGTGGAAATAGATAATTCTTCCTCTTTCATCATACGGTCCTGTCTGAATCAGAGTGTCTCCTTTAATCTGTACAGTGTATTGAGGCTTTTTGCCAAAATATTTGATCGCATCCGGATAATGGATGTTCAGGTCTTCAATCAATTGAGAACCCTTCAGTTCATATTTTCCACAAATGCCGCCATTCTCTGTTTTCCCGTTATTGATGGACTGGTTTACAACCATGAAATAACCTTTACCAAACATTTTCCATTGAAAATTGCCTTCTTTAGTAGAGAATTGAGACATCAATGAATCCAGATGGTAAAATTGGGCATGTACCATTTGCCAGGATCCTTCGATCGGGTTTGTCTTTTTCTGTCCGTAGCTCGTCGTTGCGAAGATTGCAACGATAAGCAAAGTGATCAATCGTTTCATACTTTCTAGTTTTAGGTTATTATTATGTAGTCCACTGTTTTATCCCCCTTGGTGCGAAGGGTAATATCTTGCCAATAATTGGGAATGAAGGTTTTGAAAAAGTCAAAACCGGCAAGATAGCTAATGAAGTATATAAACTTCATCAGGTTTAACTACGCCGGTTTATATTCTATCCGAATCATCGCTTACAAAATAAGAAGAATGATTTATTGAGTTTTCAGAAACCTATACATTGGTGCTTTGTTCAATATGTTATTGGTTGATAGTTGTTTGGAGATATGTTGTCTATACGAAACATTGGAGTGTCAATACCTAAATAGAACAATCTGAACATTGATGTTGTTTGCTCTACCCGGGTGGTTTATATTGATTGCTGCAATTACTTTTCTCATATTTTGTCATTCTGATTACCTGTGGGAGTCATCCTAAAATGACTGCAACGGTTTCGTTATTCTCTGTCCACAATATAATTCAGTTCGGTTACTCCGCAAGTAAATTGTCGGGTAGTCAAAAGGGTTAGTTTTATTTTGTCTTTGATATCCTTAAACAATGGAATACCCTGTCCAAGAATAATTGGATTAACAAATAGCCAGTAGCCGTCAATCAAGTTCAGTTGCATAAGCGAATGTGTTGCTGTCGGGCTGCCAAAAAGCAAGATATCTTCACCTGCCTGTTGTTTTATTTCATTTATTCTGTCCGCAAGGTTGTCACTGATAATTTGTGTGTTGGTCGGTCCGATAGCTGTCGAACCTGCGTCTTGAATTCTATCGGGATTCATTGTTTTTGATAAAACAACTTTGTGAACTTTGTTGTACCACTTTGAATGCTCAATGTCGTGTTTGGTTGCTGTCGGCTTGTCTCCTGCTGTCGGCCAGTAGTTTTCCATCATCTGATAAGTTACTCGTCCATATAATGCAGTGTCACCTCCGCTTATCCGTTTGCCGACATAGTCAAAGATTTCTTCGTCAACTTTAATCCAGTCCATTTCGCCATTCTGTCCTGCTACAAAACCGTCAAGTGATATGTGCATAAATGAAATTATTTTTCTCATAGGATTCTGTTTTTTTATTGTTGTCAATGGTTTATTACTCTCTTCTACTCATTCGCTATTCTATTATAAACAGCTACAAGCTGTTTGAGTTTAGTGCAGCGTTCCTTATCGTTGGGAAAGAAAAGGTAGAAATTCCTGTCAGAAACAATCTCAGCTAAATGGGTTCATATACTTATGCGATATTAGTTCGTTCCATTATTTGTTATCGGAAAGATTCGGTGAAGACGTGAGACAAAGAAGACCAGATTACATGATACGTTAAATATTAACGGAGATCACATAATCTGGTCTTATACTAATCCAGAGATAAAGTTGCGGTTGCTATCTAAAATAAACTATTCCGGAATCATTTGATTTCGATCACAAAATCCTCTTTCGGATTTCTGAACTTTTTCATGTTCGCCAACCAATCATTTTCTGGATCCCGGTATCCAATGGGCAAAAGTGTAACACTCTTCAGTCCCAGAGAAGGAAGATCCAGTAGAGCGTCCAGTTGCCCGCTGTCAAAACCTTCTACCGGCGTGGCGTCTATTTTTAATTCTGCCGCCTGGGCTATGGCCAGGCTAAATCCGATGTAGGATTGACGTGCGGTATGTACAAAATTTTCTTCTGCACTCTGATTCAGGTACATTGCCTTCAGACGATCGGTATAGGATGAAAAGCGGCCTCGTGGCAATCCTCTGGCATCGGTCGTGCGATCATAAGTCGTATCAATACGTTCTGCGGTATATCTGTCCCAGGCCGCAAAGACCAACAGATGGGAGCTATCGGCTACTATTTGCTGATCAAAGGCGATGGGTACGATTTTCTCTTTCAGCTCCTGATTGCTGATTACCAGCACTTGAAATTGTTGGAGTCCGGATGAAGTAGGGGCAAGGCGTGCTGCTTCCACTATTTTATCCACGTCTTCCTGTGCTACTTTTTTTGTTGCGTCAAATTTCTTTGTGGCATATCGCCAATGTAAACTTTCTAATAATGACATACTATTCTGATATTTAGTGATTTGTTGTAATAAGGATTATCTGTCGATGAGTGATTCACCGGAAATGTTCCCTCTGGAAAACACCATAACATTTTTTCGTCTGATTGCATTCATGTAAATTACAGATGCGTACATAGTATTTTATGCGTCAGGTATTTCAGTTGAAGCAACTCTTCATGCGTAATTCCTATCGCTTCCAGCATTTGTTGGGGAATATGTCGGGCTTCTTCTCTCATTGCTTCCCCTTCTTCTGTCAGCGATATATCCACTACACGCTCATCTGCTTTACTCCTGATTCTGCAGATCAGGGATTTCTGCTCCATTCTTTTTAGCAAAGGAGTAAGTGTCCCGCTATCCAATCGGAGTTTCTCTCCCAGTTGATTGATGGTCTGTTCTTTGTGTTCCCACAGCACCATCATAACCAGATATTGCGGATAAGTAAGATCCAGCTTGTCCAAAAACGGCCTGTAACGCTGGATGATCGCCCGCGAAATGGCATATAATGGAAAACAGACTTGGTTTTCCAGCATCAGTGCATCTTCCATTTTCCTTATTGTTGATTATTTCATTGCAAAAGTAATTGATTTTCCAAAACTATATTGTGTGCAATATATTATTTTTAGATTATTATTCTCCGTTCTCAGATCCCTGCCTCAATCATTAATAAATCTCTATTCTGCATTTTGTCAGGACATATATATGGTCTCTCTGTCGTTCGGCATTTGACTTAATCTAAAATGAATATCCGTATAATCACCTATTAATCTAACCGGAGTCTTATATTTAGGTGCTCTGCACCTTTGTTTTCCCGGGATTCAATTTTTCTACAAAGATTATCGGGATCTGTCCCTTTTTATGCTGACAATTGGTGCAGAGCACCATAATATTTGTAGAATATGGATAGGACCACTCAACATTAGGTGCAGCGCACCGTAATATGAATTACGTCAAACGGCTTAGGTATATATCGGGATATTAAATATAGAGACTCAATCCACAGCGTATCTACGCTTCTCAAAACCGGACCTTGTTGATATAAAACACTTTTCGTTTGTTTTTGTCTTCTCTGTTTTTTACCACCTGACTGCCATAGACCAGAAAATACTTCCCGTACCAGTAATCTGCATTGGAGATGGTCCAC
>Ga0209464_10000481_pt1 | contig 12846 bp, 12 predicted proteins | sample DOMMetBare1Fresh_2_FD_187473 | JGI IMG/M metagenome (GOLD analysis project Ga0209464, IMG submission 187473) | Wetland sediment microbial communities from St. Louis River estuary, USA, under dissolved organic matter induced mercury methylation -... | ecosystem: Environmental > Aquatic >... | reverse complement strand
TCCTTTTCATTGGTTGCTTTTTTATTTGATCCGACAGCCCGTGCAATTGATTTTGGGTCCCTTGTTAATACTGGGTCCTTATCAAGCTTGTCAAGCACATTTTCTGGGTTGAGCTCAGGAAATTTGTCAAGCATATCACAATCTGCTTATTCGCTATATAATAGCCCATTTGGAAGTTCTTTTTCAAATTATTGGTCGTCTTCTGGCGTAAGTGGGTTCAATGGTAGTAGTTTAGATATGTGCTACAGCGTCAATGGAACAGGAGTTAGCTTTGCATCTCTTTGTGGGATGTTTGGTAACCCCAATATCCCCGATCCTTGTTCACTTCTTCCTACATCAAGTGGGATGTTGTCTAAAAAATCATCGGGACTAAGCTCCTCAGCTTCAAAAAACATAGGATATGGCACATCAGAAATATCAAATTATTGCCGCCAAATGATGGGCTCTAACACTAATAATAGAAATTTCACACAAGCAATGCAATCTCCAAAAGTCGTCTATGAACTTGCGGATGAACCTGTTACAACAAATAAACAAAATCTCACCAAAAAGAAGGCGCTTGACACTGCTATATCGGCGGGGGCAGATGATGCTAGGGGTAACCCTACTAAATCATCTCTCTACAGAAGCCCTACAGCAAATATGCTTATGCGTGAGCAAGCTATGATTGTAGGGTCAGAGCAGCCGTCAAATGAACAAGTAAAACAAGCGATCAATACTATGGCGGAAGGAAAAATGGAATTCCCATACAAAACAGCTGCGCAATATGATCAAGCCGTTGAAACAAAAGCAAATCTAATTACCATATCAGATATGGAGTTAAATTATTACAATCATATAGAAAAAAATGTCAAGCCTTATTTACAAACAATTAATCAAAAATATGCATCCGCCCCAAAACAAGCCGCTCAGGAAAGGGTCGCTTATGTAGAAAGTTACATAGAAACGACCAAAGATGATGACCCTGCAAAGGGTGGGTACAGGCAGCAGGCTCGCCTATGGGCAGAGAGAAAAGCAAACGAAGAAATTGTCTACACATTGCCGCACCAGTATGCGCAGCAAACAGGAGGTGATTACAAAACGTTCCCTGATATAAGAGAACAATCGGTCGAAAATGGGACCGCAAATACCGCCTTTGGTGGTTTTACTAAAAGTGCAGCTGCTACAGAAAATTCTGCAGCAAACCTACAAAAAGTAGAGGCAATATTTGATGCAAATAGACAGGCTTATTTTGAAGCAAAAATAAAAGCTAAATGGTTTCAAATCGCAGAAGAAAAATCAAATGAACTAAAAAGATTGCTTATGAAAGAAGCTATTAGAGCTGATTTCTTTGATGCGGCCGCAGCACTACAAGAAACTACAAACTTCATAACGGCCTCCACTACTACATCAAAATAATATTGTGCAGGGAGTTTTCTCTGCACAATTCAAAAAAAATCTCAAACTTTTTTATTTGTTATGTTTTTATACTATTTTTATTTCCCTCCCCTCTTTAATCTCTATTTTATTTTTTTAGTGATATTATTTATATCATAAAAAGAAAATTAGGAAAACTCTCATGAAAAAAATATTTTTAGTATTGTTTTTTATTGCGTCAGCAATACTAAACGCGGAAGAGGCATCCAATAAAGAAGTCACTCTTTACGAAGCAGAAAAGTTAGTAAAAAAAGGTGAAGCTAAATTTATAAACAGCTCGCAAATAGAATCGGCTCAGGAAGATCCAAATATCCCAAATATCCCAACCGTTGAAAAAATGCCCCCTAAAACAAATATGGCAACTCGCGCTGAACATTCAAATACTAAGACAATTGAAAATCTTACCCCTCGGCCGAAAATAAATGGGTCTGCCGAGGCAACAACTATAGCACCATCTTCTCCTCCCCCGTCTATACCTACAACGACGCTTACTTTTATTGAACCGCCTGAAAGGGCTGAGACATCCCTTTCGCCAAAAGAAAATATTATATTTTTGCTCGAAGCGAATAAACAAAATATCGATAAAATTGCTGATACACTAGAAAGTGTCCCCTCTTCAACTTTAAACAAAAAAAGAATCATGGGTGAATTAAAAAGAATCCAGGCTATCCACGACGAGCAGTTAAAAGCTCTTAAAAACTTATAAGGAAACCCCAATATGACCTATAAAAAAACTGCCCTCATAGTCTTATCAATTACAACGTCTCTCTTTCTTTTAACGGGATGTGGAGAAAAGATAAAAAGTTTTGATGATCTCTCTGGTAAAACCATGGAAGAAAAATCGAATGCTCAATATCTAAAAAAACCGACGGAAATTTTCAACGAAACCAAGTATGTTAACATTGAAAAATCTGGCAAATTAACAGATACCCTTAAACAGCTTGAGCAAATTGAAAAGCAAGTTTATCTCCTAAAAACGGGGTCATTAAATATCGATATTTTCCCCTCAAGTTACAAAGGTATTAAAGACTTTGATAGCCTCAAAGAATACATCAAAGACACCACCAATGGGATGTATGAAATTGATATAGAAAACAAATATCTTGACAGTCAGTATTCCATTGTTGTTTGTTATGATAAATATGAAAAAAATAAAAGTGGCTTAGAATTTAAGCCCTATGATTTTTCAATTCAAAATAGATCGACAAATCTGGGTGATGTTTTCAGAAGTGTCACAACGCACACTGGCTTCAATATTGTCCCTGATCAATTTATCAAAAATAGAGAGATTGAAGCTGTAAAATTGGCTTACGCGGGAGAAAATATTAAAGGCTTTTTAGATTACCTTTCTGCCTCCTATAATTTTTTCTATGAAATAGACTATCAAAAGAAGTTAATCCATATTAACCAATACAAATTCCAAATTATCCCCATCCTTGTGCAAGATGAGCAGTTAGACATTGCACAAAGCTATTCAATGAAACAGGCCACTCTTCAAGATAGTGGGGGAACATCAAATGCTGGTACTACCGTTGGCGGGAATGGAAGTCAAACTGGTGGCTCTAACACGCCAGATGGAATTTCAATTGTTGAAAAAGAAAAGCGGGCGCTTTATACACAGATTGACAATGAATTGGCGGCTATTTTTGAAACAAGCCCACAGCTTGCAACCAACACTCAACAAAATATGAATTTGGCTGTACAGCAGGCAGAAATGATTTCATCTGTAATTTCGCTTGATAAAATAGAAAAAAAGGAGTATTACAAAATCAACCCTGTTACGGGAGCGATAACGTTAAATGCTGCGCCATTAAAAACAAAAAAATCGATCGAGTTGCTTAATTCAATAAACGACACTTTCGCAAAAAATATCCAAATTGAAATGAAGGTGTACAAAGTAACTTTAAACAAAAATACCAAGTATGGAATCAACTGGTCTCTTGTCTCTCAAAAAGCGCAAGGAGAGGGCCTTGGTATAGCAAGTGCTGGAAATATTGAAAGCGCTACAAAAACTGCACTAACCGCGTCAAGCTCTGCACAATATATTGACATTTCTGGCAATAGAAAGTTTGAGGCGGTTTTAAATTCTTTGCATGAATATGGCAGTTCTGAGCTTGTTGATACATTCAAGATCGTCACACTCAATAATACAATGGGGATGGACAATAAACTAAGAGAAACAACTTTTATCTCTGAAATGGGCGAAGAGCGCACAGACGCGACAGTAACTTCGGGCGCAAAATATAAATTCACCACAAAACAACAAAATCTTCAATATGGAAATTTTGCAATGGCGATGCCAAGGGCCATCGGAAACAAGATTGTTTTAAAAGCAAACATATTTCTCTCATCTCTCTTAAATTTAGAGAAAACATCATATGGTGAGACTGGATCCCAGATGTTTGTACAACAACCAGATCTTGAAAAAAATACTAAAAAAGTTCACATAGTTCTAAATAATGGAGATAGGTATATTGTATCGGGATTACTAAACCATAAAAACAAACTAGGATATGGTGGTGTTTTGCCGACTGATAATAAATTTTTACAAGGTCTTGGCGGTGACAATACTGAAGATTCAACCAGAGAAGAGTTTTTTGTCACTATCGAAGCAAAAGTACTTTAGGAGAGAAAATGAAAAAACTAATACCATCAACATTATCCATTGTAGTGTTTTCTCTATCTGTGTACGCAGGAGCACCTGCTCAAACAAATGATGAAGTTAAAAAAACATTCTCTCAAGAGTGGGCAAAGATGTCAGCGGAAGTAGCTCAAAAACAACAAAACGCAGGTGTGCCAATGCAACCTGCTGATCCAACGCAAAATAAAGTTGGCGAGCTTCAACAAAAAGAAATACTCTTAGATAAAGAAACGACTTACTTTTCCAAAGAAGAAAAAAAAGCAATGCTAAAGTCTCTACCAAAAAACCCAACATTCGAGGTTATACCTGATTATATCACTGTTGGAGGAGTTACAAATTACTATATTAAACAAAGTACTTTAGATGACGCGAAAAAGTTTTTCTCTGAAATTAGGAGTTTAAAAGCCAATATTTTTCAAGTCGGTATGCAATTTAATAGTTCTCAAATGCTTGTGAACCAAAATCAAAACCAACAGCAATCATATAAAATAAATGATGACCCTGTGCGTATTCATAAAGGTATGGATTTTGGATACTTCACTATTTCGGTCCTTGAAAAAAACCGCTTGATTTTTAAGGAAAAGTAAGTGTTGTTTTCAAAAAAGAGGCTGCTCCCTCAACAAAAAAGGGCACAACTTCTATTGGTTTTGGGGAGATATTTAGAAAGTGGCGTTAACCTATCAAACGCTATTACAAACGCGTATAAAGATGAAAGAGACCCACGAACAAAGATCGCTTTAGAACAAACCATGTCATACATTAACGCAGGAGAAGAGATTCCTATGGCTTTACAGAAGGCAGGAATTGTTGATGAAAGAGAGTATGTTGTTTTAAAATATGCAAAATCGAAAATTTTGATCGCGATGAAAGAAGTTATTGAATTATCTAAACGTAGTGACACTTTTGTTTCTACGCTTAGAGGAACTTTGTTGGCGCCCATAATAGCGATACCTATTTCTTTAATGTCGTTCTATTTTATAGAAAAATATGTGCTACAAAAAATAAAAAGTACATATGTGCAGGTTGCCATGCTCACTAAAAAAGAGCTTTCCATCCCGCTTGATATTATTTATGATAACGCTTTTATATTGCTAGTATTAGGGATTTTAATTTATATTGTTTTTTTTACAATAATAATTTTATACAAAAGTTTTTATGAAGCTAGAACTGATATAGTTTATAACTATTTTAAATTAAGATATTATCTTGACGCCCCTTATATACTAAGCTTAATGCTTGCACTTAACAAAGCAACGGGATTTAATTTAACACATGTTGCACAAGAATTAAAAAGATACATAAAGCCATCGGGGCTATCAGTATTGTTTGAAAAAATTGAACGTTCGCAATCGCACAATGGCATTCAATCAAATACTTCCTCTCTTGGTTTAAGAACAGTGCTACAACAATTTCATTTTAATCCTGCAGTAATAAGAAATATAACTTTGGCTCAAAATAGAGGAATTAATGAATTTTGGAAAGGTATTGAGACTGCGCTTGTTTTTGCAGAGGACCAAAAAGATGAAGAGATTAGAAAATGGAGGCTCGCAGGAAAATATTTACTCTATATAAGTCTTTTCTGCATTATTATATCTATTTTATCAATGTCTGGGTACATTTACATGTACTCTTGGGAGATTAAAAATGCGATACAACGCTAATAAAAAACCAACACACATGCGTAAGGGCTTTACTATGATAGAGCTGGTTTTTGTGGCTGTTGTCTTAGCCATTGCAACTTATGCAGCATTACGTATTGATTTAAGTAACTCCCGAACAGAGCGAGTTACGCGCACATTTAAAGAATTAACCACAATGTTGCATTTTATTACAGCAACAGATTCAACAAATATGATGACTGGGTTCTTACGGAGTGGAGAAAATTGCCTTGATAATAGCTTTAAAGATACCACAGGTGATAAAGCTGTTTTTGACAAAATGGTTTTATGTTTGGGTGCTGATAATATGGGTAGCTACTCAGCAAGAATTTCTGGCGTAGGTGCAGCAAGTCATTATAGCTTTTTAGAAGCTTCATGCTCGCTAAAAATGATGGGAGATCCCATTAGGGATGATACATTTGTTTTTACTATAGACTGTTCTTCCTTCCCCGTGGCGTCGCCAAATAGTGACCAAAAGAAAGAAAGAATTTTCTTACTAAAATCATTGTCAGATTGGGTCTCCACAAAAGAAGAGTGGGGATTAATCACAAAATCCGCAACCCTTGATGCTGATAGTAAAATACTAACAATTGAAATGAGGTATTAAATGTTTGCCAATTTGACTGACTTTGATAAGTTCCGAAAAAGCAGGGGCAAATCACTTAATATTATTGAGCAAGACTTTCCTTACATTGAATACTCCCTTTGTGATCCTAGCAATATTTTAGCTAACAACATTAAAGCAAAGAGTATTGAATTTTTAAGTGAATTGCTCAGTGAATCTCCCCGCCCTTTCTTATATGAGATTTTAACACCGACAGAAGACGTGCGAATCTTCTTGGTGTTTAGTCATCTTTATGATGAGGCTTTTGAAACCTTAAGTATTGAAGATTATAAAGAAGAGGATAAGGACGGGGAAAGACAGCGGGCAAAAGTAGCAGAAACTATCAAGATGTTCCTAATGCAGCAGCCAGAAAACGATAGAGAAATACTTTTTTACTCCTATAAAGGAGAAAAATCAATTCTTTACAGAAAATTACAAGACATTAAAATTGCAAAAAAAATTACAATTTTAGAAGGACCAACTTTCTTTGAAAAAGTTGCTAAATGCCCTTTTGTAGAAAGCAGGAAAGAAAAACTGTCGCGTATCATCAAAACTGCTTTTATGCATACCTTTTTTGCTAGTGTTTTGTATTTAGCAATTCATATGGCTTTAGCAATGTTGCTTGCGAGCGCCGAAAAAGAATACTCAGCTATTTCAGTAGAAGTTACGGCACAGCAAAAAGAAAAAAAAGAAGCTGATGAAGAACTATTGAAGCTTCAGAAAAAATTCACAGATCAAAAAATTTACTGTAAAAAGGATACCAAGTGACAAAGAAAATCAAAAATCCTTTTACTTTATTTTGGAAACAGGATTCTAAAAATCAAAAAAAAATTATTATTATCTTTATCTGGGTAACTTGTTTGCTTTTTATGGTGTCTTTAATTACAACATTTGTTTCAGAGATTACTTATAAACGTGAATTGACTCATACTGCTCAAAAAAACAAAGAGACATTAATGAACTCGTTGGCAGGGGTAAAAAATAATATTAGCATTATTAAGACACAAAATGAACTGCGGGTAAATACTGAATTGCCACCAAAAGAATTGGAATCAACGCTTCCAAAATTTTTTCAAGATACATTAGGTATTTCCAAGATTATTAACTTAAGTGCTATTACCGCGACTCCAGTAAAAATAGAACAAGACGTTTGTTATAACAAGATTGAGTATCAGCTGGTATTGACAAGCCCTGTTATTGCTATAGATGCTTTTGCTGGTATTGTTAATACATATCTCTCTCTATTCATTGATAACTTAACATCTAGTACATATCAAGGATCTGGTCGTTGGAAATTTTATGTCGCAAAATACAAGGAAGAAAAATGAAAATATCAATTCTTTATTTAATCGTAGTTCTGTTCTTAGCACAACAATTGAATGCAGGATATAACGAGGAGTTAATTAAAGCTGTACAAATAAGTGGCGCTCCAAGCCCTGTTTTAATAGAAAAAACGATCACATTAAAAAGCTTCAACAATATAAAGCTTTCTATGTTGAAAATACAGGGGAATTATACCCCTATTTTAGCATCTACTGATGGTAAATATATCCTTGTGTTATCCCAATTAATCACTTTATCAAATGAAGACACTCTTATGTATCAAGCATTTATGCAAGAGATTCAAGCTAAAAATAATGGAAAAGCAATTTCTTTATTAAAAGGGCTACCTAAAGATTCATTTTTAGAACTCTCGTCATTTTCTAAACAACCTAAGAGCACTTTTTATATCATTTCAGATCCTGAATGCCCTTTTTGTAGAGAAGAGCTCAAAAATATAGAAGCCAAATTGGCAACCTCAAACGTAAAAATTATTTTTGCCCCAGTACATGAAAAACCATCTCTCATTAAATCAGCTTTAATTATGAAGGAAGCAATAGGGACAACAAGCGAAAAGCTAAAAGTCTTGTCTAAGTATTTTAGCCCTGATTTTAGCATTGAGGTTTCTGTGAAAGATGCAGAGCATATTGATATCTCATCCATATCTAAAAATATCACCACTTTTCATGAAAGCAGAGCAATAAAAGGCGTTCCTTTTATCTGGGAGTCTCCTAATGAGTAAAGGTCCAGAAGGGTTACATTTGGAAAACTACAAAGAAGATATTGAAATAGCACTTTCACCGTGCAGAAAATATATTTTGTGTTTTGCTTTTGAAAAAAGAAATACTATCGAAAACGAACGAGGCTCAACACTTGTTATTATAACCAAAACCCCGATAATTAAAAAAGGTGCATCGTTTCAACGGATAATTAAAAAAATAAAGAATTCTCTCATGCAAATAGAATTCGCTGCTGTAAAAAAAATATATTTATTGAGCTTGTTTGGCATAAGAACTGATACTGACAAAGATACCGCCTCTATTATTAAGCACGATGGCGCAAACATTGCTATTGGTGCGGAAAATGACAAGTATATTGCTACAATACTTAATAGCGCTGAAAATATTATTTTCGCGTGGGGTGTTGCTGATCAGATTCCAAAAAAAGTATTTGATGGACGAGCCCGTACACTCTTAGACCTTTGTTTAAAAACCCGTGCGAAGTTCTACATTAACCAAAAAACAAACAACAACCCCCTTCACCCATTTTTTTGGACGAAAGAAGATACATTTAAACTTACAACCATTAAGGATATTTTATGAAATACAATGTTGACACAATGACCTCTCTTTTGGCAGTTATCGTTGCTGCAGATAAAAAAATCGTTTTAGAGGAAATTTCTTTTACCGAAAATCTGCCTAAACTTCTCGCCCTTGATGAAAAAGATGAAACTTTTTTTAAAAATTCATTACAAGCAAAACTCCCACTTGCTCTTGCTGCGCGTGGAAATGATACTGAATTACCTCTATCGTATTTTGCTTTAATTGAAACACTTATTCAAAACATAAAACAGCAACATTCATTAAAAGAGTATAAAAATTATATTGAAATTATAAAACAAGCCGCAGAAGCTGATAAGATTGTAACTTCAGATGAAGCATCTGTAATCGCATTGGTGGCGGATAAATGTTTTTAAAAAAATTTCTTATTCTGAACATCTTGTTTATAGCAAATGTAATGGCTTGGGACGGGGAAACCGCTCAAGCCATTACATTTTCATCAAAAATATATCAAATTGATCAGGTTATAATAGACAATGTAATAAAACAAGAATCATCAGGTAATCCTCTTGCAATAGGTGCTGTTATCCATAATGCTTTATCAGAGACCATAAAAAAAGTTTTTTTAAAGCTCAACGTAAAATTTGTTGCATCCCCTTACAAAGGAAATTATACTTTTTTTGATATTTCCCCAACTAATACGCAACAAGCTCTCGCGATTACAAATCTTTTCGACCAAATTGGGGTTGATAATTACGATGTTGGGTTAATGCAAATCAATTCAAAAAACATAAAAGCTAAGGGTTTAGATATAGAAATGCTCGTTGAAAATAGAGCCTTTAATGTCTGGGTTGGCACTGGAATTTTAAGAGAATGTTTTAATAAATTTTATGCCAAAGGGTCAATATATGTTTTTGAGTGCTATAACAAAGGCTACAACACAAATAAATTTACAGGTGATTATGCACAAAAAGTTTTAGCAAGAATAATGGAAAAGTAACAAATATTCTTGTCTTTTTCTTGCTTAAAAAATACAAGTTTAATATCCTCCCAAAGCTCGCCAAATTTATTTATTTGATACAAATAATAATATTATCTATATAATTTTTTCAGCATTTATTAATTAATTTTTTTATATTATCTATAAAGTATAAAATTAATAACAAAAGGATGAACCATGGGTAAGTTAACAAGACTTATTTTGTCAGCATTGATCATGTTTTCAACGTTTTTACAATTTGCTTATGCAGAAACCGTTGATTCGCAAACCCGCATAGCCGCTAAAATAAATAGACTCAAGCTCGTATGCGATGCAGAGAATAATCTTAACGCAAAAATAATTGAGTATCTCAATCTTAATGGTTCATTTACTATTGCTGCTTCAAAGCTTGGACCAAGCGGCGCAGTAACTTCGGCTTTTTTAACAACCATAGGCCTTGATGATCTTACAAGCTACAAACAATCTCCTTTTGCAGCAGACCCAATAAGAGTTGTGGTGACTGCAACGGACGTCACCATCCAAAATGGTCTTGATTACATTGATGGAACAACAGAACCAATGTATAAAGAATATTATCTTACTCAAAAAAAATTAGTTGGCTCAGTAACTTTCCCAACCAACAAATCATCATGGAAGATTCAGATTCCTGCCGCCACAAAAACCATCATGGCTGTCGCTGAGGCGGCGGCACAAAGCGGGTCAAATATTTATTTTGGGACAACCGCTCCTACCGATACAACAAAAATATGGGCAAAGCCCTCAGCAGATGGTACGCTTGAATATTTGTACTGGGATGGGACAAAATGGGTAAGCTATGGCTCTGTTAATAGCACAACTGGTGGTTTGAACAGTTGTTTAAATAACATACCCAATTTTGATACATTGAGTCATATTCCAGGGACTTCAAATATGTGCGCAGTAATTCCTGATGGTGAATATATGAAAAAATATTGGTGGTCGGCAACTGAAAACAAATGGTTGCCAGAAGCAACAGGTGGTGGATCTTCTGGCGTATATATGGGAGCAGCTTCCATTAAAGAATTGGCATGTGATATTTTTTCAAAATCGGGAGGGTCGGTTGCTGAAGTTGGCGTAATGACTGATGGAACATATAAGTCATTAAATGGTGCCGTTTCTTTTATTAAAATTGATGCTGTAACTACTGGAGGATATTGGAAACAAAATTTAGCAACCCCAGGATTTGCGGTTTTCAAAGATATGGCAGGAGCTATCGCACATAAATCGTCTTTTGCCGTTGGGACTAAAGGATACGTTTGTAAAGCAGACAAAACTGCGGCCTACGAACTTATTAAAACATCTTTTGATAGATGGGCCTATATAGGATACGATTTTAATAAGGTTGCTTCTTCTTTTTCTAATGCCCCTGAAGATGATGGAAGATATGTTTTATCGTGGGACACAGTAACGGCAAGAGCTGATGCAAAGAAAAAATACTTTCAGAGTTCTGGCACAGGAAATTCCTTGGTTTGGTCCTCAATATACAACTATGACAATTCTTTAGTTAACACTAATGACATTACTCAAAATATTAAGCTTTCCCCTGCAGGAAGAAGCAATTTTAGTACAGGAGCACCAAATACGCTTTATTTAACTATTAACAATGATTGTGGAACATTAAATAATTGTAATGGTGTAAATTCGGCTACATATGGAGGAGAAGCAATATCAAATTGGGACAACATGTATAGTTGGTACTATGGGTCAGCTGGTCTCATTGATGCCCAGCCATTTGCCTCTATAGCGGCAGTCTATGATGCGGCCATTAAACCTCAAGCAGCAATTGTAGCTGGAACCGTATATTTGAAAGGTGCCGATTCCAATTCAGCTCTATGTTATAAAAGCACATCTGGAACGTGGTACACAAGACTTGGTGCAGCAATTCCTATCAATTTACTGTCTTCTGGAACACCACAGATGCCGCCGTCCCAAACATGTTCAACTGCTCAATTTTCTGGAAGTTCTTTAATCCTTTCCGCAAGAAAAGATATTACGGATTGGATAAGCGCACCAATGAGTTCAACTGCAGCATATAATGGCAAGATCTACCAAAAAATGGTAACAGGAACAGATGGCTATTGGCAAACCACTGATAATGTGGAGTACATTACCAATGGATCAAGAAGCAACTTACCTATGGCGGATTCAACATCGAGCAAACTGTGGCTAACAAGAATTGTTGGAACTGAGCCCAATTATACAACAACAGGCGTAACCTATTCTGGAGATGCAAATTTTAAACAATGGTTCTACTCTGCGACGGGGACTATCGTTCAAAACCTTTTAGATGCCGTACCATGTGCGTGGAGCGCATGTTATGCCAATAGTACGGCCATCACTGCGGGAATTGCCTTAAACAGTGACGCTAAGCTTCTGGTGTACCAAGGAGGTTATTGGAAGCAGCAAAGCAATCTCACCAACCTTTTAGCCAAAAAGATGGCGATTTACCATACCGATACTATTATTGTCAACTATGCCGTTGGGCAAGCAGGGAATGGCCTTTGGTATGATGGTTGTGAAGGCGGACTTAAAACTTTTGAAGATGCAACTGCATATTGTACAAGTATAGGAATGCGTTTGCCTTCGTATTATACAAGAGAAATTCGTAGTCTTGAAACCAATGGTGTTCCTAGCTGCACAGATGCTAATAATAATTTCCTCGGATATACATGGACAACTTCAGAATATGCAGGAGAACATGACCATTGGAGATGGTGGAATCTTACAAATACTTTTGGCGCAGGAGGATATTATGGAACACTATATACACGTTGTGTTAAATAATATGCTCTGTCCCCGCTGCGACGGGGACTATCTCTCGAAATCTATTGGACGCTATACCGTGTGTACCCGACGGTGCTAGTAATTGTTACACAAATGCAATTGCACTAAACGCCTCTAAAGGATTT
>Ga0209464_10000478_pt1 | contig 12907 bp, 7 predicted proteins | sample DOMMetBare1Fresh_2_FD_187473 | JGI IMG/M metagenome (GOLD analysis project Ga0209464, IMG submission 187473) | Wetland sediment microbial communities from St. Louis River estuary, USA, under dissolved organic matter induced mercury methylation -... | ecosystem: Environmental > Aquatic >... | reverse complement strand
GTTGTCAACTCTAAAAGTGGTAGAGTTGCTTGCACCACCTTTTGCTACGTAGCGGAATCCGATGTAAACTACCCCACTTTTACCAGTAAGGTCGATGCTACCTGATGGAATCCAAGCGTTGTCGGTGTCGGTTTCTACTGCTATTTTGGCGTTTAGCTTTTCTTTGGTAGCAGTTGCTGGATTTGATCCGTTCATAATGTAAACTTCCAAAGATGAAGTGCTTTTCCAGAACGATTTTGCTGTTTGGAACGAGATCATCTTTTTGGTTGCTTTGTCTAGATCTAAACCTGGAGTTACAAGCCAGTATTCGTAGTCGGTAGCAGTTCCGTTATGTGCAGATGCCTGTGCATACTTGTTGTTGTCTGTAGCAAATAGCTTTATTTGCCAATCTCTGTCGCCAACAGTCTTAAATACGCTCCAACCATTAATTGCTGCGCTACCGTAATCAGTACCTGCATCAAATGTTTCGTTAAGCGATGTTACGGTTACAGCAGGGCCTGTTCCTGGGTCGGTGCCATCAAATGCTCCTATATCCTTTTTGTCTCTTATAAGAAGCTGCCAAGTGCCGTTGTAGTATGATAGGATTCCGCTAATTGTACCATTTCCTTTTGGAAGTACGTCTAGGGCAAAGTTTGCGTAAGAGCTTGTGTAGGCAATTACCTTATTTCCTTTGCTATCCTTAAACTCTTGAGAAACAGGGTATGAGCTGCCTTTGGTAGAGAAAGTGGTGGTTCCATCTGCATTGGTAAAGCGTACATTCTTAAATGTAACCAGCTTATCCATCATGCTAGCGTTAAGGTTCGCAATTTCAACAACTTCTGGCGTTACGTTATTGGTTGGAATGCCATTTTTGTAGATATGCTTATCTGCAAGCTCTACAGGCATACGTCCAATTTGGTATGCTCCAGATGAGGTATTCTTGTACTTGTAGCCAAGCTGCTGTAATCCACCGTATTTGCCAATAAATAAACCTTGGCACTCTACGATAATTTCCTGCCCTACAGGGTATTTGGTGTAAAGGCTGTTTTGATCTATAGATAGCTCAATTGCCCCCGAAGCGTCCTGTATAACGATCTTTTTGTAGATGTTACCCGATTCGTCTGTTCCTGTCACTACACCTTTTATCGCAACGTAGTAGCTAATGGAGTCTAGGTCTCCTGCAAATTGCGACTTGAGCTCTGCTATGGTATGGGTTACTTGCCCACTAAACTCGTGTCTTTCGGCTGTTGGGATTGGTGGTGTGTCAAACTCCTTCGAACAGCTGGTGGCTCCAACGATTAAAGCCGATATAAGGGCTAATGATGATAGTAAATTTTTCATTTCTTGAAAGTTCTTTTAATGGTTAAAACCTGTATCCTATGTTAAGAAAGTAGTTGATTCCCTGCATGTAGAAGTACTTGCTAGGAAATTTGCCAACGTTAAACGATTCTGTGTCAAATCGTCCTTGCTCGAAACCTCCTGTACGTATATCCTTTTTGTTGAGGATGTTTTGAACGGTAAGGTTTATAGATAGAGATGTTTTATTCTTAAAGTAGATAAGCTTGCCAACCGAAGCATCCCATACAAAGCTTGCTGCAAATTTCTCCTGATCGACAATTGCTTTTGCTTTTGCGTTAACCTCTTCTTGGGTCATGCCTGCTGTTGCAAAGTTCAGGGCTGCGGCTGTTCTTCTGGTTGGCATAATGCTCACGTAGTTCTTGTCGTAGTAGTTGATGTTGGTGTTGAAGAACCACATTTTTGGGTGGAAGTAGTCGAACCCTAAGCTAGTTGCTAGCTGGGGCATTCCTCCTAAGTAAAAGTTCTTTAGGTAAATAGGCTGTTGGGTGTCTTGTTGACTACCATTTTCGGTGCTAGTTGTTCCGTTCGGACGGTTGGTGTAGCGGTACTTTCCGTAGTTTCCGATAAATGTTAGCGATACTTGCGACGTAACTTTTGCCGTTACACCCATTTCTACACCTACGTTTTCCTTATTTACGTTGGTCATAACGTGGTTTACAAAGGTCTTAAGAACGTCGTTGTAGAAGTTGTCAATCTCTATCTGATTTTCAAACTTGGTGTAGTATCCAGTTATACGTCCACGTACAGCTGAGGTGTTAAAAATATAGCCAAGGTCGCCTGAGTAAATCTTGCCGTTACTCATATCTGGTATTTGGGTGTTCTTGATTCTTGGCGATAGGTAGGCATTGTAAGCGAGTGGCGATCGGGTCTCAAACGAAGCGTTTGCAGCAATCATATGCTTACCGCTTAGCTTGTAAAGGAGGTTTGCTTTGGTTGCAATGTCACCAAAGTTGTTAACCGAACCTTTACCGTATGAGTTGTCGGCGGCTCTTCCGTTGCGCATGTTGCCGTAGCGGTAGTAGGAGTTAAAGCTGTACTTTGCTCCAACCGATACGGTGTATTTAGGCTGGTTTAGAGTGATGCTTGTCCAAGCATTCGCTGTTTTTGCATGAATCTCGTAGTCGTATCCAAACTTATCGTCAACGTAAACCTTGCGGTTAGGGTTGTTGAGGTCGTTTTGCTGTTTTTGACTTGCAGTTCCGAAGTCTCTTTCTGCAAATTGGTCGATATCCATCCAGTACTTTCCTCCAAGTAGATCCTCGAGGGTTTTGTAGTGCGAACCAACATAGGTACGAGCCTCTAGTCCTCCAATAAAGTTAAGTCCGTTGTTAAATGCTTTATTTATGGTAGCATTGAAGGTTAGCTCCTTGTAGTCGTCATGTGCTCTTTCCTGTATGTAGGTGGCGGTATCCTGACCTTTTATAACTCTATTGTAGTTGGCCATATAGATCTCGTCCCAGTTTATCTGCTGCCTGCTAACATCGTTCTTAATTAGGTTGGTTCTGAACTGAACGAGGTAGGGCATTGGTTCGTCAGAACCATTTATAAGGTAGCTCGGAAGATAGCGGTAGTAGTCTGGACGTGGATCTGGTGCGTTATACCAGTTAAGTCCGGTTTTGCTGTACTTGCTAATTCTACCAGCAATACCTGCGTTGAAGGTTGTCTTAGGATCTATCTTCCATTCGTACGATACTATTAGCGATGGTTCGAACGAGTTAACAATACGAGCGTTCCTCTTTTTGCCTTGCTGGTACCCCCAGTTGGGATTGTACTGGTTGTCGCCAACGAGGTCGTACATTTCTTGCGTTGTTCCGCTGCTTGTTCCTCTTTCTGTTGGAGCCCCAAAGGTGGATATCGATAAGCTATGCTTGTTGTTGAAAATCTTTTCGGCGCTAACAAGGTATGCCCAGCTGTTGTAGTAGGTTCCCTTGATATTACCTTCTTCGGCCCATCGTTGTGATCCCGATACTGTAAATGCCCAACCATTTTTTAGGATTCCAGTGGAGTAGGTAGCCATTGCGCGTGTGGTGTACGATCTGTTCGAAAACGCAAGGCTAGCTTTTGTTCCTACCGATTGGCGGCTCGGACGAAGGTCTATGTTAGATGTCCCTCCGATATTACCAAACGAGTAGGCTGTCATTTCTAACCCATTACCTGCATCTCTGTTTCTAACAGCATCGTTTAGCCCCCCAATCGAGGAGTACTGAAAGTTTCCTCGTTCGGTGCTGTTGAAGTTAATTCCGTTGATGTAGGTTGTAAAGTTATCCTGATCGTAGCCTCTTAGGTTAAAGCGCATGGTTCCAAATAGAAAGCCCGCACTGCTAAAAAACACATCGTCTGATGAGGCTAGGAGCGAGGATACATTTTGCGACTTGTCTTCGTCGTTTGCAATGGCCGACTCATCTAGCAGTATGGTGGCCTGATCTTGCGTACTTGCCTTCTCAACTGCAATGTCTCCTAAGTCGAGCTGTTGGTCTTGGTTTACTACTACATCCAGGGTTCTGTTTAGCATTTGTGGAGCAGTAATGATTAGCACTCCTTTACCTGGGAGTACGTTGCTTAGCTCAAAAACACCTTCGGAGTTGCTGGTAGCGCTTGCTCCGGTGGATAGCTTAATGCTAACACCTGCAACTCCTTTTCCTGTTTTCGAATCAACAATCTTTCCTTTTACTACGCTTATATCTGCCATAGCGCTGATAGATACGAATAGCGTAATAATCAGGGTGATTATCACTCTCATAATTAATTTATTTTGGTTTAATGATTGGTTCTAACAGCCTTGTTTGCTACTTTACGGTAATGGTTAGGTAGCTAATTCCATTTTTGGTTGATAGGGTGCTTTTGGTTGCCGATGCGCTCCAAATCATCTCTACAAATTCAGGATGATCCACGAATGGATTACGGTTTTTTTGAAATGCTTCGGCTTCGTTATTTCTATCAATCTCTTTTTGACTTACAGGGTCGTTCTTACTCCAACGGATAAGCATGTCAACTACCCACTGATCTAGCCCTTTATTGCTGGCGTTAAATACCTCTTCTGTTGTTGAGCTATCGTAGCCTGCTAGCTTATCGGCATAGCGGGTTACAAAGTAGAAGTAGATACGTGCTATATCGCCCTTGTAGGCATCAATAGGTTCGAATACGGTTCCCGAGTAGCCTAATGTGCTTTTGGCTGATCCTAGCTTACTTCCGTTTTTCGATGTCCATGTTGCTGTTCCAACTTCGCCATACGGATAGTTGCTTCGTTTGGAGTTTACGTAGCCGTCGGTTGGTAGGATGTGGAGGTAGTCGGAGTACATGGGCGATTGATCGTTAAACCAGCTTTTGGGGATGGTATGCTCTCTGTTGTAGCAGTCGCCTTCTTTTTGGTAGTTACCGCATTGGTTCTGCCCTGGTTGATATAGGTAGGGCGAGCTTCCGCTAGGAATGTCCGAGTAAACGTCCCAAATTGCGCCTGTTCCATCTTTTCTGATATCGCCATCCTTGTATGCTCCCCAAAGCTCATCGTAGGTTCTGGAGGTAAATCCTGTGGTAATTATTGTGGTAAGCGCTTCTTTCAGGGTAACACCTGTTTTGCCGCTAGCGTTTTGGTAGTAGCCAGTGTAGCTGCCTGGTGTGGTTGTTTCGTCGCTCATCTTTACGTTAAGAATGAGCTTAGAGGCTGGCGCTATGCTTTGGCTGCTTGCATCTATTGTATGCTGTTTGGTTTGTACTGCACCATTCTTGTCGGTGTAGGTAATGGTTATGGTAAGCGGTCCCGAGCTAAAGTATCCTAGCCTTGTCTCTGTTCCCGAGTAGCTAAGGGTTCCATCTGGACTAGCAATTTTTACGGAATAGCTGGTGTTCTCGGCCTTGAACTTGCTGGAGTAAGCTATGCCAACGGCAAAGTTCGATTGCTTTAGCTGTAGGCTTAGCGATGTTGAACCGTTGCTTGTGATGGTAAATTTACTCGATCCCGAATAGGTTGGCCTCTCGAATAGAGGCATCTTCTTGGCTGTCGATGTGGCAACTAAATCGTAATCGCCTACCTTAAGCGTAACTCCTGCTGCTGGTATCTCTGCCGAGGAGCCAAAGGTTGCAGCGGCTTGCCCATTGCTGTCTTTGATAACATACGAAACGCTGTCTGATGCTGATACGCTCTGGATTTGTTCTTTAGAAATATTGACGCTCAACGTCCCTTTGTAGATGTTTTCTTCATCTACCTTCCCGTCGGAGGCACACCCTCCGATAAAAAATGCTAGAGCAATTAACCCTAGCAACTTGCCGTAGTCCCTCATATTCTTTATAGTCAGTAATATATTCCAATACTCTCCACTTGTTCTTCTTTGGCGATGTTTTTTTCAATAGCTGTAGTTTCTAATGAAACATCAAAAATCGCACTAAAAAATTATGTGGAAAAGACCATAAAGCTATAAAAAAAATGTGAATCCATTAAATTTTAGTTAAAATTATTTTAATTTTTTCTTTTAATGTTAAAGTTTGACGTTGTTGTATAACTTTAGTGCCCCAATTTTGAAAATAAGAGATGTGAAAAAGATTATTGGTTTGTTGGTTTTAGTATGCTTATTAACAGGTTGTTATAGGCAAGATGGGGTTGATGATTCGTCTAATCCTGTTGTTGTAGGACCGGCGGTTCGTGGTAGCAACATGGCTTTGGGTAATCCTTCTGGTGCGACCTCTGATATTGTCAATGCCGATAACTACCTTATGAATAAGGTGCAGTACTCGCTTTCATACAATAATGGTAAGCATACCGCCAACTGGGTAAGCTGGCATTTGAGTACTGCTTGGCTTGGGTCGGTTGATAGGCAGGATAACTTTAGGGCTGATATTACTCTCCCTTCTTCGTGGATTGCCATTGATACGTATGGGTTTAGTGGCTCTGGATTCGATCGTGGGCATATCTGTCCTTCTGCTGATAGAACGCTTTCTGTTGAGGATAACTCTGCTACGTTTCTGATGACCAACATGATGCCTCAAGCTCCTAACAACAATCAAATTCCTTGGGCTAATTTTGAAAGCTACTGCCGTACTTTGGTCAAGTCGGGATACGAGCTTTATATTGTTGCTGGTCCTGCTGGTGTTGGGGGAACTGGTAGTAGGGGCTACTACGAAAAGTGGGGAGATTATGGCATTGTTGTGCCTAAGTACACTTGGAAAGTGGTACTGGCAATCTTCAATGGTGAAAACGACCTAGCTCGTATTGACACCAAGGTTCGTACCATTGCTATATGGATGCCCAACGATCAGGCTGCTTCGAAAAAGAGCTGGTACGACTATAGGGTTTCTATAGACGAGGTTGAGGCTAATACTGGTTTCGACTTCTTCTCGAGTATTCCTGATGATGTTGAAAAGGTTATTGAGGCCCGTACTGATAACGCTGCTATTTAGCTGCTTAGGTTTATATAAACTCTACTTCAACCTGCTTGAAAAACTTGGTTTCGAGCAGGTTTTTTATTCTTTTTATTAGCGTTCGTCTAAGCTCTAGCTCAACAGGTAATGCTGGGTCTTGGTTAGTTTCATTTATCCGAGTTCCTACTAGAAAGTACAGCTCGTCGTTGTCGAGCAGGTGCTTTACAATCGTATCGGCTGGGCCATCTGTAAGCTGCAGCTTTTCGCTATAGCTTTCCAAAATCGACCCCACTTTGCTAAGGGTTAGTATCCCTTCAGTTATAAGATCTACCCCTTTCATATGCGATTGTGGTGGAAGTTCAGGGTCTGTTGCAATGACCGAATCTTTTATTGGTTTGCCGAATTCGCGAGATACTATTTCGGCTGTTGTTGCTCCGCATACAACCTTAGTGCCTTCAAAGCCTTGTATCTTTTCGGCCAGTAGCCTATCGTTGGTAGCGTTAAATGGAGGTCCTGTTGCTACCAGCAGCTTTCTGGGCGATCGGAAGTAAACAACTACGCAGGTTGCATCGTCGTTGAGATGCCAATCGTCGTTTACTAGCGCATGGTTTACAACCTTTGTGGCAAGCTTTTGTGCTGATATGCTTGGTTCTGAGCGTACTGCTTTTTCTACAAATTCTATGGCGTTCTTTATTCCCCATCCTCTTGGATACTCGTCGCTACCCATTCCACTTTGGGTTACTCCATCGCTCCAAAAAATTATGCGATCTTCTTTTTGGGGCTCAAATTGGCAGGTTAGTATCTCCTTGTTAATTTTCTTCTTATCCTTTTCGTTTATAATACAATGCCAGCTTGGCTCTAGTGGGGCTTTTCCCCGAAGGATAAGGGTTTGGGGATTATCGTACTCTATAATTGTTGCCTCCTTAAAGGTGTCAATATCTACAATCGTAAAGGTCGAGTAGGAGGTTTGTCTTTGGCTACATACTGGGAGTGTTTTTAGAATTATGGAGGCAATGGAGCTGGGGTTTTTGTGCTCTTCGGTAAGGCTTAAGCACATTGTAGAGGTTAGGGTGGCTAAAATGTTTGCTTTAACTCCATGCCCCATGCCATCCGATAGCGCTGCTATTACGCGTTGCCTTCCGTCTGTTCTTTTGGATAGGAATACATCGCCGCATATTCGTTCTTCGAAGTGCGATTTTTGGCTAAAGGCAACTTCAACAAAGTAGGGTAGGCTTGTCATTGCTATTTGGTTGTGCTTTCGTCGGGTGGTTGGTTGAATGTTTTTATGATTGAGTTAAGCATTCGCTCTGTCTCAGCGGCTCCTTCACCTAGTAAAAAGCCAATTTTTTGAACGGTTGTCAGGTTTTTATCAATCACCTCGGTAATTCTTCTTACAATCTCTTCGCGCTGTACTTCAGGTAGCAGTAGGTCTCTAAAGATTCCTCCAATTAGGTTGCCGCTTCCCATGCTAAATATCTGCACGTTTAGCAGCCTCTCTTTGTACTTAAAGTCTTTGTTGATGCTTTCGTTGGGTAGGCTCGACACTAGGTAAAACTGGTTGTAAATATCCTTTGGTAGTAGCGATTTAAGCTGAGCGCCAATCAACCCTGGTACTACCTCATTTATTTCTAGGGCATCATCGCCAAGTAGTGCTACGAAGCTTTCGTTCGAGAAGGTGATCTTAAGTGCTTTGTCTGCAAAAACTACTCCAAACGGAAGCTTGCGAATTGTGGCGTAGAGCGATTCCTGTGCTTCTTTTGCTGTCTCTTTTGCCCTATTCGCTTGCTCTTCCGATTCTATTAGTGCATCGCGGGTGCGCTGGTATTTTTCGGTTTCCTGTTTTAACAGGCTTCGCTGCTTGGCAATCGTCTTTTTATTGTTTAGCAGGCAGATATCTGGAGTTGCCAATCCGCAGTAGGATGCTATGGCCATATCCTTGCATGAGCTAAATCCGCACCCTTTACAGTTGAGGCTTTGCCCTTTCTTGTCTCGGTTCACCTCTTCGCGAATGGCTGCTACAACATCTTCGGGAATATAGTCGATACGCTGGTTGTTTTCTTTAAACGAAGTGTCGAGTGGGAGGTATCTGTACTTTTTGATGTTATCCTTCCAGCTCTCTCTGTCGAGCGAGGCTATTCTTTTCTTCGCAAATTTAATTACCTCTGCTCTCCTAACTTGGTAGTTTTTCTGCTTGGTTGTTCCTGGCCCCATAAGGCACCCGTGGCACATAAAGCAGTTAAAATGACTCTTTACGTTGTCTATGTTGCGTTCAAACGAATCGAGCATGCTAATTAGGTTTTCGCTCTCCGAAACGGTTGTCATATCACCAGCTAGCAGATCCTGTGATATGTTGGCTGCTGATAGAAAGCCTGTTCTTATGGGGTAAAGCTCGCCTTCTGCTCCAAATGGCGGATCAAAGTCCGAGTACTCCATAGAGGTTTCCTTGATATTCATCTCCTCAAAAATAGAACGGAGCTCCCTAAATGTTAGCACCTCATCTATTAGTCCGGGGTAACGTGCTGCTTCGTTCTTGCTTTCAACACATGGTCCGATGTAAACAATTTTTACATTGTCGTTGTGGAGCTGCTTTACAACTTTTGCCGATGCCACCATCGGAGTTGCTATTGGTGCTAAGTTTGGAATTAGCTCGGGGTAGTACTTCTCTACTAGCGATACCATTGATGGGCATAGCGATGTGATGAAGTACTTTCCTTTAAATTCTTTAAGTAGCGTCGAGTATTGCTGAGCAATCAGGTCAACTCCAAATGAAACCTCGTAAACATTCGAAAAGCCTATAGCTCGGAGCATTTGCGAAAATTTTCGATAGTCGGTTATATCCGGAAATTCGGCAGATATTGAGGGTTCACATAGCGCAGCTACCGTTTCGTTATCGGCTACAAGCTTTAGGCAGGCTTCTACGGAGCTTCTGTAGCTGATTGCTTCAACAGGGCAGGCTTCTTCGCATAATCCGCAACCTATGCACCTATCTTTTACAATTTGCAGCCGCTCGCCATGCTGGTTTACTTCTATCGCTTTAACAGGGCAGGCTCTAATGCATGCGTAGCATACAACGCACTTGTGCTGATCTATCTGGTAAAGCTGTTCCATAGCTGGTGTTTTTTGGGTAAGGCTAGCGCGATGATGGTTCTTTATTGCCTGATATTACAAGTATTTTGTCGTAACGATGTGAATACTATAACATCGTACATAAAATTTTCATATATTGCGCCTATCTTCCAAAGTTAGCTAATTTTTTAAACGGTTTGTGCATTTGCTAGCTTTTGTTTGAACCTTAAATTCTAAATTATCGCCTTTTATATAAAGCACGTATATGAAATTGCCAGAAAAGACCATCGAAAGGCTAAGTGAATATCGTAGAACTCTTTACAACTGTCTGTCAAATGGCAAGACCCATATCTACTCACACGAACTTGCAAACCTTCATAGCAATACAGCCGTTCAAGTTCGACGAGATTTAATGCTAATAGGTTTTTCTAGCATGACCAAAAAGGGGTATGATGTAAAGGAGCTCATTGATCTTATCTCTCGCATTCTCGATAACAAAGAGGGGCAAAATGTGGCTGTTCTTGGTATGGGTAATCTTGGAAAGGCAATAACAGCGTACTTTAATGGTAAAAGATCTAAGCTTAATATAAAGGCAACATTCGATATTGACCCAGAAAAAATAGGCACTCTACAATCTGGTGTTATGTGCCATAATATCGATAGGTTTGAGGAGATTGTTAAGCAGGAGAATATTACGATTGCTGTTATTACGGCATCGCCAAACTCGGCTCCTTTACTTGCTGAAGTAATAGAAAAGGCTGGAATAAAAGGGGTGTTAAACTTTACATCTACTCCTATTAACTTTTCTGATAATATATACCACGAGGAGTACGATATGATAACTTCTCTTGAAAAGGTTGCCTACTTTGTTAAGGAGCGTTCTTTGAAGAAGAAGAGCGTTTAAAGGGTATCTTTCGTAATTCGTTTTCGTTTAAATAGAAGGTTGTTTATTTTTTTCTGATAGGCTGGAAATTCTGGCCCGAGGATCGAAAAGTGGAAACTAATCCAAAGGTAATTCTGATGGAGAAGCGTATAGGTGCTATACTTATAGTTGTACATAGTAAGCAGGGTGTAAACCAGCTTAACGATTTAATTTCTAAGCATTCCCACCTCATTTTAGGTCGACAGGGGCTTCCTCTTAACGACTGATCTATCAGCGTTATTTCTTTGGTTATTGAAGGTTCAACGGACGAAATTGGTGCCTTTACTGGACCTATGGGACGTATCTCTGGAATCACAGTCAAATCGATTGTTGTGCCTCCTAACGTTCGCTCTAATACCGAAAACTAAAACCAACATAACTGTGCGGCATTGTATGTATTTGATATACTAGCTGCTATGCTAAAACTAAACGTATGAAATTCACACCTGAGCAATACCGCATTGCTGATGAAAAGCTTAAGCCATTCATCGATCCTGATGAGATTTGGAGCTACATTGGTAGTGCTGAGCCAACTCCTGAAAATGTTCGTAATGTAATTCATAAGGCACTAAGTAAGCAGCGCCTTTCGTTGGCTGATACTGCTATTCTTGTTCAAACTACCGATCCTATTCTTGTTGAAGAGATAAAGGAGGGGGCGAGGGAGCTTAAGCGTAGGGTTTATGGTAATAGGATGGTGCTGTTTGCGCCGCTTTACTTGGGCAATTTATGCCAAAATAACTGCCTCTACTGTGGCTTTCGTTCGTCGAATAGGGAGCAGCAGCGTGTTACTTTAACTAAGGAGCAGATTATTAAGGAGGTGGAAGCTCTGGAGGCTGTGGGGCAGAAAAGGTTGGTGCTTTCGTTAGGCGAGCATAAAACTTACGATGCTTCGTTTATTGCCGATTGTGTTAAAACGGTTTACTCTGTTAAGAAGGGCAATGGCGAGATCCGAAGGGTTAATGTTAATGCTGCTCCCTTGGATCATGATGGATTTAAGCTGGTGCATGAGGCTGGTATTGGTACGTTTCAGATTTTTCAGGAGACGTATCATCCTGAAACTTACAAGCACTACCATGTGTCGGGTCCTAAAAGCGATTTTAATTGGCGCTTAACTGCTTTTGATAGGGCTCAGGATGTTGGGCTGGACGATAATGGTTTTGGCGTTCTTTTTGGTCTTTACGATTGGAGATATGAGGTGCTTGCCTTAGTTCGTCATACCAACCATCTTGAGGCATGCTACAACGTTGGACCTCATACTATTTCATTTCCTCGCATTAAGGATGCTTCGGAAATGAATGTCTCTCCTGATTTTATGGTTAGCGATGATAATTTTGTTAAGCTTATTGCGATTCTTAGACTTGCGGTGCCTTATACAGGGTTGATTTTAACTGCTCGTGAGCCTGCCGATATCCGTAAAGCGGCTTTGGAGTTTGGCGTGTCGCAGCTCGATGGTGGTACTAAGCTCGAAATTGGGAGCTATGCTGAGGAACAGCATGATAGTCAGGATTTAAAACGTGAACAGTTTAAGATAAACGATGATAGGTCGCTGTCTGAGGTCATTGACGATTTAATCAACAATAAGTACATTCCTTCTTTTTGTACAGCCTGCTATAGGCGAGGTCGTACTGGGGAGCATTTTATGGAGTTCTCTGTTCCTGGGTTTATCAAGAGATTTTGTACTCCAAATGCTGTTTTAACGCTTGCTGAGTATATTCAGGATTATGCTTCGCCCGAAGTGGCAAGCAAGGGGTGGAAGTTAATTGATGAGACTATTGCTGAGCTGGATGGCGACAAGTTTAAGGATGAGCTTGTTAAGCGTATTGATAAAATAAAGCAGGGCGAAAGAGATTTGTACTTTTAGCTAGTTTGATATAAAAAACGCTTTCCTAAAATAGTATATCTCATATAACGATTTGCGTATTGCACCAAAAACGGTCAACGTTTTTGGTGCTAAGCTTTTAAGTCGGAATACACGATATGTGTGTAATTCCCGCTGTTGCTTACTTTTTATGGTGGTGGGGGGAGTCTCCCCACTGATCATACCCAATCTGATCACCTGTAAGGCTAATCCTTGCATCAAGACAGCCGGTGCATTCTTCGGCCGACTCGTCTGTACAGGGTTTGTTTTCGTAAAGCTTATAGCTATCTCTAAATTGTCCGGGTGTTACGTTGGGCATTACAATGTTTGCGCCAACCTTTATGGCTTTTTCTCTGCCTATCTTGTCAATA
>Ga0209464_10000477_pt1 | contig 12909 bp, 8 predicted proteins | sample DOMMetBare1Fresh_2_FD_187473 | JGI IMG/M metagenome (GOLD analysis project Ga0209464, IMG submission 187473) | Wetland sediment microbial communities from St. Louis River estuary, USA, under dissolved organic matter induced mercury methylation -... | ecosystem: Environmental > Aquatic >... | reverse complement strand
AAGTCAGTCTCGTTCACCTTGATGGTGGATTCGAAGGGCGTGCCAGGCTCACTGCTCCACTGTGCGTAGAGGGTAATGGAGGCGTCGTGAGTCAGGTTGGTAACGCTTGCGCCGTCAGCATAGGCCGTACCAAATCCGTCGGCTGAGGTGTTCCAACCTACGAAGGACACGTTGGATTTGGAAAAACTATTTGCGGGAAGGACGGCTGCAGTGTCCCACGACATCTGCAGGGCAGCCATGCTGCCGCCGTCGGCCCCATTGCCATCGAAAGAGACCGAGTAGGAAAACGCAGGCGCGTTCGCTATAGACGGGACGACTGCAGCAGTGTTGTAGGGTGTCGCCTTCGCACCATTGGGGTACGTAGCAGACGAATAGGATACGGTCAGGGAGCATGCCGAGGGGCCGCCGATTACGTCGGCCTGCATGGCCTTTCCGGCCTGCGCGAGGCTGCTCCAGATCGTGTTGCCCGCCGCATTCAGCACCAAGACAGAGCCCGACGCGGAGGGCGTGAACGAGACCGAGACCATGGCAGCGGACGAGCGTACGGCCGACACGCCGGAGAACGACTTGGCGACCATGGGCACGAGGGTGCCATCGGAAGCAAGGTAAGTATGGGAGTCCGATGCCAGAGAGACGGTACCAGCCCAGGAGGCCGGGACGTAGAGTGCGGAGTACCCCGCCGAAAAGCTGAATGCGCCGTCGCCGACCGATATCGAGGAGGGCGACGGCGCGGCCAGGTAGACGGCCGAGAAACCGGTACTTTCGAAAGCCGAAGTACCTACCAAGGTCACCGCAGGCCCTAGGACCAAATCACCCCCAAGCGACGAATCACCAGCAAAGGCGTAGTTCCCAATGGAGGCAACCGTCGAGTTAGTCTCAAGGCCGGTCGATGCCAGGGAGTTACAACTATCAAAAGCAAAGGCTCCGATGGATGTCACCGTCGAGTTTGTCGTTAAGCCAGTCGATGCAAGGGAGTCGCAACTATTAAAGGCATAGGCTCCAATGGATGTAACAGACGTATTCGATGCGAAGCCAGCGTCGACAAGCGCACCGCAGAAAGCAAAGGCTTTAGTCCCGATAGCGGCCACGGCGTAGGAAGATCCATTGTAGGGGACCGAGGACGGGATCTCGAGGGCGCCAGCGGCGGACGGGTCTATGGCCCTGTTTATGCCGTCGCCTATCTGAACAGTCTTATCACCGGTCACCATGTAAGTGCAAGGGTAGCTACCACTGCCAACGGTAATCGGCTGGGTGAAGGTAGAACCCACTGAAAGAGCTTGGGGTGTGAGCGATTCCGGTTCCAATGCCGAATTCGATTGGTCCGCAGATACGGCAGACTCGGAATCGTTCGCAGGCGGGCCTTCCTTATTTGCGGCAAAAGTTGAATCGGCCAATGCCGCTGAAGTAGAAGACGAAGACCCTTCCAACGACAAAGACGTTGCCCCATCAGCAACCGGTACAGTCTTGGCCGCCAATGAAGAACCAGAAGGCGTAATTCCCTCCGACGGCAAAACCCCCTTATCGCCAACGAGAGTCGCATCAGCCGCCGTTGAAGCATTATCGACCGCAGTCGCCAAAGCGGACATTGGAGATAGCGACAAGGCCAGAATGAGAGATAGGGCGCATGCGCCGCAACGCGCCGCGAATTCAGTAACCGATGCCCCTCTGCTGCACTTCCCTTCCATACTACACTTCCCTTCCGTAGTGCGTTGCCATAGGTGTTGTTGGTGTCGCATCCACCCGCACCTTTGACCACCCATTATTTACTGCCCAGCAGATAGCATCCAAGCAAATGGCTAACGAATATTTAGGGATGCTCAATGCTCGACAGAGGTACTTTCATTGCGTAAAAAATGGAGTAAGTTAGGATCAGGGTGATTGTACAGTAGAATATGAAAGATATAGCTGATCAGCGCTTATACTTTTTATTGCACCGCCTTCAACCTATATTTGAGGTAAACCGAAATCACTTAACCCGATGCATCGGCACATGCTTGAGCCTTCTCGATCTTCCTTTGAAAATGAGATTCTTTGAATTCCTTGCTTGACCCTCGACCTTGTCGAAGGTGTAGGTTTTGAAATGCTTTTCGCACACAAGCCCACAGGGAAAGGGAGGTATCAATGGAAAAGCACACACGGGAGGATACGCAAGAACAAGGTTCATCTCAAAGAATGTCAGCAAGCCTCGATCGTCGCGGATTCTTGAAAGGCGTAGGGATCTCCGCATTGGGGCTGGCGGGGGCAGGTGCATTGGCCGGATGCTCGCCGAAGCCCGCAAGCTCGTCCGACATCGGCAGTCCCGCGAAGGCAGATGAAGAATTCAAAGCCGATGAAACCCACGATACCGACGTTGTAGTTGTCGGAGCTGGAGCGGCGGGCATGATGGCGGCGCACGTTGCCGCACAAAAGGGTGCCAAGGTGGTCCTTTTGGAGAAAGGTGCTGACTACTCTGTGCCCAATGGCATGTACGTTTCGGGACCGTTCGCCGTGGCGACCGATGTTTTGAAAAACAAACCGGGCGGTACCACGCTTACAGTCGACGATGTTTTCTACCACGCTATGGAATATTCCCACTGGACCCCGAATCCAGCCCTGCTACGTCGCTGCTTAGACGAATCAAAAAATGCCGTGGCCGAGCTTGAAGGCATCGGCTACACATTCAAGGAAATGAACTTCCGTTTCGAAACGCCGTTCGTCAACGAAAAGGGCGGTTTCCACGCCATTACCAATGCGTCCGATGAACGCGTGAAGCTTTGGCAGGCCTCAGTCGAAAAAGACGGGATCGACATCGAATTCGGAGCTGCCGCGGTTTCACTTGTTGCCGCCGATGACAAAGTAACCGGAGTCAATGCCACCAAGGGCAAGAAGAACATCACCTACAACGCCAAAGCGGTTATCCTGGCGAGCGGTGGATACCTGGGAAGCCGCGATTTACAAGAACGCTTCCTGCACACTCGCAAGCTGAACGTGGCACGCGGCGGCGATTCCATCTGCACTGGCGACAGCATTCTTGCTGCTGAAAAAATCGGTGCAGCGCTCGATAAAACCTGGGGATACTGCCCGTGCGAATACGGCGGCACGAATTCCAAGGCATCACGCCCGGCGAAGCAAGACAAATTCGACCAAAACACTGCCTTCAAATTCGGACTGTACGGTTGCCTGCTCGTCGATGCCGAAGGCAATCGGTTTATCAATGAGGGCTTGCTGTGCGACTACCCAATGTCGTATGGATCCGAGCAGATCATCCTCAATGCCCCATGGTATGCAGTGGTCGACCAGACATACGTCGATGCTATGAAAACCCAGGGCCTCTACAATTACTCAACGGCAAAAGGCGCCACGTCAGACACCTGGTTTATCGGCAGCTACTTCAAAGACCGCATCCTTACCAACCTTGATGCCGACCTAGCCGAAGGCATCAAAGAAGGCTGGTGCTACAAGGCCGACACCGTCGAGGATCTAGCCAAATTCTTTGGATTGACCAACTTACCTGCTACCGTCAAAACCTACAACAGCTACTGCGATGAGGGCGTAGACGCAGAATTCGGCGCAAACAAATGGTATCTTTCGAAGGTAGCTACTCCGCCGTTCTACGTCACGCAGAACGAGCCCAGCGCATGGAGCACATTCGGCGGCATCCGCACCGATGTCAACTGCAACGTGTTGAAAGACGAAGACAACACTCCCATACAGGGCCTTTATGCAGCAGGAACCGATTCGGGAAGCCTGTATTATTCCCCCTACTACGATATCCCGGGATTCTGCTACGGCCTTTGCATTGATTCGGGATACATCTCAGCCGTCGAAGCTTTGAGATACATCAAAGCATAAATCCCTCTTTGAGGCCCTCGTCATGTACTGTGTTGTCGAATGGCGAGGGTTTCTTTCCTTTACGCAATCGGAACGAGCAAAATCTCGATGTCTTTTCCCTTGCCATCAAGATTAAGAAACAAAGGAATGAGCAAGATATTGTCGCGCAGGCGGTATCCATGCACATTCAAATAATCGAACAAAGGCGCATACGACCTTTTCTGCGCGCTTTCGGATCGCGTGGCAGTGCGACGATACCGTATGCATTTCCCCATGCATAATCGGTCCGAAGACGCACGAACTGCTTCATCAAGCTCAATGCTATCAGGCTCGGTGACGGCGATAATGTAGCTAGGATCGGTAGTTGCTCCATCGCCCTCCAGATCGTCTTTCTCGATGATACGTGCGCACGTGGTAACGCTCAGTAGATCATAATAGGCAGCGATTTCTTTCTTATGCTTCAACGACACACCAAAATCGCGCCCGCGCGATGCTCGTACATACAAATAATCAGGACAGTCCAGCAGCTCGAAGCTTTCGTTGGGTTCGCTTTCCATATGGTGCAAGGCATGATCTATGCGCTGCATACGGTAATGGAGCAATTCGACTTCCCGTTCGGTTTCGGCACGACGACGGCGCAAAGACCCAGCGAAATCGGCACCACCTTGCTCTTCATCGAGCATGTGCACCGAATCTTCCACGCTGAAACCGTATTTCAATAGCAGACGAAACGCATTCGATCGAAATGCATCTTCAGGAAAGAACTCCCGATATCCATTCCCCTGGCGTTCCGCATTAAGCAAACCGTGCTTTTCGTAAAACCGGATTTTCGATTGACTCAATCCAGTCATCGCGGCGAATTCTTTTATATGCATCGCCGAGTCCCCTCTCCAACGTGCATCCCCATCCTCTTCTGCAATTATAACGAATTAAGTGCAGACAAAAAGGATAGTCTGCAAAACAGAGAGCCGCCCATGATGGTCAAGATTTTTGGCTGCGAACGCCGGATAGAAACACCACCGCAAACCACAGTGCCAGCAGCACCATGAACACAAGGTACACCCATGAAGCACCCGCAATCCCCCACGTGCCGACAACAGGGTTGGATGACAACAAGGCAATCAATGCTACAGCAAGATACCCGATGATAAGTCGTTTTTGAAGACGGATAACAGTGACTCCTATCATAAACAACGTCGCAAGAGCCAAAAACCCGCCTCCAGCCACCAGCACGCAAAGCTCGATTCGATACGAAGAAAGATCGGTGTTGTACAGCCAATCAAGCACCGGAACGCCGACCAACCAGGCTCCTAGTACCGAAAGCCCCGTTATCGCCCCTATCCAAACCACTTGCTTGGAAAAAGCACGAACCACGCCGGCACTGTCTCCCTCGATCCACAGAAGCGACACTGGCGCAATCATGGGAGTGTAGATGAAGCTTGCGAACAAACTGACCACGAAAACCGGCATGGCGATGAATCCATAGAGAGCTTGATCAGAATCGGTCATCAAAGTATTGATAGCATATTTCGGCGCATTACCTATGTAGTAAATTAGAAAAGCAGCCAGAAAAAGGGGCAGGCAGGATACCAAGAGGTCCACAACAGACTTGCGACTGAAAGCTCCCCACCCGGCAGGTAGACGGTAGCGACGGTACGCCCAGCACAACGCAATAACAAGAAACGCAGTTGTATATACCGTAGAGAACATCATGGCTATCACCAACGAACGAGAAGCAACAGCTGCAAGCGAGAACATCACAAGCGTCGACCCCAAGCGAAAGGTAAGCAGTTTCCCCGCTAGATCAAGGCGCTCATGCTGTTGAAAGTTGCCATAGAATATATCTTCTATAGAATCGACGACCTTGAACAGGCACATCAAAATCAGCACCAGCGTCTTTTCGACAGAATACCCATCTGCGACAGCCGACCAGGCAATCCAGATGCCAGCGCACAACACCATGGCCACAGTCGTAATACCGCGTGATACAAGGTAGTCTTTAAAGCCGAAGCGCGGCTCGACATCGGACACCTGATAGTTGCGCATGCCGTATTCTCCCATATTGAGGAAAAGCATCGCGTTGGCATAGGCAATAGTAAATATACCCGCAGTTTCTAGGTCGCATACACGCATGAGAACGAACAGCATGACAACCGACTGGAAGGCAAGTACGATACCGGCCATCGTATTCCAGACATATGACGCGCGCTTAAGGGTCTCTTGGCTTTTCTTGTGCTCAACCGCACTTTCCTCGAGTGCTTTATCCTGCAGATTCATATACGCACCCCCTATAGACAAAAACCCGGCACGACACCGCGAATCCGATTTGCGTAAGAAATAAAGAAGGGCATTCCGCCCTGATCAACATAGCGAAACGACGATAAGCAGTAAGGACTCGGCGACCTTAGCCACCATGATATCGAGCGCTCTTTAACATCTTTCTGTAGCGCAATCCGATCTTTATCGTTTCGATAGTTTAACCCTTCGAAAAGAAGATACCTGGCACCTTCCCTATTTGAGATCTCATTAAACGGACCGTCTTTATAGCTATCAGAGTCTTCATCCCACCAGTTTATCTCGCCGCATATCTCTGATACCGAAAACAGCCATACGCTATCATCCGTTGCTGTTACCGAATCGACAGTGTCGGTAACTCCCGTATTGTTCGTTTCCTTGGTTACGCATTGAATATTTTGCCGAAGGTCGCACGGAAGGCTATCGAGAAATCCACCGTTCAACCACGCGCGCAAACCGGATTCAGCCCATCCTCCGGTATTGTCATCCTTGTTGTTCATCGGTTCTTCTAGCACTGCATCGGTGAAGATAAAGGTGATACCCACCCTCCCTGAGCCATCTGCCTTCTCATCTTGGTAAAAACCAGCTATCTGAACAGAGGCACTCGTCCCATCATCGAATACGATTTTCTTGGTATCCCAAGGATCAAGCTTTCCATCATCGGTCATCAAATGGTATGTTTTTGCAATAGTGCAGGCTTCGTCCTCGCTTGCCGCTGCGCCTATCTTCTTCGATACGGCAGACAATTCGTCCCAGCTATAGTCGCCAAGCGAATCCCTGATGGCAGCTTCCCCATCAGTGGATTTTGGCATACTTGCAGAAGCGGCACCTTCTGCAACGCTGCTCGAACAGCCCACGCAAAGCGCCATAGCTGCGGCAAGCAGAAAGACAACAAGCGGCTTGACGCTCGTTCGAAACGCACAATAATAAGAACGTCTCACACTATCGCATGATTGCAGAGCAGTTGAGCATGAGTCCAGCCTGCAACCCCATAGGGAAATAGCGACCTTCATATGCGCCACCCGCATCATCGCTCTCATCGATTTAGTCCGAAATCGACCGATATATGGGTGTCGAAAAGATATGCCGCGGCAACATATTCCGCAGCAGCAGGATCCTGAACGGATACGCCGTAATATGTTTCGAAGTTACGTTGCGACATGATCATATACTCCACGTTCGCACTCGCATCCGTGCTGGCATCATCTTGGTAGTATGTACAAATCCATGCATAATCATACCCGTCTTGCCGAACAGCACCGCAAGCAAGCCCATAGTCTAAACGCGTATATGTATCAACGCCCTTTACAGCAGTGTCGCGAGCCTCGACATCCGCCGAGGTGACTTGCTTACCGATGTTGGCGCTTTTCAGCCAGAGGGGGGCAGCGACGCTGCTTGTCGATGAAAGCACGCCGTCCAGCCCATAGCGCGAAGCCATGTCAATAGCCGTTTGAGCAGCGTAATCCTGGAATGGCGCAGAATCAGAAAAACGCATATGCAACCACACTCCGGAAATTACCGTTCCTTCGCGCAGCTGATCGCGTGTTTGAATCAGGGGAGCCGATAAATAACCCGGGAAAGCAGAGAACTGCATCTCGCATAAAGCCCGCTCGTTCGTTACGCCATCGTAGTATGCATCGTTCTTGAATATCATGGTATCGTCGTCCCACTCGAATCCAGAATCTTCAAGAGACGAAACGACTTTCTCCGTATCAGCATCAAGGTATTCAGTTGCGGTCGATAAAGAGGCAGGAGCGTCTCCTGCAGACACGTTCTCTACAGAACTTGGAATCTGCGCAGCAAGGTTTTGGCGAAAGCACCCAAAGCCAGCAACTTCACAGCACACCACCACAAGCGCAAGAACGATAATGCCGGAGATAACAAACCCGACATGACGCTCTTTCAACCAAGAAACTCTTTCATTAGAAGACGGGCTGCTACGTTCGATAATCCTATCCTTCATCCGAGTCACCTGCCGGCAAACTCTCTTTATCACCGCAGAACAGCCCTATATCGCTTGAAGTCCCATAGTTTTTATAGGCTCTGCGATATATATGGATTGGTCTTATCGCCTGGCGAATTGATTTGGGATTTGTCGTCACTTCAGAATTCGAATAATCCAGATAATAGATATCAGAATCTTCAAGCAGGTAGTTTCTGAGAACTTGCGGATCGTTTACTAATGGATGAATGTCGTTGTACAGCGTATAGCCACAACTAAAATCACCTGCAACAATAGCATCTCCCACATCATTCCCAAGATCTTGCATAATCGTCTTTTCAGTAAATGTTTGATTCTGGAAGTGGTATTCGAAGATAAAATACAGATTGACCCCTAGACAGCAGAGCATTAATGCCCCGATGCATAGGCTCTTTATACGTCGCACATCCATAATCACTCCAACGTAAAGGCCAAGAGCGACTGCAGTAACCCCAAACGATACCAAACCCATAATCCAAATATCGCAGGCAGAAAAATCGAGGGGGGTCATCTCGACACTATCTGCCAAATGCATACGAAAGATTACAGCATACATGACAATCGCAACCGTAAGCGCTGCCAACAACGTATATGTAAACCCTCTTCCTATGCCGATTTCTCGTTGTTCGCACGGCCACACCGCCCGATAGATCAGAATAAGTACAGCAGGAAATATGATGATAGCTTTTCTTGTAATGTAATCCTGACTTACGAGAACCTGCAAAAACATACCGACAATAAGGAAGAAAACAAAGAAAGCGTCCGCTTCCTTTTTTCGCACCACAACCCAAAACAATTTCGGCAAACCCAAGAACAGCACCGGCACAAGAGGAAGACCGTACAACACGATATTGGCAGTAAGAAACGCTTGAAGATTCTGCATCACTCCAGCTGCAAGCTTATAGTTGCCGTAATGGTACCCTTGCTGCTGAAAGATCAGCACGCCGCTAATCAGGTTGGCAAGAGGTGTTGTCCCCCAAGCTATACCATAATATACAAGCGCCAAGGCATAGGCGCTCAGCAAGCCCAACAGGCCGTAGAGCAGATAATCTCTCGCATCCTTAGATCGACGCTGCACCAATAGAAAAACTAAGTATGCAAGAATCGGAATCCCGATAAACACATTCGTGATATACACGAAGAAGACCGAGCATATCCAGAGAAATCCGATGAGAAAAGCTTTCAAACGAATGCTGAATGATTCTTTGACAAAACAATACAGTATCGCTTGCACAAAAAACAGCCGATAAATACTTGGCTCTACGAACCGACATGCGTCGTAGAATACAAAACTTAAAAGCAGCACGAACACGCAAGCAAACGCCGCTAGACATCGTTTTCTGCCATCTGGATCCCGCATTAATCCAACAGCCGCCGAAGCGTCAGCGGTAGTTGAAAATCCATTCTCAAGTGCCTCCTTACGGGCATTCTTCTTTGCCATTTCTTTAAGCGTGAGGTAAAAAAGAACTAGGACGAGATAGCCGATCACTACGCTACCCATGCGAAACCCGTAATAGGTGTCACCAAACAGCTTCAGGAAAAAAAGCACGACCATGTTGGTAAAGAAACCCGAAATAACATGAGCCTGCATTTGGTATTGGTAAAGACCTTGGTAGTAATCGTTGGGATTCATGGAACCAAAGTTCAGCACATTCAAGGCCAAACCGCCATATACACCTTCATCAATCGATTGATAGGTGACAACCCCCCAAGGAGCAGCATCTGCATCAAGATACAACACCCTAAGAAAATAAAGGGCCGTGATGAACAGCCATATCAGTAGTTCCATTTTCGGCGAGAGCCAAGTGAAATCCCGCACTCGTTTTGCCCGCATAGCAGCTATCATCTTTTTGAACAACGCACATCAACCTTCCGAAAATGGAATGTCGAAATAGCGCTGGGCAAAGCAGGTTTTGCTCGATCGGAGCAGCACTTCGCTCTTCCCATCGCGATTGACCACCACATGGTCGTCGGGAATCGCCCTGTTGTATACGCAAGCATCAACTCCCAGCGAAACATGATTGCCAATAGGCTCTGTCCCAACGATTTTCGCCCCGGCGCCACAGAAAAGCCCTTCTCCGATTACGGGAGATTGAAGCGACACGCCATCTTGCCCGGTATTGATGGTGACGTTCTGGAAGACCACCAAGAAATCACCGTAAGAAGCATTTCCAATGACTGAACCAAGCGGGTGGCCGAAAAGAAAATGCTCCGGCAGTTCGCACTTATACGAAACGAAAATTCCTGAAAGAGCCCTGTTCAAATACATAAGATGGTCGCAGACTGCTTTGTTTTCCGAGACATGCCATAAGCTATTCGAGAAATAATAAAGGAACTGTGAATACTGATCGGAGTGCAAATGAGAGAATACTGCCTCACCATCTTGGGCATACCCCCGTAACGTAATGTGCTTGAAGCACTCTTCGGTCCGAGACAAAGCGACAGACAACGCTTCATCTATATCGGGCGTATGGTAGCTATCAAATCCATCGGGAAAGAATATCTTACATTGACGAGCAACGTAGTCTCGTAGCTCACACATATCCAAAGATGCAATCATCGCGGCCCGTCCTTGAAGTTCAATCGTTCTTCTTCGTACACCAGCGGACCCTTTGAAGTCCAGTCCAACACAAGCCCTATGTATTCCCCTAGCAATCCAAGACAGAACACAATCACACTGGCAAAAGCGCATATGATAAGCATTGCAGCAACAACCAGCACAAACAGGTTGCCCCAGGCAATCGCCAAACAAAGCGCAACAACCCCTCCGACAAGCAGCGTCAATGCAACGATAGGAGCAGCCACCACCATAACGCGGATGGGAGTACGCGTAGCACCCGTAAACGAATGCACGGCTTCATCCAGATAGCTCCAGAAGCTGTAACTCGATACGCCTGTCTTTCGAGCTACTTTACGGTAATCGACAAGTGCAGCTTCGTAGCCGAATGCAACAACGGAATAGCGAAAATTCGGATTCGGATTGCCTTCGACCCTGAGGCAATCGACCACTTCTTTGTCATACAGTCCGAATCCCGAAACATGTGCATAGCGATCTTCTTTGACGGCCAGCCCCATCACCTTGTAATACAGGCTACGCAAAGCGAACATGCTCTTCTTCTCATCAGTCTGAGGGTTTTGGCCCCACACCACTTTGCTGCCCTGTTCCCAAAGTTCTATAAATTGGGGAATGAGCTCAGGCGGATCCTGAAGATCTGCCGCCAGCGTAACCGTAGCATCCCCCGTTGTCTGGAAAAACCCATAGGCACCGGAAGGACCAGGGCCGAAATTCTTAAGATTAAGAATAATCTTGAAACGCTTATCTTCGCGTGCAAAACGACGAAGGATATCTCGACTGGCATCCGTAGAGCAGTTGTCGCTTATGACAACCTCATAATCGTATTGAGGCATGGTGTCGAACGCGGCGAGAAGGCGCTTTCTCAGCTCGTCGAGATTCCCTTCCTCATTGAAGCAGGGAACGAACACGCTGATGAGCTTGCGCTTATTTTGATCAGACTGCACAAGCATTAGAGCCTTCCAATCATCAGTTCATCGTGTTCTTCTCGCGATATGAAGGGGTACATATCATCCAATGCAGGAGCCGTAAGCGTGCCATCGGGATTCATGCGACTTTGGAGCTTTGGTGTAAGCGGATCGTCAAGACGCTGGGCAACCTCAAGAACAACAAGACCCTCGGTTTTAAAAAGTAGGTCCAACGCATGAGGAAGCTCGCGGTTGCATCCGCAATAAAGATACTGGTAGCCAAAAGCAGCTGCCACATCCCGGAATGAAGGGAAGCTTACGCCGGTTTCAGCCGAGCAGCCCGTGCATACTCCGTCAAAGAAATTCTTGGCAGTCTGGCGAATAGCATTGTATCCATCGTTCGAAAAAACCACTACTTTGATAGGAAGGTCATGGTGCCTGATAGTCTGAAGTTCCTGCAAATTCATCATGATAGAACCATCGCCCGTTACGCACAGAGTATTCTCACCTGTGGCCAAGCAGGCACCGATTGCAGCAGGCAAGTCGTATCCCATAGAACCGCACGTATAGTTGGTGACGATTCGGTGTCCGGAAAAGGCTTTACCCACCTGCAGTTTCACTGCATTGGCGGTGTTGTTTCCCAGGCAGATATTGAGTTTGTCCGGAGCATAGCGGTCAAACTCTTGCCAAAACCGATACGCGCATACCCGTTCATCGGGATCCAACCCTTCCGCAGGAGCGAATACATCGAACCTGTCTTTCAACGCCTCGCAATACGCGCGCCATGCAGCGGGCACTTCAATCGAATCGCCCCATTGCATCCATCCTTGGAAAAAATCTTTTACATCTATGGAAAGAAATGCGTCAATCCGCAAGCCAGGTTTTTCGGCCTCGTTTGCATCGGCATCCACCATAATCAGTTTCGCTTGAGGCGCAAACGTATCTTGTGCGAACCCCGTCTGGCGGAATCCCAGACTATCTCCAACGGCAATGATCAAATCGGCATTCTGAAGAATGAAATTGCCCGTACGCGGTCCAATATTTCCTGAAAGACCGAAGAAACACGGCTGATCGTTGGCGCAGATATCCGCGACCCACGCCTCTCCCACACAAGGCACCCCGCATGAATCCATGAAACCAGGAAGCATGTCATAGGCACCGCCGCTTATAACACCCGACCCCAAAAGAAAGCACGGACGTTGTGCCTGCTTTATACTTCGAACAAGGTCCAGAAACACCTCTTGCGACGGCATTGAAGGAACAGGCAATTCATCCGCAGGGTACAAATCGTCTTCTTCTACGACCGCGCTTTGCACATCAAGAGGAATATCAAGCCATGAAGG
>Ga0209464_10000476_pt1 | contig 12910 bp, 9 predicted proteins | sample DOMMetBare1Fresh_2_FD_187473 | JGI IMG/M metagenome (GOLD analysis project Ga0209464, IMG submission 187473) | Wetland sediment microbial communities from St. Louis River estuary, USA, under dissolved organic matter induced mercury methylation -... | ecosystem: Environmental > Aquatic >... | reverse complement strand
TATCTCTAGCCGTACTCAGAAGAGCGTAGAAGAGCTTGATCTTAATTTTTTCCCAGTTAAGTATGCCTCTAACGATGTAAACTTTACTGATTCTACGGTAACTAGTCGATTCTTGTGGGGTAAGTCGGTTGCTGTTTTTCGTAAAGGTACTGGTAGTGCACTTGTCCGAGACGCTAGTATTGAGGCTGTTAAGAAGCAGACATTTACCAATAGGTTCAATCTAAATGCAGATACCGCAATGTGGCCCATGGGAAATAGAATGGCAAGGTTTGATGATGTTGGATTGCAGAACAGGGTAGCTGAGATTGGCGGTAATGTAATGAATGGGAAGAGGTATGGAGGGCATATCTTCGCTTTTCTAGTAATGCACAGAGGGGAAGTGGTCGCTGAAAAGTATGGAGAAGGGATCAATTCGTGTACCCGGTTGCTAGGCTGGTCGATGGCCAAGAGCTTTACCAATGCCCTAGTTGGGAGTTTGGTTGCAGCAGGTATAGCCGATATTAGCAAGCCAACAGGGTTAAAGGAGTGGCAGAACGATGCTAGAAGGAAGATTACCGTAAATGATCTGCTTCGTATGCAAAGCGGACTGGAATGGAATGAGAACTATGGAACACGATCGGATGTAACACAAATGCTATACTGCCATGGAAGTGCCGCAAAGTATGCGATTGGCAAACCATTGCAGTATCCAATAGCCACAAAATGGAGCTACTCATCTGGAAACACAAACATAGCCTGTTACTGGGCTCGACAACAATTTAAAAGCGATTCGGCCTTATATGCATTTGCCTACAGCAATCTCTTTAATAGAATAGGAATGCAAAACGCAATCCTTGAATCGGATGAAAGTGGAGTCCCTGTTGGATCTTCGTACATTTATGCAACAGCTCGCGATTATGCAAGATTTGCGCTACTTTACCTCCAAGATGGGGTTTTTAATGGGCAACAAATCCTACCCAAAGGTTGGGTAAAATACACAGCAACCACCACAGCAGGCAGCGAAGGAGCTTATGGAGCATCGTTTTGGAAGCTAGGAAAAAAGCGAACAGAGGCACTCCCTTCTGATTTTATGTCGTGCGAAGGGCATGATGGGCAGTATATCGTAATGATACCATCCGAGCAGCTGGCCATAGTCGTTTTGGGCTACTCGCCACGATCAAGTAATGAGCTAAACATTAGCTTACTAGTAAAAGATGTGCTTAATGCATTATAGCCCCCTAGTAACGCTCTATTGTAAGGTTTATAAGTATGAGTTGCTTATAAGGTTTCTTCTAGTTATGAGATGGTGATGAAAATGAACTGAAATGTATGTAGAATGCTCACGAATGATAAAATTAGACATTTTTTTTTAGCTTGTTTTGCAGTGTAAAAGGCAGTAATTATTGTATATTCTAGTTCAATTTATTCTAAGCAAAGTGTGGGGGCAGCCTCTTTATGAGGCTGCCCCTATTATTTTTATTCTAGTCTAGCGTGGAATTAAAATGCATTCTAGTTGAATCGATTGTATAACAAATATACATTCTTTAATAGCTTAGTTTGTACTTGTTCTAGGATTACTTCGAAAGAATAGTTTTCGAATCTGCCCCTATTACAATTAATTCTATATTCAGATGAGGCAATTTACACCTTCACTTTTAGGACTACTAGTAGCAATTTTAATAAACAGTGTAGCTGTTGGCAGTGCTACTAAAGATAGTTTAAAGATAACAGATTTTAGGATATATAGGGTGAAAGACTCCCTTAAGGTAGCCTTCTTACTAAATATTAATATGCGTGAGGCCGATAAGTGTAAACACCTCATTTTACAACCCTATATCGTAGGTGAGACTAGAACTGCTCAGCTTAATCCGTTGGTGATTAAACCACAAAAAAGAACTAACTGGTACTCAATATTTAAAAGAAAAGAAAATTTATTATTCAGGGACAGAGATAGAGGTTATTCAAACCTACCTTACTCAGGATCTGTTAAGTTAGAAGATTGGATGACAAAAAAATCATGGTTAGAGATAGAGAGCATATCAGATAAAGACTTTGTTGTTTATATGGATCGATCGAAATCCATAATTGATGTTAAGAATAGCGAAGAGATTAAAGTACCTGTTGGTTTAATAGCAGCACAAGTTTCGAAAAGGGATAATGAAAATCAAGTTCTAAATAGTACAAACACAAAGAGAGAGAGGTTTGAAGTAAGGTCAACACCTCTATTAGAATCAAATAGTGTAAATGGCACATCGTTAACATCATCTTCAGTATTAAATTCGGCAGTTAACAAGCCTATTAATACTGTTTCAAAACACGATTACAGCAAATTTCCATTCATACTAGAATATAGCAAGTTATCCGAAGAGTACTATAAGTATGAGTACTTAAGCGAATATGGATTGCCATTGTACTATGAGTTTAATGACTTAGGCTTAAATGATTACTACAAAAACAACTTTGTTGCGCTGACAAAGCTGTATGAAGCATTGCGCAAGATACTAGTAAAGGATCGACAAAAAATCAAGAAGGTTGTTATAGCGGGGTATTCATCTCCTGAAGGATACACTGTAATTAATGAGGATATAGCAAAAAGACGAGGCGAAGTGCTAAAGGATAGGCTTTGCAAAGTAATAGGTATTAATCCTGATATAGTTGAAGTAGTTAATGGAGGAGAAAACTGGTCGGGTTTAAAATCACTAGTTGAAAAGTCAAGTTTAAAAGATAAAGAAGACCTTCTGAATATTATTAACTATAAGATTGTACTTAAGGAGTTTAATAGGGTTGAAGATCCTATTAATAGCGACCGAGAACGTAAAATGTTAGATTTGAACTATTCAAATTCGTATCAACAGATAAGAGCACAATACTTTCCAATGATTAGAATCGCATATGTCTTGATCTTTTACTAGGTGTTTTAATTGTATTTCAAAAGAGAGGGTCTTTATGACCCTTTTTTTATTGATTTAACAAAATGGACGAAATAAACAATATTGCAAACTTAAATAATAACACATAATAAAATAGATTGATCTATCATTGTAGGTGAAATAGTTTAATCTATGGTTTTAAATTATCGGACTCTTGTTTGCATAATGACTGTAATTATGAATGTTGGATATAATAACGTGTTCTCACAAAGTATCGCATTGAAATCAAATGCAATAACACTTGTGTCTGGAATACCAAACATAGGTGTTGAGTATACTATATTCAACAAATCAACTATTGAATTTAGCTATTACCACAAGTACTTTGAACTTGAAAGAATAGGTAGATTAAGGTTTTACATGACGCAGTTGGAACTTAAGAATTGGTTTTGTAGGGAGTTTGTTGGAGCTTACTGGGGTTCTCATATCTTTTTTTCGGAGTATAACGTTGGAGGGATTAATGCATTTAATTTGAGAGATTATAGGTATCAAGGCTTGGCATACGGTGGGGGTGTTAGTTTGGGCTATAATTTTCTTCTTAGTAAACGCTGGAACATTGAACTTTGTTTAGGATTTGGATACTTAAAATTTCAGTACGAAAAATTTGATTGTGAACACTGCGGGGATCTTATTAAAAAAGACGATATAGATTGTATTGGGCCTACTAAGGCAGGTGTTAACCTGGTTTATTTAATAAAATGAGCATGAAGTATTTTGTCAGACATATTAGTACTATTTGCCTCATTTTTGCTTTTTCTTTTAAAGCAAATAGTGATAAATTAAATGGACTCAATGCATCTAATCTAAGATTGAGTAGAGTTGACAATAGCTTATGGGTTAAATTTGACGTTAATATAAAGAATATTAAGTTAGACAGACATTATAGGGCAAGAGTGCAACCGGTTATTTATAAAGATACAAATTGTGAATTAATGCCAAAATTTACAATTACAGGTTCTGCAAAGTATCTAATGGAAAAAAGAGATTCTTTGTTTAAAAGACCAACAATATCAGAATATGATTTTTCAAGTGATTATAAACAGGGATCTAAAAGTATGATGAGTTATCAATATGCCTTGCCATATAAAGAATGGATGGATACCGTATCCATACGTTTTGATAACGTAATAGAGAACTGTTGTTCATCGCATATAGTAGATAGCTACTGGGCATTTTTAAAAATGGTTCCAGAGAATCTAGTTACAACTCATAGTAGCGAAGACAAGAATGGGATTGTTAATACAACCTATTCGAGGGTTAAGATTGCTTTCGAAAGTATTATTCAAAAAGCCAAACCTATAAAAAGCATTGTGAATTGTGATGAGATTATAAACAATATTAATGATTTTGAATTAAAGATTGATAGATTAAATCCTACTTTGCGAACTGACACTGTTATGTTATTATTTAAAAAAGACCAAGCATACCTAAAACATAAGTATAAAGATAATTTATATAATATTAGTAAAATTATTAATCTAATAACAAATATAAATTTGAGCAAATTTAAGCAACTTGAAAAAATAAAACTTGTTGCGAACTCAGCAATATACGACGTAGATAAATATAATGACTTTATAGTTAAGAAACGTCTTGAAAGTTTAAGGGAATTTTTGGTTGGCAAACTAGGTATTAAAAGCAGTATGGTAGAGATGGAGAATAGTGGAGTCTGCTGGAATAAACTTAGTGAGTTGGTTGGTAATTCAAACTTGCCTTTCAAAGATTCCCTTATAAATATTTTTAACTCTGATAAATCTAGTATTGAAAAAATAGGCATGCTTAGTCTGTATGATTCTAACGATCTGTATCGACGTGTATTACAAACTTATTCGAATGATTATTCGAACATGGCTTTTGTTGTTATTGTATATAGTGATAACAATGATGCCAATGGTGTAATAATTGAAGATGCAATAGATATGATATTTAACCACAATATTGATCAGGCATTGACAGAACTACATAAAATTGAGAATGATTCGCGCATATATAACCCTATTGGTGTTGCATATCAGCTGAAGGGAGATATTGAAAAGGCAATGTATTACCTTAAAAAGGGAGCAGAATATGGAGATAGTAGAGCATTGGATAACTTGAAAAAGTTAAACAAAATATTGCGATAACATGCTAATGACGTATGATTACACATAAAACGCATCTACTTTGTTTTAGATTACTACTCTTAATTGCATTTAGCTTTATTGATTGTGTAAAGTCATCAGCACAAAGCATGACGGTTAAATTAGATATGGTTAATATGCTTTTAGGAACTCCACGCCTTGGTATAGAAAAGAGTATTGGAAATAAAAGTACAGTTAACGTTGAAGTTAGCTATGAAGGGTGGAATCTAACAAATAATATGCGAATGAGGCATCTATTTGTTCAACCCGAAGTGCGTTTTTGGAATAAGTATAAGTATTGGGGATCATTTTGGGGAATAAATATTTTTGCTGCACAATATAATATAGGAGGAATAGGATATATTGGATTGGACAAAAGTAGAGTACAGGGTATGCTATTTGGAGGAGGATTCACATACGGATATCAGTGGATTATTGGTGAACGGTTTAATGTAGAAGCAACTTTAGGAGTAGGTTATTCACGAATAAATTATAGCAAGTATAAATGTGAGGTTTGTGGCGATTTTGAAGGGGATGGAACATTGGATCATATTGGTCCAACCAAGGTTGGAGTTTCCATTGTTTACCTGTTATAAACAGTTAATAAGATGAGAATGATTACAGGTACACTTTTGATACTGTGTTTATTGATAACTTTCTTTTCATTTGCTAAATCGGATATAAGATTTAGCAATGTAAAAATTATAAAATATGGAGATTCATTGCGTGTGTCGTTTAATATAAGTTTACCAAAAAATGAAGTTGCAACTAATGAGAAGCTAGTGCTGCAACCAGTTTTATATAGCTACAAAGGAAGTGAAAGATTGCGCAAACTATTTCTCAACGGAAGGGTTAGAAACGCTATAGAATGGAGAAAAAACAATTATAAGTTACCAATGTCTTGTGAAACATCTGACAGTTCAGGACAAAGACTGTACCCAAATATTGAAGGATTTTTTAAACAAACAATTGCTATGAAGGAGTGGATGGATACAGTATCCCTAAAGTTTGATTGTATAGTCGATAGATGTGATAGATACTTCTATAGGGATCCGATTTTTGTAGTAAGAGATGTGCCAATAAATATAAACCCAGTAAGGAAAGCACAGCTTATAAAAGAACTAGTGCATAGCGAAATACCGCAAATTAAAACTGTTAGATCGGCATTAGAAATTGACATAAAGGAAACATTTGTAAAACCGACCAGTGCTTTTGATGAGACTATTAAGAGTATTAATGTAACAAAAGAAACATCTGCATTAGCTATAAATTTTAGAGTTGGCGTTGCACGAGTTGAAGAGGAGTATGAAAATAATAAAGAGATAATCGGAAGACTACTTAATGCGCTTAATGCAATAAAAGGAGATAAAGGCGCAAAACTTACAAAGCTAGTAGTTGTCGGATATGCTTCACCTGATGGATTAGCATCAAAAAATGAATTTGTGGCACAAAGGCGAGCAGAAGTACTGCGTGATTATCTGATTGAAAAAGCAGATCTACCCTTCGAAGTTTTTACAATTATCAATGGAGGAGAAGATTGGGGAGGATTAAGAAAGATGGTTGCTGAATCGGATATGCTAGAAAAGGAAGAGGTATTACGAATTATTGACGAAGTACCTGTATATGGTGGGCGAGAGAAAGCACTAATGGATTTGAACAGAGGTGAGACCTACCGTATGCTAAAAAGAGCAATGTTTCCTAAGCTTAGGAATGCAGGTTATTTGCTAGCATTTTATGATACACAACCAGATATTGCAGGACAAGCGATTGATGTGGCTATAGGATTAATACATAACGAACGACACAGCGAAGCGTTAGAACTATTAAAGCCACATAGCGAGGACTCGCGAGTAGCCTACCCGTTAGGTGTGTGTTACTTGAGAATTGGAGATTTGGATAGTGCGACCAAATATCTTAAAAAAGCAACCGAAAAAGGTAATAGCTATCGCTTTGAGGCTGCTGTACTACTACAAAGGATTGGAAGCACCATGGATGCAATTGAAAAGAGCAATGTAGAAGAATAGCTAAACAGAGGCAATAAACAAAAAAGTAGAAATATGAAAGTTAGTAAACATTTATTTGCAGTCCTGCTCGGCGGAATTGCATTATCGTGTAGCAAGCACGATGGAAATCCGATTGAAACTAATGGTGAGGCAACATGGGTCTCGATTAGCTTAGGAAAGAACAAGACGTACGGCTCGGTAGCTAATAGTACTAATGCAGAGAAGAAGATAAACGCCGTTGATATCTTCTTATTTACACCTGATCCAACCCCAGCGAATTCTGTGCTTGCTAAGCATGTGAGTTTTGTTGCGGATCAATTAACACAAACAGGAAATGGACAAGCAACAGAGGCTTTTCAAACAACCACTGCTGAGCAGTATATGGTTGTTATTGTAAATGCACCAGCTGCTTATAAAGCCGCCATTACTGCTAAAGGTGCTGCGCTTAAATTGGGAGATTTTACAACAGGAGATTTAAGCACCCTAGCAGTTGCTACACTATCTGATTTTAGTAACGACTATGCCAATGTAGCCCCTGGTTCAGAGAGTTTTATGATGGTAAATACAAATCCTACTTCCAGGATTTCGTTCCCGTTGCAGCACGATAGAGGGGCATTGAATCCATTTCCTGTGCAGGTAGAGCGTATAGTTTCGAAGGTAGAAGTTTGGTGCGATGACAATATTAGCACAACAAACTACTTGGCAAATAATACCGCAATTGATGCGGTTAATCCTGTAGGTACTGCAATACAAAAAATTGATGTTCTACTTGATAACCAAAATAAAAAATCGTTTGTTTTACCAAACCTAGGAACTTCAGGAAACCCTCTAGTTCCCGTTTTTGTTGATCCTAACTACCAACAAGTACTACCTGCAAATACAGCAAATGAATTTTTTGCTTCGATACCTGATGGTACAAGTCAATGGGTAAACATACACAATGGTGCATCCCTTGCTACCGCAACACCTTTTTACTGCTTCGAAAACACGATAGAGCAGGATCACTCTGTTGCTACTAAGTTTGCACTAGAAAGTAATGCAACAAACCTAATTCTTCGTATGCAGTTAAACGGAGGTTCTGATTTTTATATGACTAAAAAAGGAGAGCTAACAACAAACGGAACTCACCCTGACGGAATTTGGTACACATATACAGGCGGCTACTGCTACTACCGTATTTACATTAAGCGACCTGGAATTAGTATTATAGGATCAAATCCTGCTACAGACGAATATGGAATGGAGCGTAACAGGTTGTATGAGGTTAATATCAAAGAAATAAGAAGTGTTGGTTCTTCGACAGTTGCGGCACTTAAAGATAAACCAATTCTAACAGGTAGTCTGCTAAATGTTGATATTCAGGTTAAAGACTGGGTATTACAATCAAATGACATTATTATTCCATAATACAAGTAGTTGAGGTATTTAGTAAGCTTATTAGGAATGTAATTTGCAATTTGCAAGTTGCAAAACATTCCTAATAAGCTAAATAAAATAGTAGCATATGAAAAGAGTGAAAGTATTTTATTTAAACACTATACTTTACATTACCTATTTTTGTATAGGATGTAGTATCAATGATTTAGGACGTAGTGATGAATCTGTAAAAGATGGTAAAGTTGCTATTAAAATTGATGTGAAAAAAACCTACACAACAGATCATGGACTTCCTGCAGAAAGTAAGATCAATAGAATTGATATTGTAGTTCTTAATGAGGATGGAACATTATGTAGATATGTTCCTAATGTTGAGATGAATCTCGAAACAATGAGTAGTAAGGTTCTAACCTTGCCTGTTGGGAGAAAGGAGATTATTGTAATTGCTAACGCGCCAGCATCCCTCATTGGCTATCTTGAAACTCTAGATAGACAGGATCTTGTAGCTTCTCCATTTGAGTTTTATGTTTTATCTGTGAACCTAAAATCTGAGTTAAAGTCGTTTATGTCATTAACAGATAATGACAATGGAAGTTTCTTGATGACTAATGAGGATCCCTTTATAAAGTATGATATAGTGTACAACTCTACCGAAGCTTCAGCCCTAAGTAATCCTATTTCGATTAGAATACAAAGAATTGCTTCGAAAGTTACTGTTGGGACTAAAAATATTGTAGGAGGACTACTAACAAAGGGGAAAATAGAAGGTGTTGATGTACAACTTGATGTGCTAAGCAAGAACACAAGGTTATTTGCTTATAGTAAAAATGGGAATCCGATTGATTGGAATTATGAAGTAACCATGCCAAGCGGTAACGAACCCGATTTACACTATATGCGAGTACTAGATTGGAGCGATTGCATATCATTAACTACTACTAATAATTTTCAAAACTCCGAAAGTTCAGCTCCATTGTATTGTTTCGAAAACATGAATACACCTTTGGAACAAGTTGAGAATAAAACTACTCATCTTACAGTAAGATTAAAATTTACTCCTACTGGTTTAAATTCGGGTACTTTTTATTTAGGTACTGATGGTAACTTTTACAATAGCGATCCAGGAAATGGAGCATTGAAGTTCGAGGGTGGGTATATGTACTACAGAATCTTTTTCAAAAATGATATAACTAGTAACAACTTAAGGTATGCAGTAATAAGAAACAATTGGTACAAAGTGAACATTGTTAATATTAAAGATATTGGAGATCCTGTTGCAAAAAATCCAACTTCTGGGAATGTGACAGAAGAAAGCAAATTAACGGTATCTGTTGATATTATGCCATGGAACCTAGTAGAAGATGATGTTACTATGTAACTTATTATTGCTTCATACCTAAATAAATAAACGCTAATGTAATTTTGAAATGAGCCATATTTTGTTAAAATATTCACTTGCTCTAACATCTTTACTCATGCTGCCGGGTTGTATATATGAAGATCTTAGCCCTTGTTATAAGGGACTTGGAGTGTCGTATATTATCGATAAGGATAGTAGCGGTACAACTGAGGATAAGTTTGTTACTGATGCCAAGAGTCTTAGTGTATTTGTATTTGATAAAGATGGACTGTATGTAGGTGTTTGGTATTTGGATATGAAAAACATCGGTTCAACAGGTAGCATTCCTATAGATCTACCAACTGGTACATATTCGATGGTAATGTGGGGCGGTATTTTACCTAATCAATATAGTGTAGGAGCAAAAGAAAGCAGCGGTGCTATAGCCCCTCTTCAGAAGGGAATATCAAAATTAGAAGACTTTCAGCTTAAAGTGTTAGAGACTAAGTCAGGAAACGTAGTTGATGCGAAGTATGAAAATTTGTACCACAGCGTAACCTCTAATGTTCCTATAAAAGAAAAAGTTAATAATCGAATAAATTTACCTGTAAAGAAACTTACAAATGATGTTATAGTTCAACTTCAAGGAATGCCCAAAAGGGAGATAGCTACCTACTCGACATACAATTATATAGATGTTAAAATAATAGCTGGTAATGGGATGTACGAATACAACGGATCAGTTAGTAATAATGCTCCATTAGTTACCTATGTTCCATTTGAAAGAGTTGAACAAATTGACAATGAATTTGTAGAAGTTAAAATGAGAACATTGGATTTGTTTTCTGCAAAAAATCCACAATTAGTGATAAAAAATAGCATATCAGGTACAGAGATGTATCGTTATAATGTACTTAAACTAATTCAGGCAATTAAAGATAATTCTAAACAAAGTGAATATGTTATAAAAATTTTCTATAATACACATGGAAGTGTACAAATAACAATTAACGACTGGATTGTGAACGAAATTGATGTAAAAATATAAGGAAGGGTGTAGTATGAGTAGTAAGATATACAAACTTCTTATAGTCTTTGTACTGTGCATAAGCTATGGATGCTCTAAGCATGGAGATGAAGTAGAAAGGCCACAGTACGAGCAGCTGCTGTTAAAGCTATCGCTACCTAAAACGTATGCAATTAACGAAGATGTAGTAAATGAGCTAGATGTATTATTCTTTGACGCAGCAGGCAAGTTTATTATAAAATCAGTGGCACAAGATGCAGGATCAGGGAGCTATATTGTAACCGCCCCGGTTGCGAATGATATGACAGTGCTAGTTTTAGCCAACTCCCGCTCCTCTATTGAATCATTGGCGCCTATACAAGGTACTACTACCATTGATAATGTAGAGAGTAATTTGACGTATGTCGTAGAGGGAGGTGATTTCAACACAACTTCTACTGATATCCCTATGAGTGCATGGCTTGGCAGTGTTGATATCGAATTTGGAGTAGCGCCCTCTATTCCAACAATAGATCTAGAAAGATCTGTCGCTAAGGTAGAGGTTACTTTAGATAATAGCGTATCTAATTTTACTCTTGATGGAATAGGTGTCGCTAATTGTAAAAAATACTGTTTAATTCCTCGCAAGTGGTCGAGCACTGCTATAAACTATTCACTTAACACAGATTTGGTTGATATAACTTGTAGTAATACAAGTAAACTTTATATATATGAAAAGGATAATATGCCTGGTGAAGAATCTATTTGGTCGAAGTTAATTGTTAAAGGAACCTATAATGGGGAAGTTTACTACTACCCAATTTATTTTAAAGATAATCAGACATACGCTGATATAAAAAGGAATTACCATTACAAATTTACTATTCAAAAAGTATCTGGAGCAGGCTATAGAGATTATGATAAGGCCAAGAATAGTAAACCTATTAATATGACTGTTAGCATCAAAGCATGGGATACTAATAGCAATATTATTGTATTTGATGGGCAATACTATATAGAGCTTCCAGCACGAGAATTCACCTTCTCGAATGCGCAAACTATACCTGTTTTAACAGATACCGATGCTAGCCTATGGAAGGTAACTTTAGCTTTGAGTAGTGATGCAAATCCCAATTTTGATGGAGCTACCAATGCCGTAATTGATAATAGCTCATTTGAAGTTGTATGGTATTCTAACAGTAAATCCTTCAGCATAACACCAAAAACAACTGTAAACAGCGGAACACTTACAAGATACCTGTTTGTCACTACTGGTAGAATCAACTTTTACATTAAGTTAAATCAAGTAGCTAATGTAACTAACAACGACTGGGGAGATGGTAACTCTGGTGATGTTAAATTTTAATTAAGTTTTTAATTTTAAAGACGATGCTATATTTTGCTTATAAGTCATTAAAGGTAAAGTTTAAGTTAATTTTACTTTTTACTTGTTGTGTAAGTATTTACCCCGCATGCGATAGGGTAGATAGTATTGCTAGCTCTTTAAAAAATAAGGTAAAGCTAAATTTAATGGTGGAGCCCTATGGTGCAGCTACATACGCCAATCCGACCATGGATGAAACAAAGATAAATAGCCTACTGGTGCTTTTTTTTGAAAAAGGTAAAGGTTACATCGGATATGCTACAAAAAGTTCTTTAAATATTACGATGGACAATGTTGGTACTGTTGATCTTGATCTACCAACAGGAGTGACCGCTAGCTCTAGCTACGATGTGCTAGCTATAGCCAACTACCTAACTAGCTACATATTTTTAATAGGAAATAGCAAGATACCATTAGAAGAATACATAGCTACAGTTGCAGAAGGTAAAACAGCAAGCGAAGTAGAAGAATCATTTCTAGTATCACTCGAAACGAATGGGGCTATTAACGCCGATAACCTGCTAATGAGCGGTTACGCCAGCTGTACGCTAAACGGAAGTAAAGTTGATATAAAACTTAAGCGTTCGGTTGTAAAGATTGATGTAGCTAACAGCGCTAACAACTTTGCCGTTGAGTCGGTAATGATTTACAATGGAGTTACAAAAGTGGCACCATTTAGTACAGTCAACGCTGACGATCGAACAAACTATACTACAGAATACCCATTTTCTGGATCAAATACAAAAACAATATACATTTTTCCTTCCAGCGT
>Ga0209464_10000475_pt1 | contig 12912 bp, 6 predicted proteins | sample DOMMetBare1Fresh_2_FD_187473 | JGI IMG/M metagenome (GOLD analysis project Ga0209464, IMG submission 187473) | Wetland sediment microbial communities from St. Louis River estuary, USA, under dissolved organic matter induced mercury methylation -... | ecosystem: Environmental > Aquatic >... | reverse complement strand
CCAGTCCAATCGTGAAGCATCCGGAAACTCTTACGATAATTCAGGATTCCTCAAAAACAGAGTGACAAGCGCTTCCTCTACCGGATTCAAAACACCGCAGTATCTTTCTGATTATTATATTCAGAACGCTTCATTCCTGCGTCTTGATAACATCACATTGGGATACACGCTGAACAGACTGTTTAAATCAAACGCCAGCATACGCGTTTACGGAACAGCTCAGAACCCATTTGTGATTACAAAATATACCGGTGTAGATCCCGAATTTGACGGTGGTCTTGACAAAACCGTTTATCCTCGTCCGAGAGTATTCTTAGCAGGCGTATCAGTTAACTTCTAATTCGTATAATCATGAAAACAATAAAATATAAAACACTGTACATTGGGCTGATGCTTCTGACAATGGGTATCGGATTCACATCGTGCTTCAATGATCTGGATACTAAACCTATCGATAAGGATGTGCTTACGCCGGACGTTGTATTCTCTACTCCGGAGAATTATGAAAAATATCTGGCAAAAATATACGCAGGACTCTCAGTGACAGGAAATAAGGGCCCATCGGACTTGCCGGATGTTGTAGGAATTGATGAAGGTAGCCAGGCTTCGTTTGTACGCATGTTATGGAACCTTCAGGAATTGCCTACAGAGGAAGCGATATGTGTATGGAATGACCAGACAATCAAAGATTTCCACAAATTTGCGTGGACACAATCCGATGTATTCATTCGCGGATTCTACTATCGTTTGTATTATCAGATCACGCTCGCCAGCGAGTTTCTGCGTGAGTCAACTGATGCAAAATTAAGTTCACGAGGAATTTCTGACGAATGGAAGGCTAAGATTAAAACTTATCGTGCTGAAGCCCGTTTCCAAAGAGCACTTGCTTATTATTACGTATTAGATCATTTCCGTCAGGGTCCTGATGTAAACGAAAATTCAGAAATTGGAGCAGTACCTCCGGGGCTGGCCAAGAAAGAACAGATATTCAGTTATATTGAAAGTGAGCTAAAAGCGATTGATGCTGATCTGCTGGATCCCTATGTGGGCTATGATACAAACTACTACGGTCGTGCCACTAAAGCTGCAGCCTGGACTCTGCTAGCCAAGCTTTATCTGAATGCAGAAGTTTACACCGGGGTGAGCAAATACACTGAATGTATCGCTGAATGTAAAAAAGTGATTGCTTCCAATTATGAACTGGAACCTGTGTATGCCAATCTCTTTAAAGCGGACAATTACAAATCGAAGGAAATTATCTTCCCGGTCATCTTCGATAAAGATAAAATGCAGACCTGGGGGGGTATGATGTTCCTGATGAGTGCATCTGTAGGGGCTGATACTAAAGCTTTGATTGCATCCCCGGGTGGATGGAACGGTAACCATGCTACGGTAAATATTCTGAATCGTTTTTCGGGTGTTGAAAACATGGATGAACGAAGCAAGGTGATTTACACCGGTTATAACAAAATTGAAATGACTGATCCCGACGATTTCGAACAAGGTGTACATGTTCTGAAATTCAGCAACTTCAATAGTGATGGCACCGATTCAGGCGGTTCATTCCCCAATACAGATTTTCCATTGTTCCGCTTGGGTGATGTGTATCTGATGTATGCCGAAGCAGTGGTAAGAGGAGGCACAGGTGGCAGTATTGCCGATGCTGTGACTTATATTAATAAATTACGTGACCGGGCTTATGTAGTAGATGCTGTTGGTAAAGTGACTTCCAGCGATCTGACCCTGAGCTTCCTGTTGGAAGAACGTGGTCGTGAGATGCTTTGGGAAGCTACCCGCAGAACTGACCTGGTCCGATTCGGTAAATTGGTTAGCTCGTCTTATTTATGGCCATGGAAAGGTGGCGTGAAAGATGGGGTAGGAGTTGATGCCAAATACAATGTTTTCCCATTGCCGGTATCTGACCTCAATGCCAATCCTAATCTGGAGCAAAATACAGGTTACTGATTTATTTCTATTCAATCACTTAAAAAAGTATCGAAATGAAAACAATAAAAATATTATTCTGGGTTTTGCTTACCGTAGTTGGATTTACGGCATGCGAAGACGCGAGGAACCCCATTATTAATGAGGCCGCACTGGATGGCTCTCTCACGTTCAAACTGAACGACTCCCAATACAGTAATCTTACTTACGTGTTGGAAGACGCTAACGGAACTAAAGAGATGGATGCGCTTACCTGTGTACAGCCCGATTATGGCTTTACAGCTGCTGTGTCCTATACTGTACAGGTCTCTTTCTCTCAGAATATGGCAGATAGTCTGGAACTACCTACCACTGTGAATGGAGAAAAGGTGAGTATGATAACCAAAGAGATGAATAAAGTAATTATTCAACTTTACGGGGGGAAATTGCCTGATCCTATTGTATCGAAAGATGTCTATGTGCGCCTGAAGGCTCTGATCAGTGGAGCTTCCGATAGCCCCGAGATCGTACCGCTCTATTCAAATGTTATCAAACTGAAAGTACAACCTTATGTATTCCCGTTATTGCCTTATACCGAGGTGACTCCGAAGCCCTATTACATCGTTGGATTAGGTGATGGTGCATGGACCAATTCGTCTGCCGGGCTTGGTGTTTCATTGATTCCGCTAAGTGTAACTTCAGGTAAGAAATACGATTTGGGCGGTAATGGTGAATTTAGCTATACCGGATATTTCAAAGCTTCCAGAGGATTTAAACTCATCAGAGACATTGGCAGCTGGGGAGAACAATGGGGTATGACCGGTGGAGCTTATGTTCACAACGGTGGTGATATCATTACTGTACCTGCCGATGGATATTATACGATCAAACTGAATTCTATCGATAATGCACTGACGATCACACCGGCTACAGGCACACCGGCCTCTTATACCAAGATGGGTATGATTGGAGCCTTCAATGATTGGGCTGCAGATGTAGTTCTTACAGCGACAGAATCCTCCGATAACCACATCTGGTATACTACATACACGTTCAGTGGTGCCTCTGAATGTAAGTTCCGTGCCAATGGTAACTGGGACGTCAACTGGGGCGATGCAACATTCCCGGTGGGTATTGGAACTACGGGAGGTACCAATATTCCAGCCAAAGCCGGTACCTATGTAGTAATCTTCAATGATATAGATGGTTGTTTCTATTTCATCAAAAAATAAGTACAAATGAGGGTGTCCCGGAATGAAAAACCTGACAGGCGTAAAGGCTTGTCAGGTTTCCCAAACGATTTCTTCTGAGACCCCATCATTTGAGATTATATAATCCTAAATATTGAAGAACATGAAAAAGACATTATTATTAATATTTTCGGTAATCATTGGACTGACCTTTGCTGCATGTGAAGATCCGTATGCCAATCAGTTAGTTGCCGAACCCGGTGGATATGCACAAGGCACACAGCAGGATGCAAACTTTGTCGCAACCGTTAAGAGCGGCGTCAGTCCGTTGATCATTCAGAAGGCTCAACTGGCCTCAGATTCGGTTGCTTTGGTCTCCTGCACCTCGATTCCGGCTTTAGTCGATTCTACTGCGACCATTGTGTATAAACTGCAATTATCGCACGTCAGCACTTTTGCCAGCTACAACGATATTTCTTCTGTTTTTGTGAAGAGCGGAGCGGAAATCAAGGTGAGTTACGGAGATCTCAATACCCAGCTTCTCTCCTACAATAATGCTGTTGCCGAACAGACGGTTTATGCCCGTGTGCTGGCATTCGTGACAAAAACCAGTGGCCTGAAAACACTCCTGACGACTCAGATCCTTAACTTCAAGGCAACACCCTACAAGAAGCCCCTGAGTACATATGCCGAGGTTGCTGTGAAACCCTATTACATCGTTGGTATGGCCGATGGCGCCTGGAATAATTCTGTCGCCGGTCTTGGAGTCTCCATTTATCCGATGAGCGTGGTTGCAGGTGAGAAATACAACGATCAGGGTGCCGGGGAATTCAAATTTACAGGCTACTTTAAGGCATCAAAAGGATTTAAACTGATTCGGGATTTGGGTAACTGGGATGAACAATGGGGCCAGAAAAGCGGAGCATATGTTCATAACGATAATGCCTCAAGTGACATCAAAGTGGCATCAGATGGTTATTATACACTGACCCTGAACTCAATAAACAATACACTGACCATCGAAGCGGCATCGATAACTCCGGCTTCTTATACTTCAATGGGCCTGATCGGTGGTTTTAACAGTTGGGGATCAGATGTTGCAATGACAGCAGCAGAAACATCCAATAATCACATTTGGTATACGACCTACAATTTCAGCACTGCTACCGAAGGAAAATTCCGTGCCAATGGAAATTGGGACGTAGCCTGGGGTGGCTCAACTTTCCCTGCCGGAATTGCTACTTCTTCAAACGGCCCGAATACTCCAATTGCTGCCGGAAATTACGTCGTAATTTTCAATGATCTGGATGGTTGCTACTACTATATCGCTAAATAACTCAATGTTCTGAGCTTTCAGGAAGCGAGGTCATTATTCTCTTTGACCTCGCTTTCCTTTTCTCTTATCAACGTCAGAGGCTTTTGTCCTTAAATGTCATCTTGACTGAACTCTTAAATCTAATCCCTGAATAAAATGTATTTGAAAAGATTACTACCTATAGTTGTTGTATTATTTACTGTGATTCCCCTTCTCAGGTCACAGGTAATAACATCTACCCCGGCTTTTGTTATAGAAAACGGCAGTGCTGTAATTACCTTTGATGCTGCTCAGGGTGATAAAGGATTAATGGGGTATACCGGTGATGTGTATGCACATACCGGAGTAATTACAAATCTGAGTACCGGCGACAGCGACTGGAAGTATGTAAAAGCAGCCTGGTCAGAGAATCGGGCTGATTGCAAGCTGACTTCGCTGGGGAACAATAAATGGCAGCTCTCTATATCGCCTGATATTCGCACATTTTATGGTGTGACCAACAGTGCAGAACAGATCCGCAAGATCGTGTTCGTATTCAGAAGCAGCGACGGTACCAAAACCGGGCGTGACACCGGAGGGAAAGATATCTTTGTGGCCGTTTATCAGCCGGGACTCAATATTTCGCTGACCAGTCCTGCCGCTGATATTTCTCTGGTAAATAAAAGCAGTAGTATGACGGTTACGGCAACGGCTTCTCAACCGGCAACCCTGAAGCTTTTCATCAACCAGACTCAATTAGGAACTACACAGACCAATGCTTCCAGTATTTCGTCAAGTTATACTTTCAGCACGGAAGGCAATTATTATCTTATTGCCGAAGCTGTTATCGGAACTGACGTAAAGCGGGATTCCGCTTATGTGTGTGTTCGTCCGGCAACTGTTCCTACCGCATCACGACCTGCCGGTATTAAAGATGGAATAAACTACATCAGCAATAATCAGGTAACGCTATCTCTTTTTGCTCAAGGGAAATCCTACGTCTACTTGTTAGGAGACTTCAACGACTGGAAACCCGATAACAACTACCAGATGAAAAAAGACGGGGATTATTTCTGGATTACACTCTCAGGACTCACCCCCGGTAAAGAGTATGGTTTTCAATATTATATAGACGGATCAATCCGTTGTGGCGATCCTTATTCCGAAAAAATTCTTGACCCGTGGAATGATAAATGGATTAGTTCTGCAGTTTATCCGAATCTGAAACCTTATCCTACCGGAAAAACGGATGATGTGGTTTCAGTCTTCCAGACCGCTAAAACAGCATACAACTGGCAGATCACCTCTTTTACTCCGCCCGCAGTGGGTAATCTGTTGATTTACGAACTTCTGATCCGGGATTTTACCCCCGAGGGCACTGTAAATGCTGCTTACAATAAGCTGGACTATATTCAGAGTCTTGGGGTAAATGCGATTGAGTTAATGCCAATATCAGAATTTGACGGCAACGATAGCTGGGGATATAATCCCAATTTCTGGATGGCGACAGATAAGGCGTACGGAACTCCCGATGATTATAAGCGATTTATTGATGAGTGCCACCGCCGCGGTATCGCCGTGATTCTCGATGTGGTGTTCAATCATTCGTGGGGATTGAGCCCTATGGCTAAGATGTGGTGGGATGCCACCAACAACCGACCGGCTACAACCAATCCGTATCTGTTCCCCATTGCAATGCACCCGTATAATGTGGGTTCAGATTTTAACCACTCCAGTGCCTATACCCGCAGTTACTTCAAAGAGGTGTTGAAATACTGGCTCGGGGAGTATAAAATCGATGGTTACCGTTTTGATTTATCAAAAGGCTTTACTCCGGAAACCTTCTATACGACTGATGTGACCACCTGGGGGAACTATAACCAGGGACGAATTGATATTCTGAGTGATTACAATCAAACCATCAAGGCTGCAAAATCCAATGCTTATACGATTCTGGAGCACTTTGCCGTAAACAGCGAAGAAACGGTGTTGGCAAATGCCGGAATGATGCTCTGGGGGAATGTGAATTATGCATTTAGCCAGGGGGCAATGGGCGTTCAAGCCGGTAGCGACTTTACTGGAATCACGGCAAACAGTCGTGGATGGAGTACTCCTCAACTGGTTGGTTACATGGAAAGTCACGATGAGGAACGTTTGGCTTATAAAGCCAAATCGGCCGGAGTTTCGGTATTGCAAAATGACTCGGTTCTCCGCTTTAAACAACTGGCGGCTGATGCTGCTTTGGGGTTAATGGCTCCCGGACCGAAACTGATCTGGCAATTCGGAGAATTGGGGTATGACTATTCGATAGATTACAACGGTCGTACCGGACGTAAGCCTGTCCGGTGGGACTATATTACAATTCCTGAACGCAAGGCGATTTATGATAAGTATTCCAAAATCTTAAATTTCCGACAAAAGTACCCGACGTTATTTTCCAATCCGTCTTCTTTTAACTGGCAGATGACAGCTTCAGACTGGAGCAATGGAAAGCGGATCTATCTGAATAACGGAACTGTGACAGCAATTGCAGTGTCGAATCTCACTGCAACTGGAACGATAACAGTGACTCCCGCATTTGGAAAATCCGGAATCTGGTATGATCTCATTTCAGGAGAGGCTATAAATGTAACTGATATTAATATGTCACTGCAATTGCCGGCAGGTGAATTCAGAATTTATACTGATGCTCTGATTAACAGTGTGTCAGAGACGAAAGCTTCATCTGTTGAGGTATATCCAAATCCGGCAACCGATTATCTTTACATCAAAGGTAAACAGGCCACTGGTATAGAATTGTACAGTACCAGCGGAGTCAGGGTTTATCAGAATAAGGTTTCAGGTCAGTCTGTCAATCTATCTACATTGCCTGCCGGATTATACATTGGCAGGGTAGGATTTGATGACGGTACAGTTGCTGAATGCAAAGTATGTAAGCAGTAATCTGATTCGGTTATCCGTTCCGGGCCGGAGGGATGACCATAAAACTCACAGGCTATGAAAACAGGCAAAGGCATTATCGGGCTCTGTTTTTTGATAATCACATCGTGCAATATCAAAGAACCTCTGAAAAATATCCTGACCGAAGCAAACGGGGAAACAACACCATTGATTCAACACCGGTTTAATGCCGATACAATCAATCTGAAAATTTTATTTCCGAAGCTTGACGATGTGGATTCGGTTTGCGGTCAGGGATTACATATAGTTCCACTCAATCACCAATCCGGCAGCTGGGTGATTCACGTAAAAGACACCTTGCGTCTTATCCATGAAATCGGGGTGATGAAGAAGGGAAAGGCTGTCTCTTTGCTGTTCTGCAAATTGAAGAAACCAATAAATCAGGAGGTTCGGCTTACGATTACTCCGAACAGCTATTTGAATAACCGCCTGCTTTTCCGTTGTATGAAACGACCAAATGAGTTTTATGCGCTGTGGCAGAATGTGGCATTGCCCGATGAGTTTATTTCATTTACACGGGATGGATTCTCCATCTTTTTACCAAAGGATGTCAGAAATATGGAGCGTTCCCTTGTCCGGATTCTGGCGGCTAATCAAAGTGGGGAAATAGTCTATGTCTCTGTGCCCCTTGCCTATGGGATACCTGCGCCTGTCAGTGAATGGACGATTCAACCCCTGAACCGGTAGGATAAGGAAAATGTTGCTCATTCTAATTTATCGAAATGAACGCTGCGGATGGCATTATCAGCGATGAATTTACGATATTGCATATTCGTTTTACCCATATACAAAAAGTAAACCTGCAAAATGAAAAAACTACTACTAACTGCATCTTTTATCGCCCTGACAATCGGGCTGTTTGCTTCTATCCGGATCAATAAGCTGGAACCTGCGTTTTGGTGGGCCGGCATGAAAAATCCCGAACTCCAGATTATGGTGTACGGCAGTGATATCAGCACTGCGCAAGTCGAATCGCTTTCCCCAGATGTCGCACTAAAGGGAGTCGTCAAAGGCGATAGTCCCAATTACCTGTTTGTTTATCTAGATCTGAGTAAAGCAATGGCAGGAAAGGTTGATCTGCTTTTTACCCGGGGGAAAGAAAAGACGAAAGTAACCTACGAAATCAAACCCCGGACAGTGGATCCTGCTTCAAGAAAGGGATTTACTACTTCCGATGTGTTGTATCTCCTCATGCCGGACCGGTTTGCTAATGGCAATCCGGCTAACGACAACCTGAAGATGCAAAATGCTACGGTACAGGTTGACCGCAATGACCCCAATGCCCGACACGGAGGCGATTTGGCCGGGATAGAGCAGCATCTTGATTATTTGGCAGATTTGGGTGTAACAGCGATCTGGCCCACTCCGGTATTGGTAAATGATATGCCTGGTGGTACCTATCACGGGTATGCCATCACAGATTACTATAAAATAGACCCTCGTTTTGGTACAAATGCCGATTATCTGCGTTTTATAGCAACAGCACATCAAAAAGGATTGAAAGTTGTGATGGATATGGTATTTAACCATTGTGGCAGCGAACACATATGGATGAAGGATATGCCTTTCAGAGACTGGATCAATAACGGGGGTAAATATATGCAATGCAACCATGCCAAACATACCTACTATGATCCGCATGCTTCTGAGTACGATAAGAAGATGATGAGAGAGGGGTGGTTTGTAGAGTCAATGCCCGATTTGAATCAGCGCAATCCGCATTTGGCTAAATATCTTATTCAGAATAGTATCTGGTGGGTGGAATATTCCGGTATCGATGCCATTCGTCAGGATACCTATCCCTATGCCGATGCTTCAATGATGGCTCAATGGTGTAAAGAGGTTTTCAGCGAATATCCCAATTTCAATATTGTGGGTGAAGCCTGGTACGAAAATACGGCAGGTACGGCTTACTGGCAGGCGGGTAGCCGCCTCAATCCAGGATTTAATTCGAACCTGAAATCTGTTATGGATTTTCCTACCCTGATTGTTTCTCACGATGCGTTTAATCAGGATAATGGGTTGGGCAAGATTTCTGATGTTGTTGCTCTGGACTATCTTTATCCGGATGTTAATAACTTGTTGGTTTTCCTCGAAAATCACGATACGGATCGTTTCCTACGGGAAATGCCTGCCGACCTGAGTATATTCAAACAAGCATTTGCCTTTCTGTTTACTACACGGGGTATCCCTCAAATTTACTATGGGACAGAAATCCTGAAGAATGGTGTTAAACAAAAAAGTGACGGATATGTCCGTACCGACTTTCCGGGAGGATGGACCGGTGATTCCAAAAATGATTTCACTCCGGAAGGCCGTTCTTCCCTTCAAAATGATGCATTCAGTTACATGCAGAAACTCCTTCGCTGGAGGAAAAATAATGACGTAATAGCTAAAGGTTCGCTGCTTCAGTTTGCGGTTCGCAATGGAGTATATACCTATCTGCGGGAGTATCAGGGGAAGAAAGTGCTGGTGATCCTGAATGGAAATAAATCGAATACTAAACTTTCTCTCAAAGAGTATGCTGAGGCCATAGGGAACTCACCAACCGGGAAGGATGTGATAAGTGATCGCACGATCTCATTACAGGGTGAACTTGATTTGACGGGCAAAGAATCGTTGATACTTGAGCTGGAATAAGATTAGACAGAATGAGGCTGTTTAAAAAGAATTATTTTGAACGCAAAGAACACAAAGGCACAAAAACGCAAAGTTCTATCGGATTATAAATAAACACTTTGCGTCTTTACATCTTTGTGACTTTGCGTTTAGAATATTATATCTCGCACTTTTGGGACAGCCTCATTCTGTTTTTGCATTATATGATCTGATTTAAAGGCAGATGGATAGTAAAGGTTGTCCCTTCATTTTGTTTGCTGATAAACGAGACTTCACCACCATGTAACCGTATTGATTCCCGCATGATGTTTAACCCCAGGCCATTTCCCGGAATCAATTGGCTGTTAGAGGCCCGGAAGAATGGGGTAAACAGGTGCTTCTGATCAACCTCGGGAATGCCTATGCCAGTATCGGTAATCCGGATTGTAACCTCTTCGCTCTGTCGTTTTATAGAGACATTTACGGGCGTATTGTCCGGTGAATATTTCATCGCATTGGAAAGCAGATTGGTAATTGCCTGGCGCATCAGACGTTCGTCAATGAGTAGGTTTAAACTGTCAGAATCACTCTCGAAGCAAATATTCCCTTTATACTGACCTTCCTGTAATTCCGTAATGACTATATTGCATAGTGACACAATATCAATTGCCTGAAGTTGGATCTTGCGTTTTCCTTCTTCCATTTTAGATAGTTGAAGAATATCGTCTACGATTTTGCTCAGGTGTTGCACATTATTCTTTATTTTCGCCAGCTTAGCCTTGATCTTTTCTTCTTCCATTTTAGACCAATAATTAACCAGTGAGTCATTTGTGATCAGAATTGTAGCCAGCGGTGTCCTGAATTCGTGCGAAGCGTTCGCTACCAGCCTGGACTTGATTTCATTGAGCTCTTTCTCCCTTTCTATACTTTGCTTGAGTTGTTCCTCTGCCCGTTTGATTTCCGTAATGTCAGTCAGTGTTCCCAGCATCCGCTGCGGATAGCCTTTTGCATCATATTCAACGGTCTTCCCCCTGCTAAGTACCCATTTGTAGCTATTATCTTTGCAACGAAACCTGTGTTCGAAATAACAAACCGGGACGACTCCGGTAAGGTATTCATTGATTACTCTCAGGCAATGGCTGAGGTCTTCGGGATGAACCATACTTTTCCAGTCATTAATGCTGTTGATTACGAAGGATTCGTCATACCCTAACATTCTTTTCCATTGGGTGGAAAAATACAAGATCTGAGATTGCAGGTTCCAGTCCCAAACGCCGTCTCCTGCTCCTTCTAATGCAAATTGCCAACGTTCTTCACTTAAACGCAGGGCTTTTTCCATCTCTTTTCTGTGAGTAATATCCAGCTTAATGGCTATGAACCGGGAGATCTCACCTGACGCATTCCGAACCGGAGTAATGGTGCTTTCTTCATAATAGAGACTTCCGTCTTTCCGCTTATTTACAAACTCACCACTCCACACATGGCCTCTCAATATGGTTTCCCATAGTTCTTTATAGATAAGGGGGGCTGTCTTGTCAGATTTGAATATGCTGGGCTTTTTACTAATGGCTTCAGCCGGAGAATAGCCGGTTAACTTCTCAAACGCCGGATTTGCCCATTGTATATTTCCTTCATGATCTGTAATAACGATACTTAGAGCAAAAGATTCAAAGGCTTCGATTTGCATCCGGAGCTGGGCCTCTTGTTCTTTCCTGTTGGTTATATCTATCGCGTAACCGGCTACGCCAATGGTCTGATTAAATTGATTAATCACGGGGAACTTAAGCTTTTCGTACCAATGATTGCTGCCTCTGACTTGTATTTGTTCCTCCGAGCTGAGAACCTTTTTTTGAGAAATGACAATCTTGTCTTCACCGGTTATCTGTCTGGACTCTTCCAATGGGCGCAGATCACTCTCTTTGCTTCCAATAATCCGGGAGGGATCAGCCCCAAAGGTATTTCCCAGAAATTCATTATTGGTAGTGTTTGAAAAAAGGAATCTACCATTCGTATCTTTCATCCAGAAGCGTCCCGGATGGTTCTGAATAATAGCAGACAGATATATTTCCCGGAGTTTAAGTTCTTGTTTGTTTTTTTTGATGGCTTCTTCCGCTTTTTTCTGGATGGAGATGTCTGTTGCAATGCATACAAATCCGTCGATTTTGCCATTGGAGGCGCGGAGTACGGAAAGCGATAAAAGTACCGGAATTTCATTCCCCTGTTTATCCAGGATCAATGTTTCAGTCGTTTTATCCAGATTGTTCTGTATATCTTGATAACGTTTTCGAAGAGTGGGGAAGGTGCGATCCGTTGTGGCTCCGAAAATTATATTTTGTTGTTTTGATAGCAGGGCATAAGCAAAAGTGCCGATGATCTCATCCTTTTTAAATCCTGACAGCGATTCGGCAAACGGGTTGATGGATCGGATCAAACCGGATTTATCGGAAGATATGATTGCAATTCCTGCACTTTCAACAATAGCCCGGTTTACGTCAAGGGCCTTTTCTAATGCCGTGGTTCTTTCTTTGACCATCTTTTCAAGCTGTAACTGATGATTTTTCAAAAGTAATTCAGCCTGTTTTCGTTCGGTAATATCCCGTATAATCAATTGAACGGCCATTTCCTGTCCCAACTGAATACGCATTGCCTTCACTTCCACATTCACTTCAGATCCGTCTGTCCTGATATATATGGCTTCTGCAGCAGGCAGCTTGGATTGTCCGGTCGTTATTTCTTCCATTCTGCGATGGACAAATGCGTGATAATCGGGATGAACGAGATCCATGACAAGATGTCCCGTTAGAAACTCTTTGCCGGCTACTTTCAGGAGGGTCAGACATTCATTATTCACGAATACTATTCTTCCGTTTTGATACACTATAATGGCATCCGTTGAGTTCTCAACCAGTTCGCGGTATTTAGCTTCACTTTCTATTAAGGCTTTCT
>Ga0209464_10000473_pt1 | contig 12914 bp, 13 predicted proteins | sample DOMMetBare1Fresh_2_FD_187473 | JGI IMG/M metagenome (GOLD analysis project Ga0209464, IMG submission 187473) | Wetland sediment microbial communities from St. Louis River estuary, USA, under dissolved organic matter induced mercury methylation -... | ecosystem: Environmental > Aquatic >... | reverse complement strand
AGCTCCTCGGCCAGCGCCACGCCCAGCGCCTTGGCCTCGGAGACCGGCCCGCGCCGCTCGCCGCGGATGATGCGGGCGCCGTCGAGCGAGGCCACCAGGGCCCGCAGGTGGACCTGGCCGCCCGCCACGGTGGCGTGGCCGGCGATGGGCACCTGGCAGCCGCCCTCGATGCGCGCCAGGAAGCCGCGCTCGGCCTCGACGCGGTGGCGGGTGTCGGGGTCGTCGAGGGCCGCGAGGCGCTTCATGGTGACGGCGTCGCCGGCGCGGGCCTCCAGCGCCAGGGCCCCCTGGGCCACCGCCGGCAGCATCTCCTCGGGCGAGAAGACCTGGGTGGCGTGGCCGTCGAGGCCGAGGCGGCGCAGGCCGGCGTAGGCCAGCACCACCGCGTCGAGCGCGCCGGCGGCCTTGTCGAGGCGGGTCTGCACGTTGCCGCGCACCACCTCGGTGACGAGATCGGGCCGCAGCGCCTTGAGCTGGGCCGAGCGGCGCAGCGAGGAGGTGCCGACGCGCGCCCCCCTGGGCAGCTGGTCGAAGGTCTTCCACTTCGGCGAGCAGAGGGCGTCGCGCGGGTCCTCGCGCGGCGGCACGGCGCCGATGGTGAGCCCCTCGGCCAGCAGCGCCGGCAGGTCCTTCATGGAGTGGACGGCGATCTCGGCCTCGCCGGCGATGAGGGCGTCCTCGATCTCCTTGACGAAGAGCCCCTTGCCGCCCACCTGGGCCAGCGGGACCTCGAGGATCCGGTCGCCGCGCGTCATGAGCTCGTGCAGGCGGACGTCGAGCCCGGGCTCCTTCTGGCGGAGCAGGTCGGCGACGTGGTTGGCCTGCCACTTGGCCAGGGGGCTGCGGCGGGTGGCGATGCGGACGGTCACTGTGCGTTCTCCGATGAGGCGGCGGCGCGGGCCGCGCCGTTCCCCTCCCGGCCCCGGCCGGAGCGGGCGGGCTGGTCCTGCTCGTCCAGGCCGAACAGCGCCGCGGCGGCGCCCGGCAGCGCGGTGTCCCCGGAGGCGGCCGCCTCCTTGAGCCGGGCGGTCGGTCCGTGGAGGAGCTTGTTGACGATGGCCTGCGCCATGGCCTCGACGCTGCGGCGCCCCTTCTGGTCGAGCTTGCCGCCCACCGAGGCCAGGGTGCGCTCGGCCTCGGCGCGGGCGATCTTCTCGGCCCGCTGGCGCAGCGTGGCCAGCACCGGCAGGGCGGCGCGGGCCTCGCGCTCCTGCGTGAAGGCCACCACCTCGGACTCCACGATGGCCTCGGCGCGCACCGCCTCGCCCCGGCGCGCCTCGTGGTTGGCGCTGACGACCTTCTCCATGTCGTCCACGTCGTAGCCGTAGACGTCGCCCAGGTCGGCGCAGGTCGGATCGACGTTGCGGGGCACCGCCAGGTCGATGAGGCAGATGTTGCGGTGGCGGCGCGCCTTCATGGCGGTGCGCATCATGTCGGCGGTGATGACGAAGCTGGGGGCGCCGGTGGAGACGATGACCACGTCGGCCTCGACGAGGAGCTGGGACAGCTCCCCCCAAGGGCGGAAGGTGCCCTCCACCTGGCTGGCCAGCTGGCGGCCCCGCTCCTCCGAGCGGTTGGTCACCAGGATGGTGTCGGCGCCCAGGACCCGCAGCGCCTTGGCCGAGAGGGCGCCCATCTTGCCGGCGCCCACCAGCAGGATGGCCCGGCCGGCCAGGTCGCCGAAGATCTTCTCCACCAGGTCCACCGCCACCTGCGACATGGAGGTGGCGCCCCTGCCGATGCCGGTCTCGGTGCGGACGCGCTTGGCGGTGGCGAAGGCCCGGTTGCACAGGCGGGACATGAAGCCGCCGGCCGCCTGGGCGGCGCTGGCCAGGCCGTAGGCCTCCTTCACCTGGCCCAGGATCTGCTGCTCGCCGACCACCATGGAGTCGAGCGAGGAGGCCACGCGGAAGAGGTGGCGCACCGCCTCCGGCCCCTGCTTGGCGTAGAGGTGCTCCTCGGCCTGCTCGGCGCGGCTGGTGAAGAAGTGGCGGGCCGCCGCCTCGCCCTCGGCCTGGATGAACACCTCCACCCGGTTGCAGGTGGAGACCACGAAGGCCTCGGTCACGCCGTCCATGCCCTTCAGCTGGGCCAGGGCGTCCTTGAGGGCGTCGCCGGTCAGGGCCACGCGCTCGCGGACGTCGATGGGGGCGCTCTTGTGCGAGAGCCCCACCAGGAAGAGGCGGGACCGGCTCACTGGGTCCCCTCCTGCGGCCCGACCGAGTAGCTGCCGGTGTGGATGGTGAGGCCGGGGATGGCGTGCAGGCCGACGCGCGTCACGATGACCAGCGCGAAGCCCACCATGGTGAGCAAGGCGTAGCGCCGCCCGTGCCAGCCGGCGTGGCGGAGCTGCACCAGGCCGCCGTAGAAGAGCCAGATGACGAGGCTGGTGATCTGCTGCGGATCCCAGCTCCAGGCGCTCTTCCAGACCGCCTTGGCGGTGAAGGCCCCGAGCAGCAGCGCCACCGTGAAGATGACGAAGCCGAGCCGGACCAGCCGCTGCGTCAGCGTGTCGAGCGACTGCAGCGGCGGCAGGCGGGAGAAGAGGACGCCGAAGCGCTTCCCCTTCACCTCGCGCTCCTGCAGCACGTACATGAGGGCCACGCCGAAGGCGATGGCGAACATGGCCACCCCGGCCGCGGCGGTGAAGATGTGGAAGGTGAGCGCCGGGTTCTGCAGCGTCGCCTTGGCCACCTCGGCCTGGTGCCCCTCCCCCACCAGGAAGGGGGCGAGGATGAGGAGCACCAGCGGCGTGACGAAGGCCCCCACCGCCGGCAGGTGGTAGAAGCGCTGCACCACCAGGTAGGCCACCGCCACCGTCCAGCCGGTGAGCACGAAGCCGCCCCGCAGCGAGAAGAACTCCAGCCCGCCGACCTCCTTGCAGCCGAGCCCCATGGAGGCGGTGTGGACGGCGAAGGCGGCCGCCAGGAACCAGGCGCCGATGCGCGCGGCCAGGACGTGGCGCGGGCGGGCGAAGTAGGTGAGGTACGCGGCCACGTACAGCACGGCGGCGAGGCGGAGGACGGTGAGGCTCATCGGGCGAGTTCCTTTGGCCCGCCGGCTCGGTGGGCGCGGGCGCTTCCTACCATGGGATTCAGGAGAGGTTGTCGAGCAGGAAGCGGGCCAGGGCCTCTGCTTCCTTTCGCCGCTCCTCCAGGTCCTTGGGCATGGACGCGGGGGCGTACGGGTGCGGGGCGGCGGGGGGCTTCGGGTGGGAGGCGGCGGGGGCCGGCGGCGGGGCGGCGGGGGCTGCCGGCGCGGCCACCGGGGCGGCGGCCCGGGCCGGCTCGGGGCGGGCCGAGGCGGCCGCCCGCAGGGCGCTCATCTCGGCGAGGAAGCCCGGCTCGACCTCGTAGGCCACGTCGCCCAGGATCACCGAGGCGTCGACCGCCTCGGCCCCCATCTCCCGGAGCTGGGCGATGGACTTCACCTTGCGCAGGAGCTGGTGGGGATCGGTCTCGGCCCCCAGCAGCGAGATGAAGCGGACGGCCGGGTCGAGCGCGTAGCTGCGCCCCTTCCCCTCGCCGACCAGCAGGGTCATGACGTTGCCGACGAAGTCGATCTGTCCCTGCCCTGCCCAGGAGTCGAGCATCGCCTGGGAGACGAAGAGGAGGCCCGCCATCGGTTCCTTTCCCCCGCCCTTCCAAGCCCGCGAGGGGCAACGGAAATTACCACGCGGAGGGAGTGGCTTGCCAGGGCCGGGCCAGGCGAATATGTAGAGCCACCGTCTTCAACCGCGAGGTACTTCGACATGGCTTCCCCCGACGTCGTCACGCTGCAGGATGCGACCTTCGATCAGGAGGTCCTGAAGAGCGACCTCCCCGTGCTGGTCGACTTCTGGGCGGAGTGGTGCGGCCCCTGCAAGGCCATCGCGCCCGCCATCGACGACCTGGCGCGCCGCTACAAGGGGAAGCTCAAGGTCGGCAAGATGGACGTCGACACCCACCAGCAGGTGCCCCAGGCCTTCGGCATCCGCTCCATCCCCACCCTGCTGGTCTTCAAGGGCGGCAAGGTGGTGGGCACGGTGGTCGGGGCCGACAAGGCCAAGATCGAGGAGGCCGTGAAGAAGGCCACCGTGTAGCGGGCGGTCAGTTCACGAAGCGCCGCATCCCGACGTTGGCGAGCAGTCCCAGCCCCAGGAAGGTGGAGATGACCGACGAGCCGCCGTAGCTCATGAGCGGCAGCGTCACCCCCACCACCGGCAGGATGCCCGTCACCATCCCGATGTTGATGACCGTCTGCCAGAAGAGCATGGCGGTCACCCCGATGGCGAGGAAGTGGCCGAACCGGTCGCGCGCGTTGCCGGCGACGTCCACGCCGGCCGTGACGAGGCCGAAGTAGAGCAGGAGGAGCAGCAGGCAGCCGACGAAGCCGTGCTCCTCCGCCCACACCGAGAAGATGAAGTCGGTGTGCTGCTCCGGCAGGAACGACAGGTTGTTCTGCGTCCCCTGCGCCCAGCCCTTGCCGAACCCCTGGCCCGAGCCGACGGCGATCTTCGACTGCACGGCGTGGTAGCCGGCGCCGCGCAGGTCGCCCTCCGGGTTGAGGAAGGTCTCGACCCGCTTCTTCTGGTAGGGCTTGAGGTGCGGGTAGGCGAAGGCGGCCGCCCCCACCGCCACGGTGGCCAGCACCGCCAGCGTGCGCCAGCGGACGCGGGCGAAGAGCAGCATGGTGCAGCCGACGGCCACCACGATGAGGGCCGTGCCGAGGTCGGGCTGCTTCAGGATGAGCACCGCCGGCAGGAAGGTGAGGCCGAGGGGGACGGCGATGCCCGCCAGGCCGAGCGGCTCGGTGCGCCGCTCGGCGTCGCGGTGGAACCAGCTCGCCAGCGCCATGATGACGGCGATCTTGGCCAGCTCCGACGGCTGGATGTTGACGCCGCCCACGCCGATCCAGCGGCGCGCCCCCATGACGGTGCGCCCCTTCACGAGGACCAGCAGCAGGAGCACCAGGACCGCGGCGTAGAAGACCCAGGCCAGCCGCTGGTAGGAGCGGTGATCGAAGGCCAGCACCACCAGGGCCACCAGCAGGCCGGCCCCCATCCACCAGGCCTGGGCGATCCAGACCGGCGCGTGGGCGCTGCGCGAGGCCGAGGCCAGGTTCCAGATGCCGATGGCCGAGATGGCCACCACCACCCCCAGGAGCGGCCAGGGGAAGTGGGCGAACTCGCGCCGCGGCGCCGAGCTGGCCAGCGAGACCTCAGCCATGGACCCCTCCCCGCTGCAGCGCCCGCGCGCCCAGCGTGGGCCGGTCGCCCGGCTGCCCGGCACCGCCCGCCGGTGGGGTGGCGCGCGGCGGCGGGCTCGGCGGCGGCGCGGCGGGCGCCACGGCGCCGGCCCGCTCGGCCTCGTCGTGGGCCTTCAGCTCGAACCAGGCCTTGAGCAGCGCCTTGGCGGTGGGCGCCGCATTGGAGGCGCCGAAGCCGGAGTGCTCGTTCAGCACCACCACCACCACCTGCGGGTCCTCGGCGGGCCCGAAGGCGGCGAACCAGGCGTGGTCGCGCTGGAAGTAGCCCACCTGGTCGGCCCGGAGGCGGGTGGCTCCCATCTTCACCACCTGGGCCGTGCCGGTCTTGCCGGCCACCGTCATCTCCTGGAGCCGCTGCAGGTAGCCCGTTCCGTAGGGCTCGTTGACCGCGGCCAGCAGCCCCTTCAGCACCGTCTCGCGCGTCGAGGGCTTCAGGCCGACGCGGCCCCGCTCCTGCGGCGCGGACTCCTGCAGGACGCGCCCATCGGCGCCCTCGACGCGCAGCACCACCTGCGGCTTCCAGAGGATGCCGGTGGCGAGCGCGCCGTAGAGCACCAGCTGCTGCATGGGGGTGACGTTGACGTCCCCCTGCCCGATGGCGAGGTTCACCGCCATGCCGCGCTGGTATCCGCCGGGGACGCGGGCGTCGTGCCAGGCCACGTCGGGGATGACGCCCGGCACCTCGCCGGCCACGTCGAAGCCGGTGGGCGCCCCCAGCCCCATGATGCGCCCCCACTTGGCGATGAGGTCGGCGCCCAGCTGCGCGCCCGCCTGGTAGAAGAAGACGTCGCAGCTCGCGCCGAGCGCGTGGGTGAAGTCCACCGCGCCGTGGCCCGAGTCCTTGTCGCAGCGCCAGCGCGCCGACCCCATGGAGAAGTGGCCGGGGCACTGGACGACGGTCCCGGGCCGGTAGAGCCCCTCCTCAAGCGCCGCGATGGCGGTGATGGCCTTGAAGGTCGAGCCCGGGTGGTAGTGCTGCTGGATGGCGCGGAACAGCTCCGGCTGGAGCGGATCGTCGTGGATCTGCGCCAGCTCGGCCGCGGTGATGCGCCCCGACATCTTGTTGGGGTCGGGGGCCGGCCGATCCACCAGGACCAGCAGGAAGCCGGTCTTCAGGTCCATCATGAGGACGGCCCCGGCGGTGCCGGGGAAGGTCCGCTCGGCCAGCTCCTGCAGCCGCCAGTCGAGGGAGAGCACCAGGTTGTTGCCGGGGCGGGCCGGGACCAGCCGGTTCTCCTCGGCGATGAGGTCTCCCTCCTTCTCCCGCCCCTTGGCGTCCACCGCCACCATCTTCTTTCCGTCGACGCCGCGCAGCTCGCGCTCGAAGCGACGCTCCAGGCCGCGCCGGCCCACGTAGTCGCCCAGCTGGTACTGCCCCTGCGGGCTGGAGGACCGCTGCAGCTCCTCGTTGAGGCGCTTCAGCTCGTCGGCCCCCACCTCGTTCATGTAGCCGATGAGGTGGCCGCCCAGCGGGCCCTGGCGGTAGTTGCGGTGCGGCACCGGCTGCACGTCCACGCCGGGCAGGTCCATGGCGTTGGCCTCGAGGACGTCCAGCTCCTCGCGCTTCACGTCGACCTTGAGGGTGAAGGGCTTGAAGCGATCCAGCCCGCGGGCCGCCGCCAGGAGCCGCTGGCCGCGCTCGACCTCCTCGGGCGAGAGGGCCAGCAGCGCCGACAGCCGCGCCAGCACCTCCTGGCACTGCTTGCCGCAATAGGCCGGCCCCAGCGTCACGTCGAAGCTGGGGCGCGAGTCCACCAGGACGCGGCCGCGCCGGTCGAGCACCTGGCCGCGGTCGGCCGGCACCCGCAGCTCCTTGACGAAGTTCTCGTCGGCCTTCTCCTTGTACTCGGCGCCGCGCAGGATCTGGAGCTGGTAGAGCCGCCCCAGCAGCACCAGGAAGACCGCCACCACCACCAGGGCGGCCCAGCCGACCCGCTCGCGCAGCTCGCGCTGCGTGGCATCGGGGGTGCTGGACGGGATGAGCGACATGGCCGGCCCTAGCCGATGAGGCCGGGCTCCTCCTCGCCGAGGAGCGCGTCGAGGCGGCGCAGCCCGAGGAGGAGGAGCGGAGCGAGGAGCCCGGTCACGACGGCCTCGGCGAGGAGCCGCGGCAGGAGCGACCAGGCCGGGGCGGCCTCGGGCAGGGCCACCAGCCGCTGCAGGGCCACCGCGCCGACCGAGAGCCCCAGGGTGGCGGCGCCGGAGAGGAGCGCGAAGCCGACGCGGCCCCGCACCTCCACCGCCGCGCCGGTGAGCCGGGTCGCCAGGAAGACCGCCACCGCCAGGAAGGTCATGAGCCCCTTGGGCGTGCCGGCCACCAGATCGAGCACGTAGCCCACCGCCGCGGCGCCCACCGCGCCATCGACGTTGCCGGCGGTGAGGGCCAGGTGGACCAGGAGCGGCGCCAGCAGGCAGGCCGTCACGGCGCCGCCGCCCAGGTGGCGCGCCAGGGCCGCCTGGAGCCCCGCCAGCGCCAGCGCCGAGAGGAACATGGCCACCGGCCTCACGGGCGCACCGCGGGACCGAGCGCGGCCGGCAGCTGGGTCGGGTCGCCCGCCGCCGAGGTGATGACCAGCACCTCCTCGATCCGCGTGGGGTCGACGGTGGGGACCACCCAGCCCTCCTGGAACATGCCGTGGGAGGCCCGCTGCAGCCGGGTGGCGCGCCCCACCGGCAGCCCCGGCGGGAAGACCCCGTCGGTGCCGGAGGTGACGAGCAGGTCGCCCTCGATGACGTCCTCGCTGCGCAGGGCGTAGTCGAGCCGCGCCAGGTCGGGGCGCCCCAGGCCGCGCACGTTGGCGCGGGCGCGCGTCCGCTCCACCCGCGCGGCGATGGAGGAGTTGCGGTCCACCGCCAGCAGCACGTCGGCGCTGTGCCCCTCGGCGGCGTGGATGCGCCCCACCACGCCCTCGGCCACCACCACCGGCATGGCCCGCGCCAGCCCGTCGTCGGCGCCGCGATCGATGGTGACGATCTGCAGCCCGGCCGCGGCCAGGCGCACGCCGATGACGCGGGCGCCCACGTAGGCGCGGTGCGGCTCGGCCTCGGCCAGCCCCAGCAGCTTGCGCAGGCGGTCGTTCTCGGCCCGCTCGGCCAGCAGCGCCTGCCGCTCCAGCGTCAGGTCGCGGTTCTGCCTCGCCGTCTCGATGGCCCGCTGGTGGGCGCCGCGCAGCGCCACGTAGCCGTCCCAGGCCTGCAGCGTGCCGGTCACCACCACGGCCACCACCTTCTCGATGGGCGCGGTCACCGTGAGCACGGCGCGATCGAAGCGTGAGCGCTCACCCGGCTTCTTCGCGTTGGCGAAGAAGACGGCCAGCGGGAAGAGGAGCAGGACCGCGACGAGGATCAGCTCGCGGTATCGTTTCACGAGGGCCAGCACGGGGTCTCCAGCGGAGCCAAAATCCCTTGCATTTTAGCGCCTGTCGGCTACCTTCTTCAACCTTCCGGCGCCCCCCCGGTGCCGATTCTTCCACGCCACGCCGAAACAGGAGCCGAAGGTCCCATGCTGGACAATCTCAGAGCGAACAAGGGCGGCATCATCACCTACGTCTTCCTGTTCGCCATCATCATCGTCTTCGTGGTGAGCTTCGGCCCGGGCTCCTTCGACAAGGGCTGCTCCGGCGCGCAGCAGGCGGTGTGGGCCGCCCAGGTCAACGGCGAGGCCATCCCGGCCGCCGAGTTCGAGCGCGGCTACCAGATGCTGCTGCGCGCCTACCAGGAGCAGGCGGGCCAGGCGATCAGCCGCGAGCGGGCGGAGCAGGAAGGCCTGCCCGCCATGGTGGCGAACCAGCTGGTGGAGCGCGCCCTGGTGCTCCAGGAGGCCCGCCGGCAGGGGCTGCTGATCACGGAGGCGGAGCTGGTCGAGACCATCGCCCAGGTGCCCCGCTTCCAGTCCGGGGGCCGCTTCGACAAGGACCTGTACCAGAGCACCGTCCGCGGCGAGTACGGCTCACCGGCCCGCTTCGAGACCGTGCTGGGCGAGCAACTGCTCCACAACCGCATGCTGGCGGGGGTGCGCGAGACGGTGAAGGTCTCGGAGGCCGAGGTGAAGCAGGCCTGGGAGTCCGAGCACGACCGGGTCGACCTGGCCTTCGTCCGCTTCCCGCTGGCCGGCGCCGCCGCCGAGGTGAAGAAGCCGAGCGACGCCGAGGCCACCGCCTTCGCCGCCAAGCAGCCGGCCCGCATCGAGAAGGCCTACCAGGAGGGGGCGGCACGGTACGACCAGCCGAAGAAGGTCCGCGCCCGCCACATCCTCCTCACGGTCGCCGCCGACGCCGCCGCGGCCGACGACGCCGCCGCCAAGCGGAAGGCCGAGGCGCTGGCCGAGCGGCTCAAGAAGGGCGAGGACTTCGCCACGCTGGCCGCCGAGGCCTCGCAGGACGAGAACACCAAGGCCAAGGGCGGCGAGCTGGGCTTCGTGACCGAGGGGCTGGTGGAGAAGCCCTTCGCCGACGCCGCGCTGGCCCTGGCCGCCGGCGCCGTCTCGGCCCCGGTGCGCACCTCCAGCGGATGGCACCTCATCAAGGCCGACGAGGTGGTGGAGGCCAAGAAGACCCCGCTCGAGGCGGTCAAGCTGGAGCTGGCCCGCGGCCTGCTGGTGCAGGACCGCGCCGCGGCGCTCGCCACGGAGAAGGCGGCGGCGGCCCTGGCCGCGGTGAAGGCCGGCCGGTCGCTCGGGGAGCTCTTCCCCAGCGAGGACGTGGCCAAGAAGGCCAAGAAGCCGGTCGCCAAGCTGGGTGGCGTGGCGCTGGTGGCCGACCACACCGGCCCCTTCGGCGCCGGCGGCCCATTCGTGCCGCGGCTCGGCGTGGTGGAGGGCCTGGCCGAGAAGGCCCTGGCCACGGCCGCCGGCCAGCCGGTCCCCGAGGTGCTCGAGACGCCGCAGGGCCCGGTGGTGGCGGTGGTGACCAGCCGCGAGAAGCCCGACCCGGCGCAGTTCGCGGCGCAGCGCGAGGCCATCGCCACGCGGCTGCGCAACCGGCGCGAGACCCAGGTGCAGCAGGCCTGGCTGAAGCGGCTGCGCGCCGCCGCCACCGTGAAGCTCAACCCCGCCGTGACCGGGCAGGCACCCGTCGACGCAGGGTAGCCCCCGTGCCCGTCCTGACGCTCGCGTCCCAGAGCCCGCGCCGCCGCGAGCTGCTCGGGGGGCTCGGGATCGAGCTCGAGGTCCGCCCGGCCCACGCCGACGAGACCCCCCACCCCGGCGAGGCGCCGCGCGACTACACCCGGCGCGTGGCCCGAGAGAAGGCCCGGGCGGTCCACGGCGACATGGTGCTGGCGGCCGACACCACCGTGGCCGTCGACGGCCTCATCCTGGGCAAGCCCGGCGGGCCGCCCGATGCCGCCCGCATGCTGCGGCTGCTCTCCGGCCGCAGCCACGAGGTCATCTCGGCGGTCTGCCTGCGCCGCCCGGCGGTCCGCCTGGAGTTCGACGCCGTGGTGGCGACCGAGGTGGACGTGGCGCCGCTCGACGAGGGCACCATCGCCTGGTACGTGGCCACCGGCGAGCCGCTCGACAAGGCCGGCGCCTATGCCGTGCAGGGGCGCTTCGGCGCCTTCGTGCGGGCGGTCCGCGGCAGCATCAGCAACGTCATCGGACTGCCGCTCGACGAGACGCTGGCGCTGCTGCGCCGGGCCGGCTTTCCCCTCCCCTGGGAGCGGGGATGAGCATCGGCGAGCGCGTGGCCGCCCTGCGGGCCCGCCTCCCCGCCGGCGTGACGCTGGTGGCCGTCTCGAAGACCCAGCCCGCCGCGGCCATCCGCGAGGCCTACGCCGCCGGCCAGCGCCACTTCGGCGAGAACTACGCACAGGAGTGGCGCGGCAAGGCCGAGGCGCTCGCCGACCTGCCCGACCTCACCTGGCACTTCATCGGCGCGCTCCAGACCAACAAGGTGAAGTACCTGGCCGGCCGGGTGGCCTACCTCCACACCCTCGACCGGCTCGAGCTGGCGCGCGAGCTGTCGCGGCGCCAGGCCGCGGCCGGCGCGGTGCTGCGCGTCTTCCTGGAGATCAACCTGGGGGGCGAGGCGCAGAAGGCCGGGTGCGCTCCGGCCGCCGCCGAGGCCCTGCTGGCGGCGGTGCGGGCGCTGCCGGGGCTGGAGCCGGTGGGGCTGATGTGCATCCCGCCGCCCGAGGACGATCCCCTCCCCCACTTCCGCGCCCTGCGCGGCCTGCGGGACCGGCTCGGCCTGGCCGAGCTCTCCATGGGGATGAGCGCGGACTGGGAGCGGGCGGTGGCGGAGGGCGCGACCTTCGTGCGGGTCGGCTCGGCCCTCTTCGGCGCGCGGCCGCCGCGCCTCACATGAGCCGCAGCTTCAGCCGCCCCGCGTCGGTCACCTGCACCAGGAACTCGGCTCCGCAGTAGTAGCAGCGGATCTCGTCGCCGTCCCCGAACTTGTCGTCGTAGGGGTTGTTGGCGCTGCACTCGGGGCAGTCGAAGTCGCCGAAGCGGCGGGCCGAGCCCTCCGCGCCAGGGTCTCCCTTGTCGTCGTCTTCGTCGTAGCCGGCGTCGATGGCCATCCTGCTGCCTCCTCGCGGCCGGCGCTGCGGCGGCGCGCTCGACAGCCTACGTCATGAGCGGGCATCCTCTCCAGATGCTCGCGCTGCCCGCGTCCCTGGCCCTCGGCGCCCTGCTCGGCCTGGCCGAGCCCACGCCGCCCGGCTGCGGCCTGCCGCCGCTGGCGGGCCCGCCGCCCTTCGGCCCCGGCGAGGTGCTCACCATGGACGTGGGGCTGCTCGGCGCCGTGAAGGTGGGCGAGGTGAAGTTCTCGGTGGAGCGGCCCCTCTCCGGGGGCACGGTCCTCACGCTGGCCGCGCGCGCCCGCAACACGGCCCGCTTCGGCCCGCTGCGGCGGCTCGTGGCGGTGGGGCTCTCCTGGGTGGACGCGCGGACGCTGCGGCCGGAGCGCTACCACGAGGAGTCGGACGAGGACGGCGTGCGCCGCGTCACCGACGCCCGCCTCTCGCCGGCCGGGCCGACCGTGGCGCTGGAGCAGCGCGACGGCGAGCGCACGGGGCGCGGCGAGTTCGCGCGGCAGGGCGACGCCCTCGACCCCATCTCGGCCACCTACCTGCTGCGGGCCGCGCGGCTCACGCCGGGGGCGCGGCTCTGCTTCGACATGGTCGCCAACGGGAAGTACTGGCGCGTCGAGGGGACGGTGGCGGCCAAGCCCGAGCCGGTGGAGGTCCCGGCCGGCCGCTTCCAGGCGCTGCGCATCGAGGCCACGGCACACCGCGCCGACGGGAAGGGAGCGAGCCGCCCGCTCTGGCTCTGGCTCTCCACCGACGCGCGGCGGCTGCCGCTGGCGATGGTCTCGGAGGTGGACCTGGGGCCGGTCTCGGCCAAGCTCACGGAGGCGCGCGGGACGCGCCGACCCTGAGGCCCCGGGCCGGGTGGCGCGTCACAGCCGCGCCGCCACCTGGGCCACGCGCCGGCGCACGTTGGCCAGCACCTCGGCCAGGTAGTCGAGCTGCGCCACCGGACCGCCGCCCAGCGCCAGGGCCAGCAGCTTCTGCTGCGTCACCTCCCGATCGGCCAGCACCTCGTCGATGCGCCCCAGGTAGCCCTGCACCACCGAGAGGGCCTCGCGCGCCTCGCGCAGGTCATCGCCCAGGAAGTCGAGCACCACGTGCTCCCGGGCCGTCTTGCCGGCCAGCCGCCGCCGCAG
>Ga0209464_10000472_pt1 | contig 12920 bp, 12 predicted proteins | sample DOMMetBare1Fresh_2_FD_187473 | JGI IMG/M metagenome (GOLD analysis project Ga0209464, IMG submission 187473) | Wetland sediment microbial communities from St. Louis River estuary, USA, under dissolved organic matter induced mercury methylation -... | ecosystem: Environmental > Aquatic >... | reverse complement strand
AGTGCCGGCAACGGGACGCCAAGCGGGCCATCACGTTTTCGAAAGCTCGAAGTTCAGCCCCGTCAGTCGATGATGTGGTAGTCGGGCGCCTTCTCCATTCCCCACCTGCCGCTATTCCGGTCGTAGCGGGACAGGGTGAAGCAATGCCAGTTCTCATCGTCCAGCTTCATGTGATCACCCCGGTAGTAATACTCCGTCCAGCGCGTTTCCTTGCGGAACAGCGTGCGATGAGTCACCGACTCTGAGGCCAACAGCCGGTGGTTCAGGTCCCATGTGCGCTGAAGCTGGTGAAGGTCTTCGGCGCCCATGCGGCCCATGTCTTCCTTCAGCATGCCGAGCAGCTCGAGCCCGCGCTCGAGCAGCGTGCCGTTGGTCATGTAGTGGGTGCTGATGCCGCCGACATATTCGTCCATGATCTTCTCGAGACGCTGAAGACCGTGGATCGGCAGCAGGTAGCTGGGCGAAACGGTTCCGGCAACGATCTCGTTGCGGCCCACCCGGTAGTTCTCCAGCGGCTGGTAGACCACGCGCTCGAGCTCGCGGAACTCCTGGTCGCTCACTTGCGGCTGCTCGCGCCCGTGGTCCCCGACGTACTTCACCGCCGCCTTGGCCGCGATGCGCCCTGGTTCCGGGTGATGTTCCTGGGGTCGACATGCTGCGCACACCACTCCCATCGCAGACGGTGAACCAAGCAATCGCCGTTGAGGCAATCCCCTTCGTGGGTTCGCATCCTGGGCGCGCGAACCGGCTCATCCGTGTCCCGGCATGACGCCTACGGCTGCTTCGGTGTCTTGTATTCGGCTTCCTTCTGGAACGGTTTCCAGATGGTTTCGAAACCGACGAACCCCTTTTCGTTTGGCGGCATCTGACGCGTTGTCAGATAACGCGTAACGCCGTCAGGAACCTTGGCGGGGGGCTGCTTCTGCTCGCTCATAAGTCACCTTTCTTGCCGTGAAGTGAGGGCTGCAAGTGCCATCAACGATGCCCGAAGTTCGTTCGTTGCCATTCACCACCGCCGCTCAAACAGGTCGCAAGAGCGACGGGTCGATATCGGCGCCCGCATGGATCGCCCCGCCCGCTCTGATCTCTTCATCAGTGGCGTCGCGCACGGTCAGTATCTCGAGCGTAAAGACGACCTGCCTGCCGCAAAGCGGATTGTTGCCATCGACCGTCAGTCGTTCGTCGTCCATATGCGTCACGAGAAAGCTGCGCGTCTGGCCCCTGTCGTTCTCCATGAGGATCGAGGTGCCGACCTGCCGGTACTCCTCGGGGACGTTCTCGATGTCATCGGAAAAGACCAGCGACTCGTCCCTGGGGCCGAAGATCTGATTGCCATCGATCGCCACTTCGATGACGTCGCCGGCGGACTTGCCCTCGAGCTCCTTGTGGACCGAAGGGGCCAGGATCTCGTTGTGTCCGTGAACATAGCCCAACGGGAATTCGACCCGGGTGAGGACATGCCCCGACTTCCTGTCGGTCACCTTGTAGGTCAGTTCGACAAACTTGCCGTCCCTGACGAAATGCTCAGAAGATGGATGCACCGAAGATCCTGACCTTTCCATCCTCATAGCCGAGCACCAGTCTGCCAAGCCATTCGCCGGGCTTCTTGGTGCTCCGCTGCCGGTAAAGAACCGTCACGTGCTCGCCCCGGCGGATGATGCCGAGCGGGTCAATCTCTTCGGACAGATTCCTCGCCAGCTCGCTATTCGCGAACTGGTGGCCCGCAACCACCTGATCGATGGCACGCGCCAGGGAACTGGAAAAATTCCTCGCGAATTCTCCGTACTTGCCTTCGTTCGAGTACTTGACGAGGTCGCGCCACAGGGGCTTGGCCATGGCCAGGATCTCTTCATCGGTCTTCTCAATGATGTTCACGTGCGTGCCCGGGGATCTTGCTACTTCTCATCCCCGACCAGGTGATAACAAGGCGCCTTCTCCATGGTGTATTCGCCGGTGTTCGGATCGCGACGCGAGACCGTCAGCACGTGCCAGTTCGCGTCGTCCACCTTCATGGCGTCGCCGCGGTAGTAGTAGCCCGGCCAACGCGTCTCCTTGCGGAACAGCGTGTGCTGCGTCACGCATTCGGCGGCGCGATGGCGGTGCTTAAGTTCCCATGCACGCAGCAGTTCGTGGATGTCCTTGGCGGCCAGGTTCTCGAGGTCTTCCTCCATGATCTGCAGCTTCTTCAGGCCGATGTTCAGGAGCTTCTCGTTGGTCATGTAGTTGACGGTCACCCCGCCGCAGTACTCGTCCATCAGCTTCTGCAGGCGATCCAGGCCCTGCTTGGGATTGATGTAGTGCGGGTTGACGTCGCCCGCCACGATCTCGTTGCGGTAGATCCGGTAATGCTCCAGGGGCTTGTAGATCTCCTCCCTGCGGCGCTTGATCTGCTCATCGGAGACGACGATGCCTTCGGCCTTTCCGTCGTCGATGTACTTGCAGGCCGCCTTCGCGGCGAGACGGCCTTCGGTAAACGACCCCGACGAGAAGGCGTGCGGCGTGCCTCCGACCGCGTCACCGGCGCCGAACAGACCTTCGATCGTCGTCATGCGGTTGTAGCCCCAGAAGTACTCGGGAGGAGAAATGTCCTCGGGGCCGGAGCACCAGGCACCCGAACCGGTGGCGTGGGAGCCCATGACGTAGGGCTCGGATGTGGTCAGCTCGGGGTTCTCGTTCTTCGGATCCACATCGGTCGCGGCCCACAGAACCGCCTGGCCGACAGTCATGCCGAGGAAGTTTTCCCAACCGACCTCCTCCAGATGAGGATCCTGGAAGGCGCGCATGGTCACCATGTGAATCGGGCCACGGCCGGCATTTACCTCACTGATGATGCAATGGTTGCGCAGGCAGGTCGGGATCGGCCGATGCGTCAGGTGCGAGGCTTCCGGGTCCAGATATTCCTTGCCGACCATCTGCTGCAGGGCAGGGAACCACTTGGATTCGTACTCCTCGCCCAGGCAATTTTGCGTATAGGTCTTCAGGTGCAGGAAGTAGGCACCGACCGGTCCGTAGCCGTCCTTGAACCGCGCCAGCACGATGCGGTTCTCCATCTGCGTCATCTTGGCGCCGGCATTGATCATCAGCCCGTAGGCGGACGCCGACGACCAGGGCGCATACCAGGTCCGGCCCGAACCTTCGCCCACCGAGCGCGGCTTGAAGATGTTGGAGGCACCGCCCGCGCCGCAGATCACCGTCTTGGACTTGAAGACATGGTAGTTGCCGGTGCGGACGTTGAAGCCGACGGCACCGGCCACCCGGTTCTCCTTGCTGTCGTCCATCAGCAGGTGCGTGACGACGATGCGGTTGAAGACCTTGTCGGCGGACTTCTTGGCGGCCTCGGCCACGATGGGCTTGTAGGACTCGCCGTGGATCATGATCTGCCAGCGGCCTTCACGAAGGTAACGCCCGGTCTTCGGGTCCTTCATGATCGGCAGGCCCCACTCCTCGAACTGATGCACCGTGGAGTCCACGTGACGGGCCATGTCGAACAGCAGGTCCTCGCGCACCATGCCCATCAGGTCGATGCGGGCGTAGCGCACATGGTCCTCGGGCTGGTTCTCGCCCCAGCGCGTGCCCATGTAGCAGTTGATCGCATACAGACCCTGGGCGACCGCACCCGAACGATCGATATTCGCCTTCTCGGCAATGACGATCTTCTTGTTCTGGCCCCAGAATCTCGCCTCCCAGGCGGCACCCGTGCCGCCCAGGCCCGCACCGACGACAAGAATGTCGATGCCGTCTTCGATGATCGTTTCGTAGGCCATTAGTAGGTGACCCCCATCTTCAGTTTGAGACCCGCGGCCTGGAGCGTGCGCAGACCGCCGTCATCCATGCGGATGTATTTGGGCTCGTTGTAGAGCAGCTCGCCGTCGCGCATTTGCTTGTTGGGTGGCGGAACCTCCGCGAGCTTGGGGATCGCTTCTCCCCAGGGCTTGGTCGTGATGGGCGACAGGAAGTTCTTTTCGGTGCCGTTGCGGAACTTGATCCGCCAGGCGATCGTGCCTTTGCGTTCGTCGCGGTCGACGCGAACGCTGTGGCCCAGCGGGGCGAAGTCGGCATAGCCGCGCACATCGATCGCATGCTGCGGGCAAGCCTTCACGCAGGAGTAACACTCCCAGCACATGTTCGGCTCGATGTTGTAGGCGCGCCGATAGGTCTTGTCGATGTGCATGATGTCCGAGGGACAGATGTCGACGCAATGTCCGCATCCATCGCACCTCGTCATGTACACGAAGGTGGGCATAGGCTGGCTCCCTGATCTGTTCCGCGAAACGTGCGGGCTGTCTTCTAGTAGTGGCGCGGGGCTTCGCGCTTGATGCCGAGCCCCATGTCCATCGGGGCATTGCGCAACAGCTCCATCGAGTGCCTCTCGCGCTGCGCAGGATCGTCCCGGGTCTGCATGGGCAGGTTCGCGTTCGTGCCATTGGCCTCGGAAACCCGTTTCTCGAAGGCTGCGGCGGGTTTGAAGAACATGTGCGCGAACTTGGACCAGTACACCCCACCGAACAGCACCGTGGTGGCGATGATGTACAGAGCAAACAAGACCCAGGACGCCGCGCTGCCCCGCGCCTGCAGCCAGGCCCAGATGAGGCCGAACGTCACGCTGGCGAGCAGCGACAGGATGAAGAGATCGGCGCGCATCACGCGCAAAGGCGTGCCGCCCTCGGCCGCGACGTCGACGCGGATGAAGAACCAGAACCAGTAGCCGCCGGCGAGGACCATCAGTCCGCCGAGCCACCAGAGTTGCGCCACCAGGGCCGGCGTCGGCGTCGCGGTCGTCGGGTAGCTGAACACCATGACGGCAGTGGTGATGACGTAGATCACGAACCCGTACATGGTAAGCAGATGGGCAACGCGGCGGCGCGCGTTGCAGAATTCCCCGGACGCCAGGACATCCACGAGGCCGGTCTTGACAGCGAGCGTCACCAAATCGCCGCCACCGACTCGCTGCGACCCTTTGCTCTCCGATCTGCGCCAATTTTCAAAAAAATACTTGGCGCTGCCCTTGTGAATGACGTCGAACAAGGTTCCGGCGATCACGGCAAGCACCATGAGAACGACATAGATCTGCATGGCGTTCGCTGGCAATACATCGGTCAACGCGGCAAATGGATTGTTGGCGAACATCGTGGCAATCTCCTCGATCATCTCTTCTCCGGCCCTGTCGCAATCTTAGGTGTCGCGCGCCGGGCCATTCCAGCGTTCTTCTTTGTGTAACTGCAAAGGCGGTGAATGCTGGGTCTGGCCGTCAAGCTTCCCCAGCTTGAAGTGCATCGCCGCGAGATCGCCCGGCACCTATGTCGCAGGTGCGGCCAGTCCGGCGACCGCGCAACGTACCACCGCGCACTCCCGCAAACAACTACCCGAGCGAGCTGTCTAGTCCATTGCTCAATGTGAGTCCGTCGCCTCGCAGTGCTTGCGCACCGCCGCGGCAGTTTCCCAGAGGCAAGCCGTGCAACGACTTCACTTCGGAGAGTCCAAACCTGGAGAAGGCGTCGGGCGCCGCTTCCCCCGTGACGAGGCCTGCTCCGATTTCAGGGGCGAAGCAAGAGAGTCTGTTTGCAGCGAATTACCGCGCGGGCGCAACGACTGGTTTGGATCGCTGATCAGCCGGAAATCAACAGATCACAATTGGCCGCTCTCGGCCCGCCGCGGCGCTCGCTTCCAAGCGAGCGATCGCCACCTGGATGAATCGACCGGGTGTGCGCGCGAGGATTCCAAACCTGATTCTGGATGCGCGTTTCATTACCGCGCGACGCGACTCTGCTCCTTCGCATCGAAGTCTTTGCACTTACCGCGAATTCAGCGCAGTTCCCCGCCCAGCGCCGCGCGGTTCTGCACCGCGAACACAGCCGCCTCGACACGTGAGGTCAGGCCGAGTTTGGCCAGGATATGGCGGACGTGCAGCTTGACGGTGTCGTGACTGATTCCCAGGGCCTTGGCGATGGCCTTGTTGCTCTTTCCGGCCGCGACATGCTCCAGAATCTGTCGTTCACGACCTGTGAGCTGCTTCACCAGGCTGGCGACGCTGCCTGGCTCGGTGCCGCTCTGAAGGATTGCCGCCAGTTTGCCCGCGATTGACGGCGCGACCACCAACTCGCCACGTGCGGCACGCCGGATCCCCTCGATCACGTCGACAGGTTCCATGTCCTTCAGCAGATATCCGCGCACTCCCAGGCGCAGCGCAGTGGCAAGATCCTCGGCTGCTTCGCTCATCGTCAAGACGACGATGGGCGTCTGCACGCCCTGTTCGCGCAGACTCTTGAGCAGCGTGATGCCGTCGGTCGGCCCCATGCGCAAGTCGAGGATCAGCAGATCCGGTTGGTGTTTTTGCAGCAACGCGAGGGTTTCGTCCGCACGTCCGGTGGTAGCCAGCACCTGCATGCCGGCACCGCGCGACAGAAGATCGGCCAGTCCCTGGCGCACCAGCGCATGGTCGTCGACGAGAACCAGCTTGATGGGTGGCGAGGTCATGATTGGATGCGGCTGTTGCGGCCGCGGTGAACTGTCAGCGTGATGCGCGTCCCGCCAGCGGGAAGGGCCTCGATTGCCAGTCTTCCACCCGCGCGGCCGGCGCGCTCACGCATGATCTGCAGGCCATGGTGGCCAGCCTCCGTCAAACGGCCGGCACAGCGTGGGTCAAGAATCTCCTCGCTGGGACCGCGCCCGTCGTCTTCGACCATGAAACGAAACTCCTGGTCGGTGCTTTCGACGCGCAGGCATGCCCGATGCGCGCCCGAATGATGGCCGACGTTGGTCAGTGCCTCCTGCAGGATGTAGAAGATCTGCAGCTGCTGGTCAGTGGCCAGTTCGAACTCTTCGGCCGGACACTCGAATTGGAGTTCAATCCCGGTACGCTGCCGGAACACGGAGACCAGCTCGTTCAGCGAAGCCGCCAGCCCGCGCGAGTCCATTCCAGCGCGATACAGCGAAATGATCTCGCGCAGCCGGCCGTGCGCGTTGCGCAGCTCATCGCTGGCATCGCTCCAGTACGCCCGCGCATGGACGTTGTCCTTCTGCTGCATGGCATCGTTCAGCAGCGACATGCGCATGCGCACGAACGTCAGCGACTGCGCCAGCGCGTCGTGAATATCGGCGGCCATCAACTGCCGCTCTGCTGCCAGGCGTGCCTGCAGATTCTCCCGTGCCAGCCGCTCGTTTTCGAGGGCCAATCCAAGCAACTGCCCGAACGGCCTGAGCAGATGGGCGATTCCGGGCGGTGGGTCGGATCCCTCGGCAAAAAACAGATTCAGCACACCGATCGGTTTGTCGCGGTGATCCAGCGGCACCGCCACCGCGCGTCCGCTGAACGCTCTGGCCGATGCGTTGGTCGAGTGAATCGCGCAGCCGATCGCGGCCGTCGCCTGTCGTGTCAGTGCGCTTTGCAGCGCCGCGCCGCACATGCCACAGTCCACGGGCATCAGCCTGTCGCGCGCGCAGTCTTCGTCCGAGAGCCCCACGGCAGCCATCAGGCGCAGGTTCACGCGATCCGGGGTCGGCGCGCGGATGGCGCCTGCGCGCGCGCCAGTCAGCCGTATGACCAACCCCAGGAAGTCGACCAGTACCGAAGGAGATCTCCCGCTTTCCGCGTCGTCTGCCGGAAGTGCGAACGTGTCCGCGGTGGCGACACCTCGGGTCTCGATCTGAGAGTCCCTTACATTCAATTTCGGCTCGTCATCGATGTGGTCGACGGCGCAATCCTATTCCAATTGCGCACGCGCTTGCAGCATGACGGGCTGGCCGTCACGCCGCGCGGACCCCGGATCAGGCCACTGCCTGGTAGTAAAGGTTCTGGGGATGATTGGCCTGGGCGAAGAAAAACCAGCGCTCCGCCAGCAGTCCCGCATATTGCACGACAAACGCCGCGATCAGCAGCGCCGCAGAAGGCAATGTGAGGCCGGTCACAAGCAGGAGCGCGGGCAGCGGAAACACCAGCACCAGAAACGACCACTTGACGGCGCGCAGCAGCGCGCGTGTGCGGCCGTGGAAGAACTCGCGCGTATTGTAGGAACCGCCCATCATGCCCATCGACTTCTGCACGATCCGCGGGTGCTTGATGCCGATCGCCGACTGCACTGTCGATTTCGGCTTCAGACGCGCATTGCGAACCAGCGAGGCGCCGCGCGTCAGCAGCGCGGCAGCGGTGAACAGCACAGCCCAAACCACGAAGAAATTGAGCAGCACGGGTGCGCGCAGCGACGCGTAGGCCGCCGCCAGCGTGAAGCCCGAACTGCATCCCAGCAGCACGTAGTTCGCCAAGGTCAGCGGTGTGGCCCACTCCTGCAGGAACTTCACGCACGCATAGATCATCGCCGTGCACAGGTACAGGGCCAGCGCGAGGAGCGCGGCCAATGCGCCAATCCCCAGCGTCGTTCCCAATGCGCGCTCGGGCGCCTGCCAACCGAGAAAGTGCGCTATGCCGTACAGCGCGGTGGCCGCCATGAATGCGGGCAGCACGATCACCTCGCGCGACAACCACGATGTGCGCCAGCGCGCCGCCGAGCGCCAGCCGCGCTCGGGCCGGCCCAGGTGAAACACCGACGACACCAGACCGGCCGCAGTGAGCGCGACGGCGATGGCTGCCCCGATCGCGAAGAAGGCTCCGTCGGCCGGCGCCGCAAGCCACCAGCGGTAGCGCGCGCCGAATTCGGCCAGATAGAGCGCGAGCAGCAAGCCCTGACCGGCGCCGATCAGCGTGGTGAGGAAGACGACCGAGAAGGCGGGTTGCATCGCAAATGCGCTACCAGGACGTGACGTCGTCGAGCGCCGGATCGCGCAACGATGGCTTGGGCAACTTGCCGTCGATCTTCAGCGGATTGTCGACCCGCACCAGGTCTTCGACGCCGATTGGAAGTTCGGTCTTGCGTCGGGGCAGGTAATGATTGGCCGGCAGCGTGCCCCACTCGGGCATCAGCGCGTAGCCGGCACGGTCGCGGATCGCGCGCGAGGCTTCCGAGTCCGGATCGTGCACATCGCCGAACAGGCGCGCGCTGGTCGGGCACGCCATCACACACGCAGGGCGGCGCTCGGCGGGCGGCAGCTTCGGGTCGTAGATGCGATCGACGCACAGCGTGCACTTCGTCATCACCTGTTTCTTTTCGTCCAGCTCACGCGCGCCGTACGGGCATGCCCACGAGCAGTACTTGCAGCCGATGCACTTGTCGTAGTCGACCAGCACGATGCCGTCTTCGGGGCGCTTGTAGCTGGCGCCGGTCGGGCAGACAGGAACGCACGGCGGCTCCTCGCAGTGCAGGCACGATTTCGGGAAATGCACCGTCTGCGTATTCGGATACTCGCCGACCTCGAAGGTCTGCACGCGATTGAAGAACGTTCCGGTCGGATCGGCGTCATAGGGTCGCAGATCTGCCATGGTGCCCGCCGCACCCGACGTGTTCCACTCCTTGCAGCTCGTCACGCAGGCGTGACAGCCGACGCAGACGTTCAGGTCGATCACCAAAGCGAGCTGCGTCACAGCGAGCGCTCCCGACCTTCGAGCTGCGTCACAGCGAGCGCTCCCGACCTTCGAGCTGCGTCATCGTGCCCCTCCATTGCCGCGCGTCGTATATGCGAGCCACAACCTGCGCGCGGTCGCCATGCCCGGAAACGCCTTCATCGGCGCGAACTGCGGCGAGGTTTCCTTGTCCTCGTGCGGATCGGCTTTGCGGATGCGCACGCGCACGTCGTACCAGCCGGCCTGGCCGGTGATCGGGTCGGAGTTTGAGATGGTCCCGTTGCCGGCTACGGCGGGCAGTTCCTCGCTGATCAGATGGTTCAGCAGGAAGCCTTTGCGCGACTCGTTGGCGTCGGCAGACAGCGCCCACGCGCCGGCCGCTTTGCCGATCGCGTTCCATGTCCACACGGTGTCGGCCTCAACCGCTTCCGAGTAGCGACACATGCAGCGCACCCGCCCCCACTGCGACTCGACCCAGATCCAGTCGTCGTCCGCGATGCCGGACGCGCGCGCGGTGCGTGGATTGACGAAGAGATAGTTGTGCGTGTGGATCTGCCGCAGCCAGGCGTTCTGCGAGTCCCACGAGTGATACATCGCCATCGGCCGCTGCGTGATCGCTGCGAGCGGGAACTTCTCCGTATCCGTGGCCTGCACTTCCAGCGGCGGGTAGTAGAACGGCAGCGGGTCGAAATAGGTCTCGATGCGACTGCGCAGGTGCGCCGGGGGCTTGCGCGTCAGTCCCTTGCCACGCGCGGCGCTCCTGAACTTCTGCAGCACCTCGGAATACACATGAATCAGGATCGGTTCGTCGTAGCGCGTGATGCGATTGCGCCGCGACCACTCCAGGTAGCCCTTGTTCCAGTTGCGCATGTACTGGTAGGAGGGCGGCAGCTTGTAGTGGAAGAAGCAGTTGTTCTTCTTGTACATCTCCCACTGCTGCGGGTTGGGCTCGCCGCGCATGAACTTCTCGCCGCTCTTGCCGCGCCAGCCGGACAGGAAACCGATGCCGGATCCCGGCTCGGTTTCATAGTTCGTGATGAAGTCCGGATAGTCACGGAACTTGCGGGTTCCGTCGGAGCGGGTGAACGAGGGCAGCTTCAGGCGCGACGCAAGTTCAATCAGCACTTCCTGGAAGGGCCTGCACTCTCCCGTCGGTGGCAGGACGGGGATGCGCACCGAATCGACCGGCCCGTCGAACTCCGAGATGGGTCGGTCGAGAATCGACATCACGTCGTGCCGTTCCAAGTAGGTCGTGTCGGGCAGCACGAGGTCGGCGAACGCGGTCGTTTCAGACTGGAACGTGTCGCAAACGACGAGAAACGGGATCTTGTATTCCCCGCTGTCGTCGCGATCATTCAGCATCCTGCGCACCTCGACCGTGTTCATGGTCGAGTTCCATGCCATGTTCGCCATGAAGATCATCAGCGTGTCGATGCGGTAAGGATCGCCGCGCCACGCGTTGGTGATCACGTTATGCATCAGGCCGTGCACCGCCAGCGGGTATTCCCACGAGAACGCCTTGTCGATGCGTACCGGCTTGCCTTCGCCGTCGACGAAGAGATCGTCCGGGTCGGACGGCCAGCCAAGCGCCATGCCATCGAGCGGCGAGTTGGGTTTCACTGCGAGGTGCGTGCTTGGCGGGCGCGCGCATGGCGGGATCGGACGCGGGAAGGGCGCCTTGTGGCGAAATCCGCCGGGGCGGTCGATCGTGCCAAGCAGGGACATCAGGATCGCGAGCGCGCGGATGGTCTGGAAGCCGTTCGAGTGCGCCGCCAGCCCGCGCATTGCGTGAAACGCCACCGGATTGCCGGTCACCGATTCGTGCTCAACGCCCCACGAATCGGTCCAGGCGATCGGCAGTTCGATCTTCTCGTCACGCGCGGTGATGCCCATCTCGTGCGCCAGCCGCGTGATTGTTGCGGCGGGGATGCCGGTGATCTGGCTGGCCCACTCGGGGGTGCAATCCTTCACGCGTTCCTGCAGCAGCTGGAACGACGGTTTCACCGGCGTGCCGTCGCGCAGATTGAATGAGCCGAACAGAAAGGGATCGGCGCCTTCGGCGTGCGTAGTCACCGGCGCGTTGCTGATGCGGTCCCACCACAGCTTGTTCTGCGGCTCGTAGCAGGCTTCCTCGTGCGGGACTTCGGTGCGCACGAACATGCCGAACTCGTCGTTCGCCTCGTCGACGTTCACCAGTTGGCCGGCATTTGTGTAGCGAACGAGAAAGTCGCGGTCGTACAGGCCGTGGGCAATGATTTCGTGGATCAGCGCCAGCAGCAATGCGCCGTCGGTGCCGGGCTTGATCGGCACCCACTCGTCGGCGATCGCGGAGTAGCCGGTGCGCACCGGATTGATCGACACGAAGCGTCCGCCGTGGCGCTTGAATTTTGAAATTGCGATCTTCAGCGGATTGGAGTGATGGTCCTCCGCCGTGCCGATCATGAAGAAGAGCTTCGCGCGATCCAGATCCGGCCCGCCGAACTCCCAGAAGGACCCGCCGATGGTGTAGATCATCCCGGCGGCCATGTTCACCGAGCAGAAGCCCCCGTGCGCGGCGTAATTCGGCGTGCCGAACTGCCGCGCGAACAGGCCCGTCAGCGCCTGCATCTGGTCGCGTCCTGTGAACAACGCGAACTTCTTCGGATCGGTGGCGCGGATCTTTGTCAGTCGCTCGGTGATGATCTCGAACGCGCGCTCCCAGCTCACCGGCTCGAATTCGCCTGCGCCGCGCTCGGCGCCGCTCTTGCGCAGCAGAGGCTGCGTCAGCCGTGCCGGCGAATACTGCTTCATGATTCCCGACGAACCCTTGGCGCAGATGACGCCGTGATTCAAGGGGTGCTCGGGATTGCCGTCGATGTAGCGGATCTTGCCGTCCGCCAGATGCACGCGGATGCCGCAGCGGCACGCGCACATGTAGCAGGTCGTCGTGCGCACGTCGGTCGAACGCGGGGCTGCGGTGTCTTCGGGCATCGGAGATCGCAATGACTGGGCCGCGCGCAGGCGGCGGCGCAAGGTCCCGATTAGGCGGGGCGGCGCTCGCGCTGTCTACCCCCGCGGAAGGGGGAGCCGGAGAATACCCCACGTTGGTAGGGCGCGCGTTTGCGATTCGCTGGGATACTCAGCACTCGCGGCGCGCATCTGCGGCCCTGCGAGCGAAGCTTCGTATGTCAGCCAGACAGATCGCCGAGTTCACCGAGGCCGAGAAGCGCGTTGTCGAGACCGCGTTGCGCGAGCGTTATCGCGAAACCGTCGCCGCGGAACTGGTGGAAGCGGAGATGCGCCTCGATCCGGATCGGCCCGTGCTGACGCCGTGCCCCGCGATCTACTGGAGCGCGCGCAATGCTCAGTTCGTGGTCGTCAAACTGCCGGGGGAGCGCTACCGCGCGCAGTTCTTCTACAGCGCCAGCCAGCTCTACGGGACCGGACGCACCGAGTACGACAGCCTTGTCGACTGCACCCTCGACATCCT
>Ga0209464_10000468_pt1 | contig 12938 bp, 9 predicted proteins | sample DOMMetBare1Fresh_2_FD_187473 | JGI IMG/M metagenome (GOLD analysis project Ga0209464, IMG submission 187473) | Wetland sediment microbial communities from St. Louis River estuary, USA, under dissolved organic matter induced mercury methylation -... | ecosystem: Environmental > Aquatic >... | reverse complement strand
TTAAAAACCATCACTTGATCGGGATAACTTGCAAAAGCTTCACGGGTGTAATGAATACCATTTATTCTGAATTTTGTAGAGTGAATCCCAGTCTCTATGTCTAAAGAACGATTGTATTGTTCAGGTTCTCCGGAATAATTAAAATCGAGAATCAATTCACCGAAATTTCGGTACGAACCAAATCCATGATCACCGGTATCGTAATTTCCATCCCAGTTGTTATCGCCTGACCATAGACTTTGTTCGTTGAACTGTATCCGTTCCTGTTTCACGCCTCCAAAAAACATGGCTCCCATCCGGCCATTACCTATTGGAAGTGCTTCATCTGACCATTTTTGGGCTGGTTTATTGTACCAAAGTTTCCTGCTGTTTGTTTTTTGTGCCAAAACAGACACCGATAAAAGTAATAGAATGGAAACTAAAGATATGAGATGTTTGGTCATGGCAATTTAGTTTTTAAGTCGGTTTTTGAGATCAGAATGTTCATTCCTTTATTCAAAACTACTTCAGGAACATCAACTTCAAAGGTATATTAAGTCTTGTTTTCACAAAACAAAATGCAATGAATAAATCATCATCTATGATTTTACCTCCTATGAAAATGATGAATTTGCCGGGAAAATGAAATGTAGATATTCCTTTTTTACCAGGCTTTTAAGTATAACAAATGAATTTAATTGCGTGGCAGCCAGACTTTCATTTCGTTGATTCCCCGGTTATTCCAAACAAAATAAGGAATGGCTGTAATTTTTTGTGTTTTAACTGATTTGCTTCCCTTCACTGATGCTTGTCCCGAGATTGTAACTACTCCACTCAACATTTCAGGAGCATAAACAGCCGATAATTTGGCAGTATCAGCCAATGTCAGATTCATAAGTTCAGGGCCATTGTCTTTTCCTTCGAGGCAAAAAACCATAGGGCCGCGCTCAATAGCTGTCTGTCCGGCATCGTCAACAACCAGTTGATTTGCTTCCACCCGGTGAATATTCATTGGCATGGTATAATTAATCACATCACCTTTTTCCCATTCACGGCTGATAACAGCATAGCCATTTTCTTCACTGTATAGCACTTTTACTCCATTTACAGTCACTGAAACCGGGGAAGTTTCAGGTGAAATATAGGAATATAAATCGCCCGTAACAGGTTGGTTTTGAACCCAGCCCGGGATGCGAAGACGAACTGCAAATAAACTGGATTTTTCAGGAGCAACCGTAATTTTTACTTCTCCGTCCCAAGGATAGTTGGTTTTCTGGCTGATATTAACGGGCAATCCTGGTTCCAGTTGAATGGTTGATGAACTTTCCACAAATAAGTTGATATAAAGGTTTCCATTCGTACGTGCATAAATGTATCCCGGAACCGAAGGTAAAAACCTGCAAATGTTTGTAGGACAACAGGAACAGTCGAACCAGGGCTGACGGTCGAGTGTTTCGCCACTGTTAAACTTATAGTGCATGTCGCATTCCAAAGGGTTTGGATAGAAAAAGGTCTTTCCGTCGAGACCAACTCCTGCAATAACACCATTGTACAAACTGCGTTCAAGTATATCGATGTATTTTGAATCGCCATGCAAAAGAAACATCCGGTAATTCCAATAAACATTGGCAATAGCTGCACAGGTTTCGTTGTAGGCGGTCAGATTTGGCAATTCATAGTTCTTCCCGAAGGCTTCACCATCGTGCAATGCTCCAACACCACCGGTGATGTATAATTTTTTCGAGACAATATTGTCCCATATTTTATCCACAGCGTTTTTATAGGCTTCGTCTTTATAAAGTGCGGCAATATCAGTCATTCCGGCATACATGTATTCTGCCCTGACGGCGTGGCCAACAGCCTCATCCTGCTTAACAACCGGTAAATGATCCTGATTATATGGACCCCAGAGTTTCCGTTTGGTGCTGTCTCCCCTGAAATCGAGGAAATGGCGGGCAAGTTTTAAATAGTCTTCCTTCCCGGTGACCTGGTAAAGTTTGATTAATCCAGTTTCAACAATCTGGTGACCGGGAACACCCGGATTTTTTCCTTCACCAAAAACCTTTAACAGCAAATCGGCATTTTTGGTGGCGATATCCAGGAAATTGGTCTTTCCGGTGGCACGGTAATGGGCCGCAGCCGCTTCGAACATATGTCCGCTGTTATACAGTTCATGGCTGCACTGCTCGTTATGCCAGCGACCAGCCGGAGCACACCATGGTGCCGGAGAATAAGTTGTATCGATCGTTTTATAAGTGGTGAGATATCCATCGGCTTCCTGCCCTGTTTTAATGATCGCTATGATTGAATCGACATAATGATCCAATACCGGATCAGGTTTTGTCGTCATCGAGTAGGAGGCTCCCTCAATAATTTTATATACATCTGTGTCATCAAAAGGCATTTCCCCTTTGACTTTGCCTTTCATTTTGCCACCCGCAATCAGGAAGTTATCCATTCTTCCCATTTCCTCGCACTTGGCAAACGATGCCGGAATAGTTACTGTGCGGTTGGTTTCGATTTTAGGCAACCAAAACTGATCACTGATTTTTACTTCGTTAAAAGGAACTCCCTGAATCGGATAATCGGCCTTTTCCGGCTGGTTTTTGCATGACATCAGTCCGAAAAGTAACAGAATTGGTAAAATGGAAAGTTGTTTCATTGGTATGGATTATTTGTTAGTTGTCTTTATTCGGATTACTGAAAATGAATGGGCGGGTAAATTATACGGAAAGTCCTTACTGACTGCAATTGTTTCGGTAACCGGCCTCGCTTTTTTATCGTTCGGAGCTCCGGTCAATACGGTGCAAACAGCCGTTGGATATAATTCTCCTGTTCCTTCAAGTTTAATTTGAGTGTTAACTGCGACCGGAAGTATATTTACGATTTTTAGAATCAAATCATTGCTTTTACTGTCGCGCACTGCAGAAATAGCCACCCTTTTTCTAATCTCATCTTTATTTTCTGAAATTTTGACATTGCCTGTCAGATGTAAATCGCCCGCATTTTGCCCGAAAAGTTGTTGTGTATAGTAGCAAACAGTTGGTTTTACTTCTGTATGGTTAAAATAGATCAGATCGGGATTCCATTGGGTGTTACCTTCCCTTGCCAGAAGCGGAGCATATGAACTCATTGAAACGACATCACCATTTCGTTCAAGAGAAGTTAGATAAAGCGCTTCAGCCAGCGCATTGTACAAAGTACTTCCCCACGACGCATATTCGCCAAGGTATACTTTTGGTTTCGAACGGTCATACTTGTCGTAGAAATCCTGGTTATGAATAAACCATCCGGGTGACTGGTAATAATGTTCATCAACCATCGGTACATTAAGTTTCGCGGCAATTTTCCATCCCTCCGTGTAATCGGTTCCTTCGAACGATGGTCCAACTGTTCCGATAACGGTGATTTCAGGATGCTTTTCCTGAATGGCTTTGTAAATCATCGTAAACCGTTCCTCAAAAATATCGTTGATGAGATCTTCGTTCCCAATGCCAATGTATTTCAGTTTAAAAGGTTTGGGATGACCAGCCTCGGCACGCATCTTGCCCCATTTGGTTTTTACATCACCATTGGCCCATTCAATCAGGTTGAAGATATCCTGAATGTAGGTATCCATATCACAAATCGGAATGCCTCCCTGTTGACCGGCGCCACCGGTAGCAGAATTCTGGCAGGGAACTGCAGCTGCAATGACTGGCAACGGCACTGCTCCGATATCTTCACAGAACTGAAAATACTCGAAATAACCCAATCCGGCCGTTTGATGATATCCCCAAAGATTCTTTTGTGGTTTGCGCGTTTCCAGTGGTCCAACCGTGTTTTTCCAGCGATAGATATTTGCAAGCCCGTCGCCGTGAGCTACACAACCACCAGGAAATCGAACAAAACGGGGATGAATGTCGGCAATGGCCTGAGCCAGATCGGCTCGCAAACCGTTTTTATGGCCTTTGAATGTGTTTTCCGGAAACAGTGAAATCATATCCAAAGCAATGGTACCAGTTGACTGCGGAACAATTTCAAGTTGTGCATCAGTGACTGTTTTTGTGGCAATCAGGCCGGTTTCAACTTTTTTCCAGCGTGCAGAATTGACCGAAATCTTTGTTTCGCCATAATTCTCTCCGTTTTTACCAATCAGGCGGACAAGCAGGTTTTTGCTTTTTTTATCCGGATTGAAAGCAAACACCGAGAAATTATATTTTTCTCCTGCTTTAATGGCAATTCCATTGAATCCTTCGTTTATCAATCCGGAACCAGTTGTTCCAATCTTTAAAACAGCATAATGGCTGTTATTTGGATGGATTGAAGAATCAGAATCGACAGAAAAAGTTATACCATTGCCGTTTAAACGCCATGCTTTGCTGCTGTTCCAGCTTTTATCCCGACCTTCTTTGTCACTTAATGAATATTCAAAATCACGATTCTGGATCAGTTCGGCATAAAGTCCACCGTCGGCAGCGTAATTAATATCTTCAAAGAAAACACCAACCAATAAATCACTTATTTTTTTGCTTTTCGAATTGTCTATGGTAATTGTTGCATCCAGGTTTTTCAGGGAAGCGAACCGTAGTGAATCCGATTTGGCATTTTCCGACCATTGCTGATCCCTATAGGCATTCATTTTTTGTTTATTCAGCAATCCTTCAACCAATTGCCAGGCAGCTTTTTGAACTGTTCCGGTTTCGATATTTCCCGAAATCTGTATTTTTCTTCGCTGATTTAAGCGATCACTCAGGGCTGTTTCATTCACCGGACTATAATTTTTGAAGTCAGGAGTAGTTACTCCATATGCTTTTTTTACTCCGTTGGCCGTACTTAACCAGGTTACAGTATATTTCCCATCAGTCCTTTGCAACACTTCAGGCTCCAGGCAATTATTATCCTGCATCACAATTGGATAGGTTTGCGGGTACCAGTAAATTAAATCAACTGATTCAGCATGAGCAAAGGTGCCGGTATGTTCGTTCAGACTCCAGACACAATGCCACATATCATCCTTTGTATGAAAAACAAAAGGGGTGATCATTCTTTTTTCAACACCCCACCGGCCATAATCGCAGAATAAAAAACGCATTTCAGGTCCAATTGCATTCCAGTCTTCCTGATTGATGCTCCATGCAAAATGCAATCCGTTTGTATTTGAGTTTTTGGATGTAGCATAGGAAAAAAGGTAAACCGAATCGGGTTGATTACCGGCTGGCAAAACCTCAGCTTGCAGTGATTGACTTATATAAAGTAAAAGGAAGCTTAGGATTAAAAATGTTCGGTTCATGGTTGGTTTCGATTAGTAATTCGTTAATCGCCAACAAATATGCAAAAATAATTAGAAGCGTCAAAATGACATTAATTTTATGTGTGTATGTTTTTTTCCGGTCGTAGAAATTAAAAAGCCCGTGCCTGGTATCAGAAACGGGCTATATTATTTATACTTAAATACCTATTTGTCCTTCATATTTTCAATTGTTCTTGATTTGGCAGCGCTTCCAGCCGATGATCCGAAGTAGTAACCGTAGACTTGAGTGAGTATAGCACTTAAGACACCGAGAATATACATGATAACATCTTTGCTATCAGATTTAATAATTGCTGGTGAAAAGATAAGAACATAAAACAACCCCAAAACAATAACAATTGTTCCCATTGCCATAATTGGCATTAGATTTTTATTAATTGTTGTGGCGTTTGCACTGTTTAACATTTGAACTTCACGTTGCCTGGCATTGCTTATATCACCCAATATCATTTGCTGTTCTTCGTTTGAAAGCTTTTTTAAATCCAACTGAAACTGCATTTCCGATTTGCGGATTTCATTTTCGAGCTGCATTTTCTCTTCCTTTGTGGTAACCACATTATCGAGCACTTTGCCTACCGAATTGACAAGCGTACTGGCTCCTCCTGAAAATATATCTTGTAAAAATCCCATGATATTTTGATTTACGATTTTTTGATTTACGATTGACTATTTAATCCAATTTTACTGATCAAAGCCCCAATGGTAAATAGTAAATGGTTTAATAGTAAATGATTTAGGCGTTTTCGCCAAGGGCGCGTAAAACCCATCCATAGAAATATTTCCGGCTGGTAGGTCTTTTCTGAACGATATTGACATAACGTGCAATTTTTGCCACAGTAAACGCAGCCAAAAAGTGATCGATGTTGAATGCGTTGATTTTGGAGATTGATTCTTGTCCAATAACGCCATCAGTTGCAGTTTCAACGACCAACTGTGCCAATGATGCGCTGGTTCCAACACCGGCATTGACAGCAAAATCAAAAATGGATTCAGCGATTTTTTGATTTTCAATGTTATCGCCTTTAATTCGGTCCCAGAAATTTACCCTGTAGAAATCGGAAATGGCTTCCTGAAGTTCAGCGTCTTTGTCGAGGTTTGCGGGAAATCCAGACTGGCGTTTCAACATGTCGATGGTTTGCCAGCCATCCCATTTGCTGTGAATTTTACGGGCTACACCTTTGTAGGTTTCGCCTCCCGGATCATCCGGATCGTTGACATAACCGCCTTCGTGGGCTAATATCAACTGAAATGCTTGTGTAAAATCAGCCATAAGATTTTCGTTTTAGATGGAAAAATGTGTCACTTTTGTATTAATAAAATACAAATAAGTCTTTATATACATTTATACGCCTAAAGCTGAAAAGGTTACCCTGTTTTTTGATTTATTTTTTTTTATGAGCGGTCATTCAGCCTATTTTCGTTGAATGATTCTTGAATTTGGACTTTAATATTTTTCAATGTGGTAAATCAAGCTGAAATTCTTTGTCGAGTAATAACGAGGTGAAAAATCTCATCATACCTCAAAAAATACTTTGTTCGATAAAAATCCCGAAGTTACTAAAGCTCTTGTAATGTGGGCCAACTTGTTCCAGCCCAGCAGCAACTCCAACCTGTGTGCGTTTAAAGCCAAGACCCAACCTTAGATCCTGAGCACTTTTGATGTTCCCATCACGATTGAATAGAAATAAACTTTGAATACCAACAACAAAATCTAACTTTTCATTGATTTTTGGGGTCAACTGGAAGATCGAAAATATATCGCCTTCATTTTTCCCATCATTAAAATTGATCCTTGGTGAAAGCAATAGGAACAAGCTTTTCTTATTCAGTTTATACTGCATGCCGGCCGTAGGAAGAAACCCAGCTTTGTCGGAATAAAGTCCACCCGCTGTAATCCTGAAATTTTTAATTGGTTCAAAGAACAATAAATCCTGAAGCATTAAACCATTTTCGAGGTTATGGAGATAATCAAACTGGAGGATATTGATATGGAAAATACCAAATTTCGATGTTTCGCTGAAATTCTTGCTGACGATCATTTTTAATGTTCCATACTTATTTCCCATCATCAATTCTGCCGGAATGGGTTGTGCTTTTGAAAGAATCCCGGTTAATACCAAAAGCAAAATAATTGAGCCAAATGTTTTGAATAGTTTCATTTTATGAATTTAAGAATCAGGCAATAAGAAGTAATAGAATAACTGATATTACACCTGTTGCCGCCAGAATGATGCCACGTTTAAAACTTTTGTTATTTGGTTTATACATCCAGAATGAAGAAACTGCCATAAAACAAAGCAAAATGGCAAAAGTAATGGTGAAATAATGGGTCGTTTTTTTTGTCATTGTTTTATGGAGGTCGGTAAATTTATTGAAGGGAAAGATTAATGTTTTCATGGTAACTTCAGCATTGCCGGTAACTTTGTTATAAGTACCACCCTGAAATGAAATTACATCACCTTCTTCTTTTATTATTTTGAAATCCCTTATTCGCAGCATTTCGCCTAATTGGGAAGCGCCTAACCCAGGTTTTAATTCGCGTTGTTGAATCGATTCCTTTTTTAGAAACTCGGTGTCCCTGAAAACAAGAACAATCCCGCTTAATGTGAATACGATTGTCAGGCCAATGATAAAGAAACCAATGTCACGATGTAACGAGCGCATGGTTTGCTGCAATGTTTTAGATTTTTTCTGTTCCATCTTATTCTTATTTATAAATTATAATGACAAACCTATTTAATCTTTACTTGATTTGTTTAAAAAACTGACTGAAGCTGAAAAAGTGGGCAATGAAATGTCTCAGGCTGATGTTGAAATCTATCTTAGTGTTCAAAATCAAGATTTATAACCTGAAGGTATGCGTGTATTTTAGCAAGAGAGTCCTGTTCAGAAACGGTGGTGATTTTATTCCTGAATTGGTTTTATCAGCATTTCGAAGGTCGTTAAAAACCAGGTAGAAATCGTTCCCATCTTTTGGATTGTACCTCAACCTGAAATTGGTAATTAAAATATTGTCGGTTTCGTTGTACTGAACGAAAGAACTCGCCGAGACTTTCGTATTCAGCATATAGGTAAGTTTTAGCCGGGCTATGTTATTGGTAAATTCCTGCATTCGCGCTGAAAAATTGACTTTGTCAATTTTGTAAGTTCCCGAAAGCTGCAGGCTGGATGAGATGTTAAGCTCCGGACTAAATTCGAATGAAACACGTCTACCATCATAGAATTCACCAGCTTCATAGCCAATATTAGCGATAAACTTTTTTGTCCGGGGCGAATTCATAAATCCGTGTATTCCCCAAAAAGAGTAATCTCCGGACGGAACGATCACATTTTCAGCCAGGTTAAAATCCTTCGGAACTCCCTCCTTACGGAAAGCAACTCCGGTGAAAGCCGAATATCCACTTTTCAATGTGATTTCAAATTCAGGTGAAACCTCCATGTTTTCAATACTTCCATCTTCTATTCTGCTCAGCATTTCAAAGTCGACACCTGCACGGTAATTGAAAATTTTGGAATCCTTTGGGAACCATCCATACTGAAGCGAGCTCCTGATTTCGTGTAAATTATTCAGAAACATAAACCCTGATGCGGGATTAAAATCTTTTCCCCAATAGGCATAAAGGGCTTCATAGCCGAAGCCTTCTTCTGATCGTCGTTGCCAGGCTACCCTGAAAAAAGTAGGATCGAGTGATGCGGTATTGCTTTTTATATTTTTATCCTGAGTTTGTGCAAGCTTAATATCCAGATAGTCATCATTAAAAACCCTGAAAATTCCGTCAATTCCGTAAGCAACATTGTAATTTCCATCAAACCCAAGCCTGGATGTTGCAATTCCTCCAATGTATGAATTTTCGTTTATGACTTGCTTTCTTAGCCTGACTACTCCAAAATTTTCGGCAGGATTACCATTGAATTTTTCTGTATTCATGTCCAGAAAACCAATATCCCATTTGCCAAGTCTTCCTACAAGTCGGGCGCCACCCAAAATATTGACCGGTTCGCCATTGGCAATACCAATTTTCCGGCTGTAAAACAGATTTTGTGGTCCACCTAATTCGTAGCTAAAAATTCCGGAGCGCTCCTGGAAGAAAAGTCGTTTTTCAGGAAAAAATAGCGAATAACGGGTTAGATTTACCTGTTCGTCATCGGCTTCAACCTGGGCAAAATCGGTATTCACAGTAAAATCGAGCGTCAGGTTGCTATTCAGGTTGTACTTTATGTCGAGTCCGCCGGTGAACTTCGGATCATCAGTTTTTACATTTTGGCCGTTGGTTGATTCCCAGTTCCGGTTAAAGCCGCCAATAACGTATGGAGAGATGTACAGCGGGTTATAGGGTTTTATCCCTTCAAAAATAATGGTTTGTCCCAACGAGGGTTTAATTTTTGCATTCATCCCATATTTGGTGTCAATTGCAGGATAGGTGTCTGTTTCGTTGGCATGACTGATATTTCGGGTAATAATTAATCCCATTTTCGTGATGTCGTTTACACTTTGAAACCGTAAGCTCGAAAATGGAATCCGCATCTCAACGTACCAGGCTTTATCGTCTTTTGCGGTCTTCACATCCCAGAATGCATTCCAGGTGTAATTTTTACTTTCATCGCCCGGTCCGGCGCTGGCTGCATCATTCGAAACAGTATAGTCAATTTTTAGTCCTGAAGGCATGGTGAAAAAGGCCAATGCGTTTTCGTTATCGTCGTACGTGTCGAGCAGAATTCCAAAGGAGTCGGAATTGTCTGAAATTTCGTCCCGTTTTTTACTTGTTGAAACCAGTCTGGAAATATCGTTGTAGTAAAGGCTGGCTCCAATCCAAAGATAATTTTTGTCGAAAGCCAAGCGTACCTCACTTTTTTCGGTAGGTTGGTTATTATATACCGGGAAATGCATAGTTAGCGGGAATTCCTGACTGATTTTCCACACAGCTTCCGATGGAATTCCATCGAAGTTTATTTCTTCCGGCACAAAACCAATTTTAATTCCCTCCTGGGCCATAATCCCGGTAGTGAAAAAAAACTCTGCAAGGATAAGAACAAGATAACAAAGCTTCTTCATAACTATTTAGTTTAGGTTTGGTTTAAGCCGGAACAGAGGCGGTTTTAGTCTTAAATAACTTTTCAGTTGAGCTAATATACCATTTAAATCGCTGAACAATGTGGATCAGAACTAAACCCAGCAATAGTTGACCACTGACTTCGTGAATCTCTTTGAAATTAACAAATCCACGGGGAATTGCTTCAGTCCAGAGAATTATTCCGGAAATTGCCATGACGATAAATACGGCAGATGTAGCCCAAAGTAATTTGTTGTGTTTTACATGGTTGATTGAGAATAATCGCTTAAACCAGCTCCAATGCTGAGTGATATGCACCAACATCAAAACAATAAAAAATAAGCCAAGATAAACATGGGTATTTTCTTTTGCTCCATCTGATGCCGGGTTTAGGTCTTCGTTGCTCATTAGATCCACAATTTCAGCTTCATTCATCGAGTTGATGTTGGATTCATAAACAGAGCTTTCTTCCTTTGAATGTCTCCCTCTTTCATGTCCTTCTCTTCTTTCTCCACGTTCTCCGTCTCCTTCAAATAAACCAGTTTGAGCGGTAATGCCAAATGCTACAATCAAAAGTATATTTACCAAATACTTTAGCTTAAGTGATTTCAATAGTGTTTTCATCTGTTTCCTTGTTTAATGTTTGATTTCCGGATTTCCTGTAACACAAACATAAATCATGGATGTTGATACTTATCCTGAATTTTAATTGAAGCGTAGAATTTCAGGAGTGAAATGCACTTAGATGGGGTTAAAATGTAATAGTTGTTGTTCTACTTTCCATCAAACCAATCCCTGAATTCAGAAACGCGGGTGCGGCTGATCAAAATTTTTTCAGGAACAGCAATCTTTAGATTGATAGAAAGGCGGTTGTTAAACCAGAAATCGACTTCTTTCACCGAATTTTTTGAGATGATGAATTGCCTGTTCGCCCTGAAAAAATCGATAGGGTTGAGTTTTGCTGCAAGTTCATCGAGCGTGAAATCGAGGTTGCATGATTTACCATCAAAAGTTTTGGCAATCACCATCCCCGAATCGATGCAAATGAAGGCTATATCGCTGGCCAAAAGGGGGATCATTTTACCACCTTTCGCCGAAACAAGAAAATGGGTTTTGTATGATTTATCTTGTTTAAGAGAGACGATAAGTTGTCGGATATCTGATTGAAAACTATTGGTTGCAGAAAGTGTTTTCAGCTTGGCAATAGCCTTTTCTATAGCTTCAGCGGTAATTGGTTTAAGCAAATAGTCGATGCTGTTTACCTTGAATGCTTTGATGGCATATTCATCGTAGGCAGTTGTGAAAATAATGGGGCAGGTGATATCAATACGATCAAAAATCTTAAAAGCAGATCCATCAGCAATGTGGATGTCCATAAAAACCAAGTCTGGCTGCGGATGAGTTTCAAACCATAAAACTGAAGATTTGATACTGTCCAAAATGTCGATCACCTCGATGTGGCCCACTTCATTCAGCACACTAACCAAATGCCGCGCTGCCAATATTTCATCTTCAATTACCAGTGCCTTCATCCTGTTAAAGTTTGATTAAGGGTACCTCTACTTTGAACTCATTATCAGTCTTAAATATTTGGATATCATATTCTCCCAATAAACGGAAAAGTTTCGACAAGTTGGTCAGTCCAATTCCGGTTCCATCTTCCGGAGTCAGTTTCTCCTGAATTTTATTGGTTACCTGAAGGCATTCCATTTCGGTGGTTTTTATGCTGATCAGAAGCGGAAATTCTTTGCTTATCTCGTTGTGCTTTACCGCATTTTCGACCAGCGTTTGAATGGTTAATGGTGGCAGCCGGTAATCTGTATATCGATCAGCGATTTCTGTTTGTATCGTCAAATTGGTATCGTACCTCATTTTTAATAAGAACAAATACGATTCAGTAAATTCCAACTCTTCACCGAGCGACACAAGCTGTTTCCGGTTGCTTTGTAAGGTATAGCGAAGCACCTGCGAAAGATGACTAATGTATTGTTTGGCCAATCCTGGTGAATCCTCGACCAGAATTTTTAAAGCGGTCAGCGAATTGAAAAGAAAATGAGGACTAACTTGATTCTTAAGCGATTCGAACTGGCTTTGAAGACTCTCGCTTCTTAATTTTTCATTTTCAACTTCAATGGTCTGCTTTTGAAAAATCAGTCGCATAATAAAGATGCAGATCATCACCACAGATGAGCAAAAGAAATTCCTGAAAAACAGGTCTCCACCGCGCCGGTGAATAGAAATCTGAGCTTCGAAAGATTGTTTAGTGAAAATAAATAGATGCGCAAAAATAAAAGCGAGAAGAAATGTCAGGAAAATAGAAATGACGATCTTCTTAAAATTTAACCTGTAATGGGCATCGAGTGGTTTTAGAATCAGATAATTCAGAAGAAAAGTTAGAAATGCCAGAATAAAGGTTGAAAGAAAATCGAAGCTTGCATGCGACAGCGTTAATATTTCGCCATGACGACCCACTCCATCCTGAAATAGTGTTTCGGTAATCAGCGAGAAATGGATCGTCAGACTTATTGCGAAGGATAGAAGTACTGAAATCCAGATATATTTTTTGGGCATAAGTGTGTACATAACTCTCAAAGATACAAATAACCAAATGCCAA
>Ga0209464_10000466_pt1 | contig 12973 bp, 8 predicted proteins | sample DOMMetBare1Fresh_2_FD_187473 | JGI IMG/M metagenome (GOLD analysis project Ga0209464, IMG submission 187473) | Wetland sediment microbial communities from St. Louis River estuary, USA, under dissolved organic matter induced mercury methylation -... | ecosystem: Environmental > Aquatic >... | reverse complement strand
AGGGACTTACACCCTCTGGAAAAATTACACCCGTCGTTTCGCTCTATTAACCAGAAATTGTTGTATTTTTGGACTTTTTCAAGAGCTTATGACGAGTGCGCGCTGCTCATGCAGGGCGCACACACGCAATATACGTAAGCCGGGGGTTGTGGGTAAATTTAACATTTGTACATTTACTCAAAATTGTAACGGTTTGACATGTTGGAGCTTCGAAATCCCGGCCTCCGCATATTGCCACCGTTAGGGGCAAGCCGAGAAAAAAAAAGAAAGAGAAACGACTACAGTAATTTAGTGACAACATAACGAAGAAAATATCCATGAAAATTGAAAACAGAAAATGAAAGTACGAGACAGCGGAATGCCCGAAGAAACGAAATGGAACGACTTTTTTAATACAGATTTACTGTTGTCTGAATTGAATATTGATTCACGAATAGTTGACTTAGTAGAAATTGGAAGTGGATACGGAACTTTCACAATTCCGACATCAAAACTGATTCAAGGAAAATTGTACGCTTTCGACATTGAGGATGAAATGATTGAGAATCTAAATCAGAAAATCCGAAACCAACAAATTGACAACATACGATTAGAGAAAAGAGACATTCTTGCTCATACAACCGGACTTCCTGAAAATTCAATTGACTACGTGATGTTATTCAATATTTTACACCACGACTTGCCCTTAGACTTTATTAATGAAGCCTATCGAATTTTAAAACCAGAAGGTAAAATAGGAATCATTCATTGGAGAAGCGACGTTTCAACACCACGAGGTCCCGACTTGAATATCAGACCAAAACCAGAACAAATTGTGAACTGGTTTGACAAAAACAAATTTCATATTGACAAGCACCCATTTATAATTGAACCATATCATTTTGGATTAATCATTTCAAAAATTTGAACACCATGAAAATCGGAATTATTCTCGAAACAAAAGAATTTGAAAAAGCTTGGAACGCTTTTCGTTTTGCTGTTACAGCTAAGAAACAAGGACACGAAGTAAAACTGTTCCTTATGGGCGAAGCCGTTGAATGCGAAGGTTTAACGCATGATAAATATAATGTTGACGAACAATTGAAAAAATTCGTAGAAGCTGGTGGCGAAATTCTAGCTTGCGGAACTTGTTTAAAATCCAGACAATTAGACAGTACAGAAGCTTGTCCTATCTCGAATATGATTGACTGTGTAAATGTGGTTGTTTGGGCAGACAAAACAGTGACATTTTAACTACAACCAACGGCCTAGCCCCTAACACACGCCTATGTTCATTGGCTGGCTGACGTGCATTCCGGCAGTTTTGCTCCCGCATTCACTTTGTCGTTTCACGACAGCGAATGCTCCCGCAAACCGCCAATGCCCATAGCCTCGGTCGTTAGGTGCCAGGCTAAAAAAACAAAAACAAATGAAGTTGAAGTCCAATATTTTGAAATTTACAATTTTAGGAATATTAATTTTGATATTCTTCACTTCTTGTGGTAACCGTAACAATGGAGGTTATTTACAGAATATAAGAATTATAACAGATTCTGTAAAATTGAAAACCCAAGACTTACAGGATGGTTTCCAGTCGAACTAATAAAATCGGATGCTTATAATATTAAAAACGTTTCATATTTAAGTACTAAATGTGTTTTCGGGGTTTTTGACTACAAGAGTGAGGAACTATATGACTCTTTATTCAAAGATGAAAATCATATCGACAAAATCCATAATGAGATATTCCAATCTCAAATTATATTAGTGAAAGAAATTATTCCTGAATGGTTTCCAAAGATTGACTACTGGAATACAAAACATATAGGAATAATCCTATTTGATAATTGCTATGCATATAGGGACTCAGAGAAAAAACAAATTTATTATTTCCACCCAGAGGAAGAAAGTACATTAATTAATGGGGAAAGATATCCAGGGATTAGAAATACGATTCGTTGAAAAAGCCCGAACACCTAATACATAGGACTTCGTGCGGTCGGAACGACCCAGCATGAAGTACAAGTTGAACTACATTCCCGATTCACAACCGGTGATGTATGAGCTTTATGAAAATCGGATTATGGGAAAAGCGGCAGATTTTATCTGTATCGCGGTGTCCGGCAAAGGACGAAAAGACTTAGGCAAGAGAATGTTTGGAGTGACACAAACACAAAAAGAAATGAAGAGACAGGCCTCTAAATCAGCCAATACAACTACTTCTTGTAAAGTATAGACAATACAATGGCCGTCCCGCTTAGTGAAGCGGGATAAGAATGCGAAGATTAAAGGTTCAGGTCAGTGGTTTGCGAATAAAAGACATTTCCGGGCGAACGGATGCGATGCATGTAGTTATACAGGGTGCTTTCACTCTGCCCCCCGTAAAGCGGTTTGCTGACGAAGAGTTTGAAATACGCATGAAAAGCCATCAACACTTTCAATGGCACGACCAATGGTCGTAGAATTGCTTATTGTTTTCATCGATGTTGAACATTTAAATCAGGTTTGATTTAAAGGGAGCGGTGAACTCCCGTTCAACATCTTTGAACGAATTAATATAATAATGTAATAGAGATTAGCTGACTAAAGTTATCCCCGGAGGGAATTTAGTTCAACATGCGCCTATGTTCATTGGCTGGCTGACGTGCACATAGCGGGTTTTGCTCCCGCATTCACCTTGTCGTTTCACGACAGCGAACGCTCCCGCAAACCGCTAATAACCATAGTCTCCGTCGTCAGACTGCGTAAAAACTAAAATGGATTGCTGAGAATCGCGTAAATGAATTTTTTCTCAGCCTGGTACCCGAATATATAAATAATGAAGGTAGTTTTTTGCGCAGACTCTCGTTAGCTGTAATTGTAAAAAACGCTACGAACAAAGCATAATCCGATATTGATTGATCTAAAATGACTGACATATTACTGACAATTTTGAAAAAGCTGATAGTATTATAGCTTACATAATATTGGGATTGTGGAGTATTTTGACAATTGTAGTGATTTGCTTTCTGATACATAGATGGACAAATCCTGGATGGAAAAGTATTTCTAACCATGATTTAAAGGACTACGGACAAATTACAATTATAATTTTGCCTATCATTGGATTCTTATTTTTTGTAAGATATTTCATCAATAAGCGTTTGGCTTCTAAATAACATGATTGATAATAGATTTCGTCAAAAAATATACTCTTTGATTTCGGTATTTCTAAGTGGATTATGTATTGCTATAATCATAAGAATTAATACTGATATTGCACTAAGATACATACAAAGTGATGGTAAAACACGGGCTTTATTTCGGATAACTGAGACTTTAGTTTTTTATTATCAGTATTATTTCGTTGGATTGAGCTTAATTGCTATGATTTTTGCAATAATTGGGACAAAGAGAAAGGAAAATAAGCGGGTAAATAGACTTGCGTATGTTATTGGATTATTATCTTTGATTATAATATTCGCAAGAGTGTGGAGATTAATGATATAAAATAAAAAACAACTACAGCCAATACATAGGACATCGTGCGATCGGAACGACCCAGCATGAAAGGCAGTACCGATAGCTATCGGTAGAACTACATTCCCGATTCACAAACGGTGATGTATGAGCTTTATGAAAATCGGATTATGGAGAAAGCGGCAGGTTCTTTCAGGATCGCGATGTCCGGTAAAGGAAGAAAATGCTAATATCAAAGAGGTTTTGACTGAACCAAACAGCGAAAACAATGATGTATTATTTCTCCAAAACAGTCAAAACCGCTGATTTTCGTAAAGTATAGTCAATACAATGGCCGTCCCGCTTAGTGAAGCGGGATAAGAAATCGTAGATTAAAGGTTCAGGTTTGTAGTTTGCGGATAAAAGAGCCGGGCGAACGGATGCGCGGCATGTAGTTGTTCAGGGTGCTTTCACTTGCCCCCCCGTAAAGCGGTTTGCTGACGAAGAGTTTGAAATACGCGTGAAAAGCCATCAACACTTTCAATGGCAAGACCAATAGTCGTAGAATTGCTTATTGTTTTCATCAATGTTGAACCTTTAAATCAGGTTTGATTTAAAGGGAGCGGTGAATTCCCGTTCAACATCTTTGAACGAATTAATATAATAACGTAATAGAGATTGCCTCGGTCGTTAGCAGTAAGGCTCAAAAAACAAAACTGAATAGAAATGAATAAGGGACAAATAATTACTGAATCATTATATCGACTTTTTGGTTTAAGCAAATCGAAAAAGAACTCGACAAACAAGCAATATGAAAACACTGATTTAAAACCAAGAATGAACATAACTCATGGTTTTAAGATTGACAAACCAGATATTTTTGTTCCCTGGGACATTGATGAAAAAGCACTGACAAGCTTATTCGAAAGATACAAGATAAAACAGGTTACAACTGGTTACTATACAGCGCAGTGTTGTTCACTTCACAACTTGAGTTGTATGATTGGTTTCCATTTTGACCCAAGAACAAACGGAAAATTAAATGAGCTTGAATTTTTCAGAATGAAATATGATGACCAAAAGAAATCGTTTGATGAATTTCAATCGAATTTTGAAAAAGAATTTGGACAACCGACAAGTTATTCTGTGGGAACTGAAGGATATAACAATTATACGTGGGAAATAGGCAACGTTCAAATTTTACATTGTATTTTTGACAGATTTGGACTCGAAGAACACATGAGAATTAAACGACAATAACAAAGCCCTAACAGCTAATAAATAGCCTTTCGTGCAGTCTGCAAGACCCAGTACTATCGGGATTGGTCTCAAAACCAGAGCAGTTTATAACTGTAAAAGAGCATACCATGAGCCGAAAGTATAAGTTTCGCAATCCTGAAGGAGTTTATTTTGTGAGTTTTGCCACAGTCAACTGGATTTATTATAAACTATACCAATGAAAATAGATTACAAATTGATCAGCTTAAGATACTCTTGGCTAAGTAGGTGTTTGACAATAATATCAATTATAGTTTTCAATACATCCTGTGAGAAAGAAGACGTGTATTTAAACAAAGAAAATAATAACACAAAACAAGCTTGTACTTTTCTGGATTATTCTTTCATTGACAATATTAAATGCTATGATCCGATAGGAAATAGACTTGATTCTTTGTCCTACATTTATACTCAGGATGATTTTGTTTTTCCCGATAATTTAGAACATCCTTATAAGAAAATTGTGATTAATGCCGACAGCACCGTAATAATGTATTGCACAGCAGATGATACAACAAACATTGCAAAAGGAAAGGTAACTCAAAGGAATGATACTTTATGCTTTTATTCCAATGAACCAGCCTTTAATCGTTTATTATTTAAAGGATTAATTGTTGACCATCAACTTAGGATACCAGGATATGGATGCAGATATTATGTTTTTGCGAGCGATGGTAAAAGTCAAGGAGATATTAAAAGCAAAACTGTTGGATATGGAATTCCTGATTTGGAAGATTTACTAAAGGATTTTCCAAAACTTTATTTTGATAATCACATTATAAAGATTCAGAATATGTATATTCAAAGATTTGACTTAATCTATGAGATAAAGACTGAGTAAAACGTGTCCTAATCGAGTAGACTGCCCTGACGGGTTACCCGGCAGGGAAAGCCATTCACACCAACGTGCGTACGAGAGCCACGCTCGTTCCTTTCGCAATCCGGAAGCAGTTTATTTTGTGAGTTTTGCCACAGTCAACTGGATTGATGTTTTTAGCCGACGTGAATACAAAGATATTGTGGTGGGTAGTCTGAATTACGGTAGTTTTGGCAACAACATAATCAACCGATCGAACTGACCAGGCATGCTTATGGTATTGATGCAGCAATAGATTATGCGCACTCCTCTGGTCCGAGTTCAATTCATTCACAGGGTTAAAACCCGTGTGCTACAATATCGGTCATGCCTACGGCATTTGACAATGACAAACTCCGTAGGTGTGGCCGATATAAATCCAGATCAAAGACAATTATAAAATACTACAATGAAAATCAGATCAATCAAGAGAAAGTTCCTGCTGTTAATATTTGCAGAATTATCGGTTATTACAATCTGTATCTCACAGACAACCCGACTTAATGACTCCATCCACTGTATCATAAAAGGCAACGTCATAGACCGTCCAAATAGTAGCAAAATTATTTTAGTAAAACAAGGTGAAAGTATCCGAACATCCGGAATCACCATACCTATTGTTGATGGAAAATTTGAGTATCAGTTCAATTGTAAATATGTCGAATTATATACATTGCTTTTCTACGAGGAACAAAGACGCGGACGTCCTTGTAATTTCTTTTCCGAACCCGGAGTGATAAACGTAAAGCTCTATCCGATGGAACGCTATTATCAAAATACAGTAACAGGTGGAGATATTAACCGTGCATATACCAGATATAATAGAGATGCGGATTCTCTTTTTAATCAAAAGCAAATTAATAACGAGAAAGTAAAACTAGAGAATGAAGACCGGGTTTTCACCGAAGAAGCCAAACAACTGATGAAGAAAATGAAGGAAACAGACAATGCTCATATTTCCGATAGTTTACATAATCTGGCAATCCAATTAGATAATACAGGAAAAGCATTGACCCCAGAGGCTAATGCATTACAGGATAGAGAAATTAAATTAGGTGAGGACTTTCAAAAATGGCAACTAAATTATATCCGTAATCATAATAGTCTGGTTGGTTATAGTCTGCTTATTGATGCAATGGATCGGAAATATGAGGTTCCCGAATGCATGAAAATATTCCACGCAAAATTTGAAAATAGATTTCCGTTGCATCCATACACATTGCGGATGAAAAGTATGATTCAAAGTTATCAGGCAATAAAGACAGGTAATCCATTCATCAATTTTACTGCTCCCGATATAGAAGGAAAACCGGTTTCCCTTTCGTCACAAATCAAAGGTAAAGTAGCCTTGATTGATTTATGGGCATCCTGGTGTTTTCCTTGTCGAAAGAAAGCCATAAGTATGATTCCGGTCTATGAAGCCTATAAGGACAAAGGATTTACAATCGTGGGTGTTGCCCGTGAAAGTAAAATCTCTGATGGAATTAATGCGATAAAAAAAGACAAGTATCCGTGGCTGAATCTTATAGAGCTGAATGATGCCGGAAAGATATGGGAACGATACGACGCCAGAAATTCCGGCGGAAAAACAATCTTAGTTGATAAAAACGGAATCATTCTTGCCATTGATCCTACCGAAGAAAAAGTAAAAGCAATACTTTCAGAACTTCTTAAATGATAAAACCACAGGGTTAAAACCCGTGCGCTACCACATCAGCCATGCCTACGGCATTAGACAATGACTAAACACCGTAGGTGTGGCCGATCCGGTAACGCCGTTTAGTCCGGCAGCAAAAAAAAGGTGTTCAGATCAATCAGATCCGAACACCTTTTTTTGTTACAAATACGCTACCTATCAGTGTTTTACAATAAGCTTCTTCATCAGTGTTTCTGCACTATTGGTCAACTTTAGCATATAGAAGCCGGAAGGAAGGCCTGAAACATTAAGATCTGCATTATTGGCAGAATTGAGATCTTTACTCATGACCTGTTTTCCATCAATATTATACACCGTAAGTGTTGACATGCGGTTGTCGTTTTCAGCAGAATAGCTTACATGTACAACATCATTGGCAGGCACCGGCCATAAAGACATGCCTCTTTTAAATTCCACCTCTGTCACTGCATTAGAAAGACCGCTTGCAAGCTGAGCAACTTCGCTGCCTGACAAGGCGTAATTATACACCCTGAAATCGTCGATATTCCCCAGGAACAACGGATCAGTAGTATATTGGCTACGGCCGATATAGTTCAACGCAGGTTTAAGATCCAGTGAACTGATGGTGATACCAGTGGATTCTCCCACAAGGACACCATTGAGATATATGCGGGCTGCAGATGTACCCAGCGTCACCGCCACGTGTGCCCATTTGCCGATAGACAAGGCCGGGGCGTTGAAGACCTGCTCAGTGCCACCGTTTTTAATGGCAAAACGCATTTGCCCGGAACCATTATTCGGAGTTAAAAACATGTATTGAGTCTGGTCGTTACCAAAATCGAAGATACGTTGCCACCCGGCGCCACCTTTCCAGTAAACCCAGGTTGCAATAGTCAACTCTTGCTGATTAGCCAGAGTGGCCGGCAACTGTACAAAGGCATTTGTGCCGTTCAACGCAATGGCCTGAGAGCCAATTTTGCCCGTGATGTATGAAACTCCGCCAGACGTTGCACTGTGATTAAGATTAATCGTCGTGTCCTGAGTGTTTCCATTAAATTGGAAATGAGCTACAAGATCGTGATTACCTGTGGCTGTTGCCGAGACTTCGTTAGAGTATGCGGAGCGGTTCAGGGAGTTGTCCACCGCTTTGATTTTATAAAAATAGGGTCCACCTGTGGTAGCTGTGTTATCTACAAAAGAAGTTGTTTTCACATTACGTGCAATCGTAGAGTAAACCCCTCCAGCCGAATCAGCGCGAAAAATAGTGTACCCTGCAACGTCTGTCTCCGGATTAGCCGTCCAGTCCAGTCGGATAGATTCGGCATTGGGTGTCGCAACCAGACCGACTGGCGCACCCGGAGCAACAAACTCCACCGGTGCACCAACAGGGATAAGACGCCATTGTTGGTTTTGCCCACCATCAACTTTATCCGATTGCAGCACACTTGCTCCCGCCAAGGTAGGGTAAATAACCGTCAGGCATTTTGCACTGTGACGACTGCGGATATAAAACCAACCCTCCTCAGCATAATCAAGGTACCACTGTTGGTTCGAGGATTTAGAATCAGACCACACATCAATCACACCATTATTTTCCAGGGAAAAGTTTAGGAGATCCATCGCCAGACCACTATTCACCGCAGTAAACGTGAAGTAGCTAAAATCACCACCCACCCGGGAGTCCACCGGGGTTACATTCCATTGTTGGTAAGTGGCGCCAGTGTAATTGTTTTGCCGAACAACTGCACCGGCAGTCGTAGAACCATTTGCAACTTCAATGACCTTACCGCCTTTACGGTTTACCAACACATAGCGCCCGTTGATAGCGGGCTGAATATCGGCACCCCATGTGATATTTACAACTCTCTCAGCATTGGTCTGTCCGGTCTGGTAACCGGTACCGCCAGGCAATACCATGGTATATTCGCGCTGAGGGCCATAACCATCGTAGTACACATCCTTATCTTTTGAAACAAAACGATACGTAGTGGTGACTCCCTGCCGTTCTGAAGTACCGCCGAAAGCTTCCACCTTACCATCAAGTCCCCGATAGACAGATGCGGCAGTCCAGTTAGGCCGATGTTCGGCATAACCTAATCGCTGACCATGACTTACTTTGCAGAATTCTCCACGTGCCAGCTCTGCGGTACCCCACCAGATGCCGGTTTGCAGGCCATATTCATAGCCCACCATAGCCTCCATGACATTGTGCATTTCATCAGCGGTGGCATAATCGCCATTGGCTCTCACCGTGGTATAAAAGCTGGCAAAGTTGTTGAAACTACCCGCAAGCTGGTGAGTATTTCCTTCGTCTAATCTGGCCTTTAAATAGTTATACCAGGGCAGGGCCTGGTCACAATTGAGTGTATTACCTCCACAAATGCGGATGCTGTCGAAACGGGTATTTTTCCGCAACTCGCCGGCAATATTATAAAAGTCAAGCTGCCCATTGGACCCGGTGTATTGTCCCCAACCGTAATCCGGCTCATTAAAAGGCGATATCGAAATTACCTTACGACCTGCTTCCTGATGGCGTCTCGTTGTCACGTCCATCAACTGCGCCCAATTCGAAGCATTGCCGAGATACGAAGCATCGACGCTGGGGTGGTCGCAATTAATTGCGACTTTCGTATTTGCTCCCAGCCATTTATTGATTATGGTCAATCGTTGATTGAGTATGGCTAGTTCAGCAGTTGCCAGATCACCATTAACCAACGGAGAAGTTGGCGTAAATGACGATCTCACCACATCTACCTTAGCGGCCCCCATAAAGGCTATACCCCGACGAATGTTATCTTCACTAAGCCAGGCGAGGTCCAAGCCCCAAGAAACAGGTTTGGAAACACCGGTGGCCGAGAGGTTATAGGTTACAGTCCGGTCAGGAATAGGTTGGGCAACCAAATAGCTACTTGCACTGGTTGTTTGTGCATTCATCCGGAGACTTCCGAATCCAAACAACAACAGGATTATGACAGAAGTAATGCCTTTTCTCATCAATTTATGTTTCAGTTTAAGGTGAATAATCAGATTAACAAAGTGTATCAAAACAAACTCGTCAACTCTAATACAAAGTTATTCTGAATTAGAGAAATCACACTACACATACTCGTCAATTCACAACCTGAAATCAGGCAAGTATCTTGATAAACCTTCATTTCGACTCTGTTTCTACTCATACTGATTGTCCCGGCGGCAATAAGCAGCAAAAGAGGGTAGAAAACCGGATTAATTTTCTACCCTCATATGGATCTACAGAATCGATGAGCCGATCTTTACAGTACCTGACCTTTTATTCAGGACAGACTGTAGAATTGAAGAACAGATTATCCGACAAACAGCAAAAACAGGACGGGAAAAAGGATTCCGGCCAGAGCCAGTTTCCATCCCCGTTGACGAAACGAGTTCTGTCCTTTAGGAATCATGATTACACCCGTAACTGCAATAATGATCAACGAAAGAGCAAAGATATCGGAATAGTATATCCACCAGTTGGAGTTGTTTTTATGCAGGTTCATGATATGACTGATGAAGGGTGTTTTCACAAATGCGGTGATTTCTCCTTTTCCGGTTTTCAGTTCGATATCAATGTCCGTATTGGAACAGGAAATTCTCAGCTCGTCTTTCCGCACATTGTGTCTGTTCACCTTATCGGTGATACCCAGTTTCCTGACCAGACCGGCAACAAACTCTTCGTTTACCTGCGATTCATGGATGGGTCCACCCAGTGAGACCGCCTTTTTCTCAATCGTATATTTATCGGGATGCCAGGCTTGCCTGTGATTCATCATGATACCCGACAGGGAAAAAGAAATGATTAAACCGACGTAGAAGTAACCCAGATAGGTATGCAGTGTTCTGACTTTTTTTGTATTGATCATTTGTTGAAGTTGTATTGAACGTTAAGACTAAAATTAAACGGAGCAATCGGGTTTAGGCTATTATCATCATGCACATTGTAGTTAAGCGTATTGGCAATATTAGCCAGTTTGGCTTTGAAATTCCAACGTTTCAGATCATATCCCAGGGTAATATCGTGCTGAAAATAAGCCGATAGCGGAATCAGTTTGTAAGCATCGTTCTGAACGGTCAAACGGGTAGAACGTCCGGCAAATCTTTCACCGAAATAGGTTGATATGAATCCTACCTGAAGGTTTTTCAGCGCACCTTTGTCAAAGGTGTAATTTGCGCTCAGGTTTGCCGTGTGCTTAGGGTTGTATTTCAGTTCGCTGCCCACAATATAGATGTTGCTTTTGGTGTAAGTCGTTTTGGTGTAGCTATATCCCGCCATCACTCTCAGATTTTGGAGAGGAAGATATTCGATATCGAGTTCCGCTCCCTCGCCTTTGGTCGCACCCGCCAGCTCTTTGATATTGCTGTTGGTATTGCCGTTTTCGAGTGAAGTCTGAGCCAGGTTATTATTGTTGATCTGATACACCGTAGCATTAACCGACAGTTGATCATTCAGCAGTTTGTTCTTGATTCCGATTTCATATTGGTCAATGATGGAAGGGGTCAACGCGTTGCCGTTGATGTCTGTCCCCGTATTCAGGCTAAACGAGTTGGAATAAGAGGCAAATACAGAATGGTGTCTGTCGGGTTGTATGATTACCCCCACTTTCGGTGAAAAGGGATTGTCCTCATTCTTCGTCTCAGTCGTTTTCTGATTAGCGTAGGTATAGACATTGCTTGTCGAGTTTACATTCGAATAACGTAATCCGAGAAGCAGCTTGATGTACTTTTTGAGGCTGATCAGATCCTGCGCATAGATACCGTAACGGTTGATCGGATTTTTGGTCATCGTGTTCTCCGTGAGAGTCGGGATGGCCGGCTCAAGTTGCGGATTGTAATCGTTGTAAATATTGATCACATCGTAATTCGCAAATTGGTTGTAAGCCAGGGTTTGGGTTTCGGACGATTCAATATCGAAACCCAACAATAGCTGATGTTTCAACACGCCTGTTTTGAAGAGGGCATTCAGGTCGATTTGCTGGATAAAATAGTTGTCATCGACTTTGCTGCGCTGGATATTTCTTTTCCAGTCTCCGTTTTGCGCAATAACGCTTCCGCTTGAATTAGGTCTGGCGTTGGCAAACAGGTCGGTATTATAATACCTGAGTCCGGTCAGTGACGAAATGCTCAGATTATCCGTAAATGAATGAGTTATTTTGCCTGAGATAAAGGATTGACGGGCATCGTATTTCCCCCACGATACGCCAAGGAAACGGTCTCTCGGAATATCGACAATCTGATAATTCACGATACCGGAGCCAAAATCGGGTGTCGTCCGGGTATTTGTATAATCGCCTTCAAGCAAAATTGTAGTTTTGGGAGTCACCTTAAAAATCAGCGACGGGTTGAGGTAATAGGTTTTCGATTTCACATATTTGCGGAAACTGTTGGCCTGTTCGTAAGAGCCGTCGAGTCGGAAAGCAATTGTTTTACTCTTATTCAGCGGTCCGTAGATGTCAAACTGTGGCTTGTAGCGGTCGAAACTTCCGTAGGTAATCGCAACATTCCCGCCGAAATCAGATTTTGGCTTCCTGGTAACCAGATTCAATACCCCGCCCGGTGCGACATTGCCAAACAATAGCGCTGAATTTCCTTTCAGTATCTCCGCTTTTTCGATGCCGCTAATTTCTGTTTTCATTCCTGCGAAATAGCGAATGCCGTTCTTGAAGGTGTTGGTGCTCGCCAACGAGGTACCGCGTGAAGCGATTTCCTCCTGATAACCGCCCGATGTACCCATGATGTACATTCCGTTGGCG
>Ga0209464_10000464_pt1 | contig 13002 bp, 11 predicted proteins | sample DOMMetBare1Fresh_2_FD_187473 | JGI IMG/M metagenome (GOLD analysis project Ga0209464, IMG submission 187473) | Wetland sediment microbial communities from St. Louis River estuary, USA, under dissolved organic matter induced mercury methylation -... | ecosystem: Environmental > Aquatic >... | reverse complement strand
AGCCCCCGCACCTCGAGATTTCTGCGCGTCCACAACCTGCCGCGCCTCGTCGGAAAGCAAAGGCACGAACCGAAGGGCGATCGACGCGATCATCGCAATATCCTGATACGGTACACCGAAGGCCGCCAAAGGCCGAAGCAAGCGTTCGAGCGCATCGCACAGAGCCACGGGTGTCGTAGTCGCCACAAGCAGCACGCCGAAAACCAAGGCTGCAAACGTACGGTAGGTCACCGCTATGCCGGTCTGCAACCCGTTTGCGGTAACGGACACCGGACCGAGCGACCACAAGACGGGCCCGCCTCTCACGACAAGAGCATTCACGGCCAACGAGAAGGCCAGCAAGAGGATGAAAGGGCGCACCGTACCCCACAGCATCCGCCAAGGCACATGCGCCATTCCGATCAATGCAAGGGCGGCAGCGCCGACAACCAGCCCTGTCCCCACATCGGAAACAAAAAACGAAACCATGGAGAACCCGATAAGCGAAACAGCTTTTACGCGCGCATCGACACGATGGATGACGGAATCGACATCCAGACAGCGCCCGATAGCTGCGGAATAGCCCACTACCGCTCCTCAGGCCGAAGCTCGGGGTCGGACGGACCGTCCGCACCGGAAACCGAATGTCCGTCTTCTTCTGCAAGCAGGTTTTCGAGCTTGCGGTAGGTGACAAGGGCTATCACGCAATTCAAGACGACCTTGGCTACATTGAAAGGAATCAGGGCGGGAACGAGCAGAGCCTGCACATCCGCAAGCGAAGCGCCATAGAATGAGGGCATGACAAGGAAGTTAAGGGCAATCGACACGACAATGGCCGCCAGCCCGCCTAGAAGAGCACCCTGTATCGCACGGCGGCGAGACGGCGCGTTCCGGTAGAGCACGCCCATAACCACGACCACAGGAAGCACCGACATTATGTTCATGAACGACCCCAACGGATCGGTGACAAGCCGCGGCACCCACGCCAGCACAGCCACCGCGCATCCCGTACCCGGGCCGTACAGCAGGGCAGCCAAGATGGCGACGATGGACGAAGGGTCGTATTTCAGAAAATGCGCTGAAGGAACCAGAGGGAACTCGACGAAACTGAGCACCATGGCCATTGCCGTCAAGATGAACAACGCCGCCCATCTTTTCGGCGAATATCCGCGCGCATCTTCATCCATCGCTGTACCCTCCCCCGTCTTCGGCCGAAGCGAATCTGCCGGCCATACAACTCCATATGTCCCGTAGTATACTGTGAAAATCGCTTTCCGACATCCTTGCCAACCTGTACCGGGCAGATGCCGGGGCAACCCGAATCTCTCGGAAAGGCCCGAACTATGGCACATGCCCCCAAACGCATGACAGCGGCCCAGGTTGCATCCTACGGCGTCATGACAGCTCTTTGCCTGGTCCTCGGTTACCTTGAAGTGCTGTTTCCCTTGCCGGTAGGCGTGCCGGGTGTGAAGCTAGGGCTGGGCAACTTGGTCGTGCTTTTCGCCTTGGTAGCGTACGGGCGCACGCCCGCATTCGTGCTCATGTTGTTCAAGGTCGGGTCGTCGGCGGTGCTGTTCGGCAACCCCGCCGTATTCCCTTTCAGCCTAGCCGGAGGAATGCTCTCCTATGCCGTCATGGCGCTGGCCTTGCGCGGCGGTACGTTCTCGGTCCTGGGGGCATCGGTGCTGGGAGGCATTGCACACAACCTGGGGCAGCTTTGCATGGTGGCGCTTCTGCTCGGACCGGCTATCGCCCTTGCCAACCTGCCGGTGCTGATTATCGCCGGCGTTATTACAGGAACGGCGATCGGCCTCATCTGCCGCGAAGCGTTCAAAGCGCTGGGAACAGGGCAAGCCGGCCGTGCGGCGTCCTAACGTGTCAACCTAGCTGCGCCCGTCGACCAATCCGGCAACAGGGCTGGCATCCTTGGGATCGTTGACTACCTGCACCACCAGATGATGCGGCAAACAGACGATGGTGTCGCCTGGACGGCTGACCTTGCCCGTCTGCACGCAAATCTGATTCTTGCAGTCCGCCTCATCGATCCATACATACCCACCGCCTGTTTTAATGCGGTTCTCGCCCAGAGACGACACAACGGTGACTTCCGCATCACGGGAAAGCGGCATGACGTCGTACTCGCCTTCCGTATTCTGCACAACAGCATAAGGGCCCGAAGCATCCGCAGCAGAGGCGCTCCCTACCAGGATGCCGCTTCGCGTCACCGCAAAAAATGCGCCGGCGATGACGAGCAGCGCGACGATGAGAACCACATCGTTGCGTTTTCTTTTCTTGCAGCCTTCTTCCATATCCGTCCGCCCTTCTCCTTATGAATCCAGCGTCTGGTATCCAAGATCGGCAAACCCGGACGACTCTACCGTCGAACCGTCGTCGAGGGCAAACAGCACCTCGACATCCCCACGTTGCTCCACCTGCTGCATACCGCGCACAGAACCGTCGATGAACAACGTGGTCGAAAGCCCGTCCCCATCGACCGACCGCTCCGTAACCACGGTGTCCGCTCGCACATCGGTTACGGCAGGATATCCGGTTTTGGGATCGAGAATATGGTAGTAGTCCACCCCATCCTGCTCGAAATGACGTTCATACAGCCCGCTGGCCACCACAGACCGATCGCGTACTTCTATGGTCGCAACCGCCTTGCCTGCAGACACATTGGGATCACGCAAGCCGATGGTCCACGCTGCCCCCGAAGGTTTCTGCCCGAGTGCGAACACATTGCCGCCCAGATTGACCAGTCCCGATTCGATACCGTGCGCCCGGTACAGGTCGACCAGCCTGTCGGTAATCCATCCCTTCGCAATACCGCCCAGATCGATAGCCCCCAACGGATCCGCCAGCGTGACCGTGGTGCCTTCGACGGATACCATGTGCCAATCGATATGGGGAAGCGCGGCCTTGATGTCCGCATCGGCCGGTTTCACCGCATTGTCAAAATCCCAAAGCAGACTGACGGCTCCGATCGTAATGTCAAACACCCCTCCGGACGATTCGCAGAATATCAGCGAATCCTGGATAAGCCTTGCCGTGTCGGGGTCGACTTCAACGGGAGCTCCGCCCCCATGGTTGATGCGCCAGATGTCGCTGTCCTCGCGCTGAGCGGAAAACAGCTTGTCATAGCGAGCGCATTCGTCAACCGCCCGATCGAGGACAGACGCGTCTCCATAAAGCGAAAGATCGACAACCGTATCGAATGCAAAGGTACTCGCTTGGTGGATATCCGTATCCGCATTCGCAGCAATCGCCGTACCGGCATCTGCAGACGAAGCAAGGTCAGTTCCCTTCAACCCCGAGCATCCGGCCAGAACACTGGCTGCAAAAAGCCCGCCGCCTATGACGAATGCCCTACGCGAAAGGGCTGCACCGGTTCGTTGCCCGTACTGCGAATCCATGCATTCCACCTCTTCCCATTCAAATCACCTCGCACACACCCTCTTGCGCGAGGAGATGCGGACCTGCAGCACATGCCGACAGGTCCGCATCGTCTTCACGCGCAAGCCCTTGCAGGCTCGCAAGCCGCAATCCGAAGGATCGGCTAGGCGGCCTTCGCCGCAGATACAGCTGCCTGGACATACCCGGCAGTATCCACCAACGTCGCACCGGAAACAGCATCGACGCCTACGCTGGAACCAAGCTGGGCTGGAGTCTTGCCAGCGATATAGGACTCGATTGCCTCCATAGAGGTCAACCACGGCTGGGTCGCGTTGCCCTTGGACTTCATAGTCTGGCTGTAGACATCGGAGTTGACCGATTTCGAGCACAGGACCATACCAGCAGCATAGCCCTGGCCAAATCCGGCATCGGAATTCGGAACAGGTGTGATGCCGGCCGTATCCTTAGCCATGAACTGGAAGTCATCGATGCTGGAGGCAACGATGGTACCGTTCTGGACCAACGACACCGCACTGGCGAAAGCCTTGTCGCCATGAGCTGCGGCAAGCGCATGCCCCATGGACAAGTCGCTTCCGTCACCGGTGTAGGTGCCTTGCGTGGTCAGGTCGTTCGAGCCTGCAACCGTGGCGATTGCCTTCAAATAGTTGGCAGTGTCCACAAGCGTGGCACCGGCAACGGCATCGGCTCCGGACACCTTTTCAAGATCGGCAGCTTTTTTGCCAACGGCGTATTTTTCGATAGCCTGCATCGAGACGGCCCATTCCTGGGTCGACCCGCCCTTGGCGGCCATAGCCTTCGAATAGGCGGCGCTGTTGCTGTACTTGTCAATCAAAACGTTGCCATCGGCGATACCCGATGCAAATCCCTTGTCAGAATTCGGAACAGGCGTGATGCCAGCCGTATCCTTAGCCATGAACTGGTAATCATCTACGTTTACAGCCAGAATGGTACCGTCATCGGCGGTTGCCACAACGACTTCGGTGAAGCATTTGTCTCCGTGTGCGCCCGCATAGCCCCTATGGAGCGTAGCAGTATGGGTCGCCTCAGACGAAGACGAGCCGGAAGACGTCCCTGCGCTCTGGGGACCCCCGGCCGCGCATCCGGCCAGCGCCAGAACAGCGCACAACGCGCCTCCAGCTGCCACCGCCATCCATGCATGTTTCTTCATTGTTCTCCCTTCCCCGTTTCGCCCACGGCTTTCCGTCAACCTCAAGGCGATTCTTAGGTGTGTTGCAGGGCTGCATTTCGAGCCCTTCTGATGGGAGAGCATAGAGAAGAAGAGGGGTTGCTGGGAATCATCGTAATTGGGGAAATCTCATATCTGCTATAGCATCTGTATCAGATATAGCTCGTCAAAATTGGGGAGACATCCAAGAAATACCTGATGAAAAGCTATTCGCTCCGAGAAAGCACGGATCCTTCGCGGTCAATGCATTCCAAGAGGCTTTCGCGCGAATTCACACCTGTTTTGCGATAGATGCTCTTCACATGGCTGCGAACGGTGCTTTCGGCCACGACCAGCTCCCCTGCGATGTAAGCCGATCCATGCCCGCGTCCCAAATATCGCAGCACCTGCGACTCACGAGGGGTCAAGCCATAACGCCGGGCAATTGAATCGCAACGATCTTCCAAGGTCGGACGATCGGCATATCCGGAAGACAACCCGAGCGAATCGGGGTCTGCCGACGCAAGCGACCAGATATACGCCGTCGGCACTGCAGCAAGAAGCGCAATAGCCGCAACCTGCAACGCCATCAGGGCATCCAGGCGCATCCATCCCAGACTGCCCGCATCTACGCGGGCATACGAGACCATGGCGATAATACCTGCGGCCAGGACTACAAGACATGCCGTCGGCAGACGCAATGACGGCATGCGCGACGCCATGGTGATCGCCAATGCTGAAAGGAGAATGCCGTAGAGCGAGCAAAACACGAATATGCCAGTGTCCATAAAAACACTATGTATATCAAACGGCATGAAGTTGCCGCCAACGAATACCGCCGCGCCGATAAGGGGCAGATATATGCGATATGCCGTCTGCATAGTGATACGATCCGTCTTGATAATAAGCAGAGGCATCGCCAACACCACTGCAACCAACGTGCCGACCGCCTCGATGGGAAAATCATCCTGCAGTGCATTATGGTGCAAGTCCATAGCCATAACCAGCAGAAGCAAGATAACGGCAGGGGTAACGATGAAGAACACGACACGTTGGGCGAAGGAAGCAAAATCATGGGCATCATCGATTATCGACACATCAAGACGACCGAATACATCCCACCAGTTACGGCCGGGAACCGTAATACCCCATGCACCTGAATGCATCTTGCAAAAACCGACGCTGCATCCCATAGCCCCGACTACCGCTAAAACCACATGCACGGCAGCCGCCCACGGCGCAGGCAGGACCATCAGCACAAGATCGATGAGCGCGACCCCCGAAAGAAGCAACACCAGCATGCGGAGCATGGTGCGGAACTCGCTGAATTCAAGTTGGACGAACCACGCCATGACGAGAACAGCCATCCCGAACCCGGTCAGTACAGCAGCTCCGCGCATCACCGCTGCCGGCATATCCGCAAAAGGCAGGATGCCCGCAGAGAAAACGACTCCCCCGACAAAGGCCAGGGCCCCCAAGCACACGAACCGCCATGTCAATCGGCCATATGCAGTTTTAAGCAGGCAGACAAAAAGCATTCCCAAAGCAGTGAACAACGCTGCAAGGGCGGAAATACGCAAGAACGAAAGACCGTCGCCTACTGCTACCAGCGTAATCGAACCGCCTTCCGTAGGGATGAGCGTCCGATGAAGAATGTCCAGGTTGGGAAGTAAGAAAGGGATCGATGCCGCAAACGCCATCAGTGAGACGATGGTCGAAATGCCCATCGCAGCATGCATGGAACGTCCTTCGCCGGACTTCCCCTTCACCATGAACCCCCTCGTATCGATGGCGCACCGCACGCCGCCCGTCCCACAGGCAGATACATGCAATTGAAAGTATTCCCCTCTTATTATAAGGGATTCCCCGCACAACGGCGTAAACGCGTCGCAAATCGGTGGGAATACCGTTCAGCATGCGTGTAATTTGGCTGAAAAGCATTTCCAATATCAGGCAGTTAGCCTTAAAGTTTCAACTGCAGAATTATCATTTGCATAATGCATTACACCAAGAGAATCGCAAGGAATCTATGACCCGACAATCATGCGATGGGGACGGGAGACGACGCGTCGTTATAATCGGCGCCGGTCCAGCAGGCATAACCTGCGGAACCGAGCTTCTCCGCACGGCACCAGACCGTTTCGACGTGCGCATCATCGAAGCATCAAATGAAATCGGGGGCATATCGCGCACCGTGCGCACCGAGGGAAACCGCATGGATATCGGCGGGCATCGGTTCTTTTCGAAAGATGCCCGTATCATGGATTGGTGGCAGAGCATCCTGCCCCTGCAGGGCGCACCTGCCTATGACGATGCCGAACTGCATCGCCCGTGCAGGCTGGTCGAAGGCGGCCCCGATCCGCAGCAAACCGATCGAGTGCTGCTGCACCGCCAACGCGTATCCCGCATATTCTACGATGACGCTTTCTTCGATTACCCGCTCTCTTTGAATCCGGCTACATTGCAATCCTTGGGATTGGGACGCACGCTTTCCGTGGGTTGCTCGTACCTCGCTTCCACCCTGCACAAGTTTCCCGAAACTTCGCTGGAGAACTTCTATATCAACCGATTCGGGCGCAAGCTGTATTCCATGTTCTTCGAAGGCTATACGGAGAAGGTCTGGGGGCGGCATCCCCGTACCATTTCGGCAGACTGGGGGGCGCAGCGCGTCAAAGGCCTTTCAATTCGAGCGGTGCTGAAGGACATGCTGTTCGGCAACAAGCCCGCCACTCAGGCAGAAGACACCGAAACGAGCTTGATCAAGGAATTCTACTATCCCAAGCTAGGGCCGGGACAATTATGGGAGACGGCCGCAGACGAATTCGAGCGTTTGGGCGGCACCTTAAGCCGGGAGACCCGCGCCACCGGCATCTCGTTCGATTCGGACGGCAATGCGGAATCCGTCACCTGCCGCACCGCCGACGGTCAAACTTTTGTCATTCCCTGCGATGACGTGGTGTCGTCTATGCCGCTGCGCGATCTGTCAGATGCTATAGGGCCCACCATGCCCGAAGAAGCCCGACGTATAGCACAAGGGTTGCCCTACCGCGATTTCGTCACCGTAGGCTTGAAATTCGATCGGCTTGCCATCCGCAACGAAACCACCATCCCCACGTTGGGAAACATCGTTCCGGATAACTGGATCTATGTACAGGATGCCAAGGTGAAGCTCGGCCGTTTGCAGGTGTTCAACAACTGGTCACCTTATCTGGTCGACGACGCACGCCGCTTCGTCTGGGTCGGGCTCGAGTACTTTTGCGAAGAAGGCGACGAGTTCTGGAACATGCCCGAAGACATATGCGCCGAATTCGCCCGCACCGAATTGGCAGCCATAGGCATCGTAACCGCTAACGAACCGGTCAGGATGTTCCACCGCGAACGCGTGGCCAAAGCCTACCCCGCCTATTTCGACACGTATGAGAACATCGACGTCCTGCGCGATTGGCTGCAATCGGTACCCAACCTCTACTGCATCGGGCGCAACGGACAGCACCGCTATAACAATATGGACCATTCCATGCTGACTGCGCTCTATACAGCCGATGCGCTCTGCTCGGGGACAGCCACCCAGCAGGATATCTGGAATGTAAATACTGAAGAAGACTATCAGGAATCCGCAGAGCCGGAAGAATCCACCGAAGGCCATGACGGGTTGGCTGCCGCATAGCCATTGCCCGTCGGCTCAGATTCAGGCGTGGTTAAAAACAAGGTGAAGGCGATAGCGAAGATCGCTGCCGCACACGTCAGGCATGCAGAAACAACCGTCATGGTACGACGTGCGCCATCGTTTCGCTGGCTGATGGCACACGCAGCTTCTTCGCTCTGATGCGAAAAGGCAAGGGCCGATACAGCAGCCGCCACAGCAAACAAGAATGCAAAATCAAGCTGATAGCGTCCGACAACACCACCCATCTCGATATCAAGCAGCATCAGCACAATTCCGCATGCCAACAGCATCGCAACAGCCGATTTGAGCCGACGGCTCTGCACGAAGCAGGCGCACACCGCTAACCAAAGAAAAGGAAATGCCGGCAGAATCCCACCGGCCATCGGCTCAACATAGCTGCCCGCAGCCCATGCCGCATCCAAGTCCGCCGCATGCAGAAAGGGAAAGGCCGCAGAAAAAACCGGGGGCTGCAGCAGGTAGTTCCATATGCCGGAAGGCACACGATCCCATGCAAACGGGTGGTGCGCCATATCCACAACTGTCAGGTTGTACCCGGCGCCGAAATCAAAGGGCGAACCGAAACGGGCGGCATTGTACCAGCCCAAAGCCGCCCCCACCAGCAAGAATGGGACAACCATAGCCGCGCATGCCGTGCATCCGCCCCGAAGGTCCTTGCGTAGAGCATGCACAAGGGGAAACAAGCCCAGAACAGCGATGATAGCAAGCGGCGGACGGCATCCCGCAATAAGCGCGATGCATGCAGCACCGCCTGCAAAGAACGACAGCTTTCCCTCTACGTATGCCCGAGCCCATGCATACAGGCCCCATATCGCCAATGCCATCGAAGCGGTAACGGGTATCTGGTAGAGAGATGCATTCATGAAAGCCAGCATAAGGCCCGATGAAATCGCAGCACCAACGTAGGATATGACCACAACCGACGTCCGGGCATGCGCGAACATATGGCGAGCAGCATAGCCGAGAAGAGCAGCCAATCCCGCGAGGTACAACCAAAGGGACACCAGAACGGGAATACCCGTCGGAAGCAAGGCACCACCGGAAAGCACATGAAAAGGAACGAAGTACACGAGACAGGGCACGATGCCAAAGTACACATAGTACGTGCCATCATGGTACGCAGCATCCCACCGATAGGATTGTCCTGTTGCTGCCTCGATGGCATCCCGAGCATCCGGGTCATAGGGGTTGTCCATCTCCGCAAGCCATGCGGGAGGTTGCTCGGGGAGCGCAACGCTTCCCGAAAGCAAGGATTCGGCCAGTTCGTCGTATTCCGATTGCGCATCCTCGCCATACCAGGCAGGAGCCCCATCACCAGAATCGCCCCGGGATGCTATGCCCAGATTCTCTGGATTGAAAATCAGCATAAGCACACCGACGGCGACCATCGCGCAGATGGTCGCCGCAATAAGCGGACGGTACGATCGCATCATACCGACGCGCACTTCCTAGATTTTGTACATATAGTCGAAAACATCCTGACGCTGTATGGTGATTTGGACGCCCATAGTATCCCCGACTTCTTCCAGGGCTTTCTGGACATCATTGAATCCAGCGTGATCAGCATCAAGCGTGACCAGCATGGTCATGCTGAAGATATCGCCCAGAATGGTCTGGCTGATATCGTCGATATTGGCTTTGCATTCGGCAAGAGCGCCCGATACGGCCGCCACGATACCGCTTTGGTCCTTGCCAAGTACAGATATAACGCAACGCATAGGTTTCCTTTCGTCTTTTCGCATCATTGTACCCCACGCCCTCGTTTCACAGGACACGGGCACCGCCGTTTAACGGAATATCAAAGACAACGCTTCAGCGCGGGTTGCATGGTTGCGCTCGAAGAGCCCGCGTACCGCACTTGTCGTCGTTTTAGCTCCGGGCTTCTTCACGCCGCGCATGCTCATGCATAGATGCTCGGCCTCCATCACCACGATGACTCCTTGGGGATGCAGCTGCTCTATCAGGGTGTCGGCTATCTGGCCGGTCAATCGTTCCTGAACCTGCGGGCGCTTCGCATACACGTCGACCAATCGTGCCAGTTTGGAGATCCCGCAGATGCGACCGTCGGCCGAGGGGATATAGGCAACATGCGCCTTGCCGAAAAATGGCGCTAGATGATGTTCGCACATGGAATAGAAGGGGATATCGCGTACGAGCACCATTTCTTCGTGATGTTCGTCGAACGTGGTTTCGAAATATTCGGCAGGATTCCCGCCAAGCCCGGCAAAACATTCGGCATAGAGTTTCGCCACACGTTCAGGGGTCTTCCGCAATCCTTCACGAGACGGATCTTCCCCGATTCCTTCCAGAATCATGCGGACGCCCTGTTCGATCTTCGCCATGTCCATAGTGCTGCCTGATATGTCAAGTTCGTTCGCCATAAGGCGTGCTTCGCTTCCTTCGCGCTAGCTTATCATATGGACCGTTCGCCCATGCCGAAGCAGGAACGCCCGATTCCCTGAAGCTATTGTATTACAGCTCTATTTCCAACGAGACCGGGCAATGATCGCTCCCCAAAACATCCGAATAGATGTGGGCCATGCGCACGCGATCGGCCAGAGCCCTGCTCACCAGGAAATAATCGATACGCCACCCCGCATTGTTGGCCCGCGCACTGAAACGATAGCTCCACCACGAGTAAGCCCCCGTCGTGTACGGGTTCAAATAACGAAACGTATCGAGGAATCCCGCCTCGAGCAACGTACCGAACTTTCCGCGCTCCTCATCAGAAAAACCGGCTTTTCCGCGGTTGGGTCCGGGATTCTTCAGGTCGATTTCTTGATGGGCAACATTGAAATCACCACACATGACCACGGGTTTCGGCTGCGTTGCACCAGGCCCTTCAGGCGTCGTACCCTCTTCCAACCCCACGCAGAAATCGCGGAAAGCATCATCCCATTCCATCCGGTGGTCGATACGTGCGAGCTCACCCTGCGCATTGGGCGTATAGACATTCACGAACCAGAAATTGGAAAACTCCAGCGCGCAGATACGGCCTTCGGTATCGAGATGCGGAATTCCCAGGCCATGAAGCACCTGCAGAGGCTCCACCTTCGAGTAGACGGCTGTGCCCGAATAGCCTTTTCGCTCAGCATAGCTCCAGTAGCTGAAATAATCGGAGAACTCCAGATCGATCTGCCCCTCTTGCAATTTCGTCTCCTGCAGGGCGAACACATCGGCGCCGAATTCATCGAAGATATCAGCAAAGCCCTTCTTCGCAACAGCGCGCAAACCGTTCACATTCCACGACACGAATCGCATAGGAGTCCTTTCAATCGGATGGATGTCGCTCATCATAGCAAATCCCCCCTGGCCCAAGCCCGAATGGAGCGATTACAGCCACCAGGAAAACGTTTGGCGCAGATATTCCCATGTCGCGGGATCGGAGCCGGCCATCGTATTGCAAGCAGCATTGTCGAACGTCAAGAAAAACACCAGCAGGAAGTAGAAAAAGGTGAACGCAACTGCCGCATAGAGCAGACCGACAAGCAGGGAATCGGCGGGCTGTATCGATCTAGCCTCCGAAGAAACAAGCGGCCCGCTGTCAGCATCAGTACAGATGTCAGCTGGCGATTCATGCAGAAGAGCCAATACGACAAGCGCTGCGGCGCAGGCAAAATATAGACCTATATCCTGATAGTAGCGGCCGAGAATACCTGATGCCTGGATATCGAAGCAGCACACGAGCAGTCCAGCGACCCCGAATCCTATGACGGCAGCATACATGCGCGGATTCCTATGCCGTACCCGTCCCGTCATCAGCAAGAACCATAAGAACGGCTGCGATACCAGCAGCCCGCCCGCAAGCGGTTCGATGATCGTCATGCCTGCATATGTCGTCGAAGCATCCGCAGGCATCAAGAATGGGAAGACCGTTGAAAACGCAGGAGGCTGTAGCAGGTACAGGAAAAGCCCGTCGACAAGACGTGCAGGATCGAAGCCGCGCAGCTGCATATTATTGCCGGCAAGGTTGCGGCTAGCGCCGAAATCGAAGGGTGAGCCGAATCGAACGGCGTTGTACCACATAAGCCCCCCAGCTACGACCAACACGGGGAGCACGAGAGCTGCGAGGAAACGAATGCAGCTCGTTCCGCGCAAAGGCGCTTCACCCTCCCCCCGAACGCCTGATACGACATTGGCTTCCACCATCCCGCCAGCCCGACCCCGCACAAACGTAACCAGCATCGGCACCGCACAAGCGGCGAACAATAGGAACTGAGGACGGCACCCGGCAACGAGAGCTATGCAAAGGGAACCTCCCGCTATGCAGAGAGCATTCGATCGCCGCCATCCTTCAAGCCAAAGATAAAGGGCCCACACGACGAATGCGCGGGCAAACGCGATAGGAACCTGGTACAGCGTCGGTCGTCCCAGTCCGAAAAGAATTCCCGAACAAGCAAAAACCCCCAGATAGACTAAGAGGAACACTCCCAAGCTCGTGCGGGGGAAATACGTACGCACGACGCTTTTCAGCAACGCATACAACCCGATGGCAAACAACAGGCTTCCGATAATAACAGCGAATGCATTGGGGAAATCAAGCCCTGTCGCCAGATAGTACGGCAGATACAGCAGCACTTCCGGCACAACGCCGAAATACACGTAGTACCGCCCAGCGAAATAGGCTGCATCCACCAAGGCAGGAGCACCTGTCTGCGCGGCCATGGCATCTCGAACCCCCGGGTCATAAGGATCTTCCACTTGGGAAAGCCATGCCGGAGGATCGATATCGAGGGCAACGCTCCCTCGAGCGATCGAG
>Ga0209464_10000463_pt1 | contig 13009 bp, 10 predicted proteins | sample DOMMetBare1Fresh_2_FD_187473 | JGI IMG/M metagenome (GOLD analysis project Ga0209464, IMG submission 187473) | Wetland sediment microbial communities from St. Louis River estuary, USA, under dissolved organic matter induced mercury methylation -... | ecosystem: Environmental > Aquatic >... | reverse complement strand
CTTCAGCGCCGCGCGTTTTTCGCGATGCAGCCGCTGCCACGCGGCGAGATCGTGGCCCTGGAACTGCGTGAACAGGCCGGAACTGATCGCGTCCACCGCGTGCCCGGCGTTCAGGAAATCCAGGAAGAGTACCTCGGTCTTCGCGACGGGGCCGGTACTGGCGGGATCAGCGGCGCCCGCGCCGCCGATCAGCGTGCCGGCAAGCCATATCGCCGCGAACAATGCGCTGCGCGTCGAAAACATGATTGGAGCGCAACCCGATGACTGATGGTCCCGGGCTCCAGTTTCGTCGTTTTTCGGTCAAATTGCGAAACTACAGCCCGGCGCCGCTGATGCGGGGGCCTTGTTTCCGGTCCCCTGCGGTTTCCTGGAACGTCATGCCGCGGTAGAACTGCGCGAGCCGTGGCAGAAAACCGCTCCAGTCCGGGGCTGACGCATCGAATACCCGCCCGTTCGAGCCGGCGATCTCGGTGATTGCGTCCGTCATCAGCAGATAGGTTTGTCCGCCGCGACTGAATACGACGGTGCCGCGCCAGGAGTCGCCACGGGTTACCTCGCCGGTTGCCGGATCGGCCCGGATTACCGGGGATCCGCCGGGCAAATGCACCACTGCAATCCAGGCGGGCTGGCCCTCGAAGGTGCCCGGCTCCTCGCGCAGGATCGACGCCCCCGGCAGCGAGTACGCGAAGAACCCGGGGAACGCCGCCTCACGGAACCAGTTACGCAGGATTGCAGTATCCACTTCCACGTCGATCGCAGCGCCGGCCAGCACGTCGAGATCTGGCGTGCAGAACACGCCGAACAACTGTCCGAAGGCGCCGATGAAAGTAACCGCACCGGTTGTGCTCAAGAAACTGTCGAAGAGTATCGGGCTCGGGCCGAGCGGCGACTTGACGCTGAACAATTGCCCGGGCGCAGTGTAAAGTCCGCTGCTGAAATCACCATGCTGCGGCGCCGCACCCGCCGGCGTGCCGGCGAGCGCCAGCAGCAGCACAACCCATTTGAGCGGGGAGTACGCCATGTCGGGCAAAGTATTGGTCGCGCCGGCCCGGCCATTCCCGGCACGCGGTCACACAAATCCGCCCACTTGCCAGACTTTGAACCCAAACCTGGTGCCAATTGAGATGCGCAACACCTTCGCGGAGAAATCCTTGATGTCCAGGTTTCCGATCGTCCTTGCGGCCCTCCTCGCTACCGCCGTCCAGGCCGAGCCCCCCGGCGCGGACACGATCATCATCCACGGCAACCGCATCGAGGCGGTGCTGCAGCACGCCACGCTTGAGTTGCCCCAGGGCGCCACGGTGATCAACGCCAGCGGCAAGTGGGTCGTGCCGGGGCTCGTGGATTCGCACGTGCACTTCTTCCAGTCCGGCAACATCTATACACGCCCCGACGCGGCGGACTTCAACGCCGTCGTGCCCTACGCGCAAGAAGTCGTGCGCAACAAGGCGCGGCTCGACGCGGGCATCACCGTCGTGATGGGCACCGACGCCGGCAATATCGGCGTATTGCACGGGCCCTCGATACTTCGCGAAATGCGCCTGATGCAGGACTCCGGATTGACGCCGCTCGAGGTGCTCAAGAGCGCTACGACGAATGGCGCGATCGCGCTCGGCAAGGCCGACGACCTGGGGGTGATCGCACCCGGGCGGCTCGCCGATCTGGTGCTGCTCGACGCCGATCCGCTGGCGGACAGCGGGAATCTCGGCCGGATCTATCGCATCATCAAGGACGGGCGCGTTTACGATCCTGAGGAATTGATGAACTCCATTCGCTGATCGTGAACCCGTCCTCGATGAACAGCAGGCGTTGCGGTACGCTAGACTCACTATTCATGATGCCCCACCCGGCGTGAAGGGTACCCGATGAGCGAAGACCTGCAAGAAAGAGTTGAGCAGCTCGAGAGAGCGCTTCAGGACCAGCGCTCGGCGCTCGCCAAGGCACTTCGCCAGGCGGAGGTCGCCAGCCGCACCCGAAGCGAGTTTCTTTCCAATGTCAGCCACGAGATACGCACGCCGATGAACGGCATCATCGGCATGACGACGCTGCTGCTCGACACGAATTTGGATCGCCGTCAGCTCGAGTTCGCCAACGTGATCAACGACCTGCTCGACTATTCGAAGATCGAGGCCGGCAAGCTCGAACTCGAACGCGTCGAGATGAATCTGCGCGCCCATGTCGAAGAGGTCGCATCCAACATGGCCATGCAGGCCGCAACCAAGAACCTGGAACTGATCGTGGATGTCGCCCAGGATCTGCCGGAGTGGGTGTTGGGCGATCCGGGCCGTATCCGGCAGGCATTGACCAATCTGGTCTCGAACGCAATCAAGTTCACGAACCAGGGCGAGATCGTGATCCGCGTGCAGAAGGATCGGTCACTCGGCGCCGCCATCGTGGTCCGGTTCGAGGTCCGCGACACCGGCATCGGGATTGCAGCGGACGCGATCCCGCGCCTGTTCCAGCCCTTCATGCAGGCTGATACGACAACGGCCCGCCAGTACGGCGGAACCGGTCTCGGGCTTTCGATCGTAAAACGCCTGGCGGAACTGATGGATGGCAATGTCGGCGTGAAGAGCACGCTGGGCCAGGGATCCGCATTCTGGTTCACCGCGCGACTCGAACCGCGCGCGCGTGAGGCGCCTGAGGCGGTGCCGCATGCCGCGCAGGCCAAGGGGCGGCGCGTGCTCGTCGTGGATGACAACGAGACCAACCGGCGCGTGCTCGCGGAGCAACTGAAGGGCGCCGACTACGAAGTCGAGGTGGCCGACAGCGCCGTCGATGGCCTGATGGTCCTGCAGCGCGCCGCGGAATCCGGCAATCCATTCCACGTCGTGCTGACGGATCACCACATGCCCGGCATCGACGGTCTCGAGCTCGCGCGTCGCATCCGCAAGACAAGCACGATTTCCGACCTGCGGCTCGTGCTCTACAGCTCGATCGACGACCGTTCGAGCAACCAGGAACTGCGCGAACTCGGCTTCGCCGGCAAGCTGTCGAAGCCGGTGCGCCGCGCGGAGCTGCTGGCCGCCATGGACAGCGTCCTTGCGCATGATGCGATGGCCTTCACGCAGCGGCTGCGCGCGATCGTCACCCGCGACGTAATCGTCGAGAAACAACACCGCCAGGCGCGCACGGTGCTGCTGGTCGAGGACAATCCGACCAACCAGCGAGTCGCACAGCTTTTCCTCGAGCGCGCCGGATGTGAGGTGGTGCTGGCCGCCGACGGCCGCGAGGCGCTGGCGGCGCTTGAATCTCAGAACTTCGATCTGGTGCTGATGGATGTGCAGATGCCGGTCATGGACGGGCTCGAGGCAACACGCCGCATCCGCAAGCGCGAAGCCGCCGGTGGGCGGCGCACGCCGATCGTCGCGTTGACCGCGAATGCAATGAAGCAGCAGATCGAGGAATGCCGGGCGAACGGCATGGATGATGTCCTGCCGAAGCCGATCGATCGCGAACGGCTCGGCCTGATGCTGGATCGCTATGCGCCGGCGTCCACTGCGTTGTCCGGGCGGCATCATGTGAAACCGGCGCCCGAGAAGAAGAAGGCCGAGGCACCCGCGGAAATATCATTGGAGCGTTTCCGTGAAGTGACCGGAGGAGATCCGGGGTTGGCACGCGGGCTCGTGGCGAGCTTCGTCGAAAGCGTCGAGAAAGCATTTGCCGATATCGATGCCGGACTTTCGAGTCCGGACCTGGCACTGGTGCGCCGCGCGGCGCATTCGCTCGTCGGCACCAGCGCGAATATGGGCGCAACCCGGCTTCAGGCCGTCGCAATTGCCATGGAGGAATCCGCGGCCCAGAACAATGGCGAGGCGGTCGGCGGCTTGATTGACGCTGCCCGCAGCCGATTTGCTGCGGCTCGCGCGCAGTTCGAGTCCGAAATCGGCTGATGGACCTCCTCGCTTCGCTGCTGGACATCGCGGTGCACCTCGACGTGCACCTGAAGGATCTGGTCGCGCAGTACCACACCGGCATCTACGCAATCCTGTTCCTGATCGTGTTTGTCGAGACCGGGCTCGTGATCTGGCCGTTCCTGCCCGGGGACTCGCTGCTGTTCGTCAGCGGCACACTGGCCGCCACCGGCGAAATGGACATCGTGACGCTGATCGTCGTGCTGATTGCCGCGGCCCTGACCGGGGACAACGTCAACTACGGGATTGGCCGCCTGGTCGGGCCGAAGGTCTTTCATTATGAACGCTCGCGCTGGTTCAACCCCGCGCACCTCGCGCGCGCGCACGCGTTCTACGAGCGCCACGGCGGCAAGACCCTCATCCTGGCGCGCTTCATCCCGATCATCCGCACCTACGCGCCGTTCGTCGCGGGCGTCGGTGCCATGCGCTACGCGCGCTATCTCGGCTTCTGCATCGTGGCCGCGCTGCTGTGGGTGGTTTCGCTGTGCCTGGCGGGCTATTTCTTCGGCAACATCCCGATGGTCAAGCAGAATCTGAGCCTCGTCATCGTGTTGATCGTGCTGGCGTCGATCACGCCGGGCATCGTCGCGTGGGTCAGGCATCGCATGCAAAAGGTGTCGCCATGAAAGCACCAGAAATACCGCATGACGAGACGCAGCGGCTGCGGGCGCTGCAAGTGATGCAGTTGCTGGACACCCCGGGCGACGAGAAGCTCGATAACATCACGCGCCTGGCCGGCAGGATCTTCGGCGTGCCGATCGCGCTGGTCTCGCTGGTCGACCAGGATCGCCAGTGGTTCAAGTCACGCCAGGGTCTGGATGCGACCGAGACGCCGCGCGACATCTCATTCTGCGGCCACGCAATCCTCAACGATGAGGCCTTCGTGGTCGAGGACGCGCTCTCGGACCCCCGCTTTCACGATAATCCGCTGGTCACGAAGAACCCGAATATCCGTTTCTACGCCGGGTTCCCGTTGAAGTCCCAGTCCGGGCACCGCATCGGCACACTCTGCGTCATCGACTCGAAGCCGCGCAACTTCACGGGCGCCGACCGCGAAATGCTCCGCGACCTCGGCGAACTCGCCCAGCAGCAACTTCAATCGGTCGCGCTCGCGACCACCGACGAACTGACGCGGATCCAGAACCGGCGCGGTTTCCTGCAGATAGCGAAACTGAGTCTCGCTTCCGCAAACCGTGCCGGGCATCGCGCCGTGCTGCTGCTGTTCGACCTGAACAGCTTCAAGCAGATCAACGACGAGTTGGGCCACGAGGCTGGTGACAGGGTGCTCAAGCTGTTCGCCCGCTGCCTGTTGCTGTGCTGTCGTGAGGCCGACGCCTTCGGCCGCACCGGTGGGGACGAATTCTGCGTGCTGATGCACGATGCCAACGTCGAGAGCGCAAGAAAGCTCGTGGCCCGCCTGGTGGGACAGATCGCGAAGGCAAAAGCTGATGATGCGATTGCCAGCCGGCTGAAATTCAGCGTCGGCATGGCGACGTCCGATCCGGACCAGAATCAGAGCCTCGACACGCTACTCGCGACCGCCGACGCGGCGATGTACCGGAACAAACGCCGCGCCGGCGATTAGCGTCGCGTCGCGCTTACTCCATCGTCACCGTCACCGGCGCGGTGAGCGTGACTCCAAGCACGGTGCCGGCCGGCAATTCGATTTCGGTGCCGGTGCTCTTCGCAGCGGCAGCACCCGCGCCAGCGCCGATCAATGCGCCGACGATCTTGCCGTTCTTGCTGCTCAACTGGTTGCCGAGGATGGCGCCGATGGCTGCGCCGCCGGCGATCTTGGCGGCATCACGCCCCGTATCGCTCTTAGCGGACACTTCCTTGATCGTTGCGGAAACGCGCGTGTCGCTGCCATCCGCGAGTGTCAGGTTGTCGAAATTGAGGCCGAGCGTCGGCGTGCCGCCGATCTTGTTGCTGCCGGAGACGACCTCCGTGATCGAGCCCTGCAGCAGCGCACCGGACTTGGCGATCACTTTGCCGTCCACGACCAGGTCGGAATTCAGGTTGCCGGCGACGCGATCGCCGACCTTGGCGTTCTTTGTCGTGATCGTTGCGGGCAACTGCACGGAGAGCGAGGTGCCCGACGGGACCGTGTACTGCCGCGGGCCCGACGGAACCGGCTTCGGCGCCGGGGCCGGGGCCGGGGCCGGGGCAGGAGCAGCTGATGCGGTGGTCGCAGCAGGCTTCGGCTTTGGCTTTGCGGGTGCCGCGGTCTTGGCCGCGAGTTCCGTCTCACGGCGCGCGAGATCCTGTTCGCGTTCCTTGAGTGCGAGTTCCGCCTCCTTGCGGGCGAGTTCTTCTTCCTTCGCCTTCATCTCGGCGTCCTTGTCGATCTCGGCCTGCACGGCGGGCTGTTCGCTCGTGGGCGGGGGCGGCGTCTTGTTGCCGCAGGCAGCGAGCGCGAACAGCGCGATCGCGGCGGATAGCGTCAATGTGATTGAACGGGTCGTTTCACTAATCATGTCGTCAGTCTCCGGATATATGAACGAAGCTATTGCTTCAGAAAATCAATGCGCTGGTACAGGTCCACGAGCTGTGGCAAGTACTGATTCCAGTCGCTGGACGTTGCGTCGTATTTCCAGTCTGGGGTAGCCAGAGCCTCGACGCGCAGTTCTGCCATCAGAACATAAAATCGCTGGTCGTGGGCGAGAATAGCCATGCCGCGCCAGCACGGCAGCAAGAAGAAAGCGGGTGCAGCTCATATCGCCGTAATTTTAGCGGTTTCCCGGTCGCCTTCGCCGCATCTCACGTCGCCCGTTGCAGACAGCACAGCGGAGATGACCTGGCATGCGTCTCTTCGAGCGCATGGCTTTCAGGAAGGACTGTCGCGCCCGTATAAGTAGGTCGTCTCGCCCGGCGCGAGATCTTTCCGCTATCGTCCCGATGCCGAAAGGCCGGTGTGTCGAAGGCACCGTGCGTACCGGTGCTGCTGCCCCGCCATGGGGTCGTCATGTATACCGTCCAGCCCCGGAAACCCAATATTGCGGCTTCATTAAGGCTGAGAGTATGATCCAAGCGCCTGTTTTGTATACAACAATGGGGTCCTTGAACCCTGCGAGGAAGCCATGCAGTACTTCACGCCCACCACGTCCGCCCTTGCCATCGCCGTCGCGAGCATCCTGGCCGCCGCGAATGCGGCCGCCGATCCACAGACAGAGTCGCAACTGCCCGAAGTCGTGGTCACTGCGCGGCAGCGCGCGGAGAAAATCGAGGATGTGCCGGTCACGGTCCAGGCCTTCACGGCCGCTGAAATCAAGTCGGCGGGCATCGAACGGCCATCCGATTTCATTGCACTGACGCCGGGCGTCGCGCAGGTGCAGGCGGCCGAGGCCGGCGACCTGCAGGTCGTGATCCGCGGCATCAACACGGGCCGCGATGCCGAGACTAACTTCGCGCTGGTCGTCGACGGCGTGCTGCAGACCAATCCCAACGCGCTGAACCAGGAACTCAACAACGTCACCCAGGTCGAGGTGCTGAAAGGCCCTCAGGGCGCCCTCTACGGCCGCAACGCGCTGGCCGGCGCGGTGATCATGACGACGCGCAAGCCGGGTGATGTCGCCGAATTCGAGGTCGGCGCGGGCTACGGCAACAACCAGACCTACAAGGGCAATCTTTATGTGAGTGGACCGCTCAGCGACAACGCGAAGGGCAGCCTGTCGGCTTACACACACAAGACCGACGGCCAGTGGAATAACACCCTTCTCAATTGCGACGACTGCGTCGACTACTTCGAGGAATCCGGCGCCTCGGGACGCCTCAACTTCGACGCCGGGAACGGCAGCTTCGACGTCAAGGCCAAGTACTCGAAGGTGAAATCCGGCGCCATCAATTTCAACGCCGCGGTGTCCTTTGCCGAGGCAGCGGCAATATTCAGCGCCCCGCCCTTCGACGAGGATCCGAACCAGCACAACTTCTTCTATACCAACAACATCAAGCCCCGGAACGAACAGGAGAACAAGAATATTTCGATCAAGGGTGATTGGGACATTGGAGTTGGAGAGCTGACCGCCGTGGCAGCGTACAACGACCAGACCAATTTCTTCCTCACCGACGGCGCGAGCGACGCGTTCTTCCTGTACGCGTTCACGCCTTCCTGCGCGGAGTCGTTTGCAGCGCGGCTCGTCGACACGCCATTGCCTGCGCCGTTCAACTACGGCAATCCTCCGGGCACGATCGTGTCGCTGACACCCTACGCATCGTCGTTCCAGCCCCCGTATGGACCGACAACCTGTGGTGGTTACCAGTATCAGCAGCGCGACCAGAAAGACTCGAGCCTGGAACTGCGCCTGACTTCGCCGGGCGATCAGCGGCTGCGCTGGCTGGCCGGCATTTATTTTGCCGACATCGAGCGCCACGTGGTGGTCTCCCAGGGCTCCGACAATACCGGCGCTTCCCTGCAGCAGAACTTCCTGGCGCAGGCATTCGTGCCGGCCAGTGGACCGAACCCCACTGACTTGCTCTATGACGACACCTTCAACAGCAAGGTGTACGCAGGCTTCGGGCAGCTTGCCTACGATATTTCCGAGGGTGTCGAACTCGCACTGGCCTTGCGTTACGACTCCGAGCAACGTGACGTCGACAACAACGTCCCGACGGGCGCCAATGCACGCGCACAGACACCGACATTTGCGTTCTTCTCGAATCCGTTCATCAACCCGGCATATACGCAGAATGCGCTCGCTGGCGGGGACTGGGCCACGACGGGCATCCCGAGCCGCTCGAAGACCTACAATCAGTTCCAGCCAAAGCTCTCACTGAACTGGAAAGCGACGGATCAAATGTCCGTTTATGCCTCCTACGGTTATGGCTTCAGGAGCGGCGGCTTCAACTCCTCAGGCAGCGAGGCCACGGTCAACCAGTTCTACAACAATGCGTTAATACCCGGCCAGGATTTGTGCCTCGGGCCCAGCACCGACTTCGATACAACCTTTGGCTTTACGCTGCCGCTCGGTCCGCCTGTATGCACAGCGACCTCGGTTCATAACCTGACCGACGTCCATGACGACTACAAGAAAGAGGTGTCGAAGGCAGCGGAGCTCGGCTTCAAGTCGAATCTCCGGGACCGCACCTTGTCGATTAACGGCGCGGTCTACTACACGCAAGTTGATGACATGCAGTTCTTCAATTTCTTCGCCGGCCCATTCGGCCTGCTGAGGGTCGTGACGAATATTGACAAGGTGACGATCAAGGGCGCCGAGGCCGACTTCCGCTGGCGCGCTACCGACAGCTTCTCGCTGTTTGGCGGCATCGGATTCACGGACGGCAAGATCGATCGTTACAACGGGCGGCCGTATACCAACGGCAACAAGCTGCCTTATTCACCGGAGTACACCGGCAACTTCGGGGCCGAGCTGACCTTCCCGATGGGCGGTTCCGGACTGGATCTCGTCGCCCGCGTCGATAGCACCTTCGTTGGCGAAACGTGGTTCCACCCGGTGCAGACCGAGACGGTACCGAACCTGGTGACCCAGTTCGGCTTCGGCCAGGGAAACTACAGCAAGCAGAAGCGCGATCCATATAGCGTGATTAACGCGCGTCTGACTCTGCGGGCCGATCGGTGGAGTGCCACAGCCTGGGGCCGCAACATCGCGGACGAGCAGTACCTGCAGGAAGTGATCGTGGCGCCGGAGTTCGGCGGTGCGTTCATCCACGACTCGCCTGGCAGCAGCTACGGGCTGGACGTCAGCTACTCGTTCAAATGACCTTGGCGGCCTTGAGCCGCTGGTAGCGTTCGCGGGGCATGCCGAGGAGTTCGAGGTAGATCGCGTCGTTGTGCTGCCCGAGCGCCGGTGACGGCGCCCGGACCCCGCCCGGCGTCTCCGAGAGCCGCGGCGCGACGTTCTGCATCCGCAGTTTCCCGAACTGCGGGTGATCAACCGTCACGATCGCATCGCGCGCGATGAAATGCGGGTCTTCCAGCATTTCGGGCGCGCGGTAAATCTGCCCCGCGGGCACGCCCTGGCGATCCATCAGCTCGAGAATATCGTGCGTCGTCCGGCCTGCGGTCCAGCGCCCGATCAGCTCGTCGAGTTCCTTCTGGTTTGCGCCGCGAGACTGGTGGCTGTCATAGCGCGGATCGGTGGCAAGTTCCGCGCGGCCCATCGCATCGCACAGGCGCCCGAACACCGTGTCCTGGTTCGCGGCAATCAATACCAGGCCGTCCTTCGTCGGGTAGACATTGGATGGCGCCACATTCGGCAGGATTGCGCCGGTGCGCTCGCGAATGTAGCCGGTCTTGTCGTACTCGGTGATCAGCGATTCCATCATTGCGAGCACGGCCTCGTAGATTGCCGAGTCGATCATCTGGCCGCGGCCGGTGCGCTCGCGGTAGTTGAGCGCCGAGAGTGCGCCGATGCAGGCGAATGTCGCGGCGAGTGAGTCGCCGATCGAGATGCCGACACGCGACGGCGGCGTGGAAGGGTCGCCGACCACATAACGAAGGCCGCCCATCGCCTCGCCGATCGCCCCAAAGCCCGCGCGCGGTGCGTAGGGCCCGGTCTGGCCGTAGCCGGACACCCGCACCATGATCAGCCGCGGATTAACGGCCGAAAGTTGTTCCCAGCCGAGGCCCCATTTCTCGAGCGTGCCCGGACGGAAGTTCTCGATCAGGAAGTCGGATTTTGCGACGAGTTCCTTCAGGACCTGCTGGCCGTCCGCCTGGCGCAGGTCAAGGGTGATCGCCTTCTTGTTGCGGCCCACGACGGGCCACCACAGCGAGGGGTCGCCCTGTTTCTGCCGGCCCCAGACCCGCATCGGGTCGCCCTGCCCCGGCGGCTCAACCTTGATGACCTCGGCGCCCAGGTCGCCCAGCAGCTGGCCGCAGAACGGGCCGGCAAGCAGCGTGCCCATCTCGATGACCCGCAGGTCGGACAGCGGACCCTTCTTGAATCTCTCATCCACCACGACCTCGTGTATACAATTTTGCCCGTTCCGAGGTCAACTATCGGCCGGTTGGTGGGATAATCCCGCTTCCATGTATACAATTTCACGATGACGATGGCGCGCAAGATCGAGATCGTCGAGGTGGGTCCGCGCGACGGGCTGCAGAACGAACCCGGCGTGTTTCCGACCGCAGCGAAGGTCGAGTTGATCAATCGCATCGTTGCGGCCGGGACGCGACGCGTCGAAGTGACGAGCTTCGTCAATCCGAAGCGCGTTCCGCAGATGGCGGACGCCGAGGAAGTAATGAAGGCGCTGCCACGCCGCAAGGACGTGCACTACGTGGGTCTCGTGCTGAACCGGCGCGGCTACGACCGTGCGGCTGCCGCGGGTTGCGACGAGATCGGCATGGCGGTAGTTGCAAGCGACACTTTCAACCAGCGCAACCAGGGCGTGACGACCCGCGAGTCCATCGATGACTGGCTCGCGATCGCGGCGGCTGCGCACGCGGCAGGCATCCGCGCTCAGGTGACGATTTCGACGGCTTTCGGCTGCCCCTTCGAGGGCGAGGTCGCTCCTGACAAGGTCATCGCTATCGCACGCGAAGTCGCCGATGGCGATCCGCTCGAGATCGCGATCGCCGATACCATCGGCGTCGGCGTGCCGAGCCAGGTGACGGATCTGCTGCGGCGCCTGAAGGACGAATTGCCCGGCATGCCCCTGCGCTGCCATTTCCACAACACGCGCAACACCGGTATTGCAAATGCCTACGCGGCGGTCGAGGGCGGCGCAACTGTCATCGATGCCAGCATCGGCGGCATCGGCGGCTGTCCGTTCGCACCCGCGGCGACCGGGAACATTCCGACCGAGGATCTCCTCTACATGCTCGGCCGCATGGGCATCGAGACCGGCGTTAACCTCGATGAGACGATTGCGACTGGCCGCTGGCTGCAGCAGCAGTTCGGGCGGCCAGTGCCCGGCATGCTGGTGAAAGCGGGGACATTTCCAGGATCGAAGGAGCGGACGTGACATACAGACTCGGCATTGACGTCGGCGGCACATTCACGGATCTCCTGCTCGTGGACGAAAAATCCGGCAAGACCTGGAGCGTCAAGCTCCCGAGCACGCCGAAGGACCAGTCCATCGGCGTGTTGAGCGGCCTGACGCGGATCTGCAAGCAGGCCGGCATCGATCCGCGGGCGATCGACCACGTGATGCACGGCACGACCGTTGCGACCAACACCGTGCTGACGAGCTCGGGCGCACGCGTCGGGCTCATCACGACCAAGGGCTACCGCCAGGTGCTGCAGATCGCGCGTTCCTACGTGCCGGGCGGTCTCGGCGGCTGGGTCATCTACAACAAGTCGCTGCCGATGGCGCCGCTGAAACTCACGATCGAGGCCGACGAGCGCATCGGTGCGCGCGGCGACGTGGTGCGCAAGCTCGACGAGGAGGCTTTGCGTGCCGACCTGCTGAAACTGAAATCCGGGAAAATCGAAGCGCTGACCGTCTCGCTGATCAACGCCTTTGCGAATGACACGCACGAGCGGCGCATCCGCGAGATCGCGGCTGCGGTGCTGCCCGGCGTGCCGGTTTCGCTGTCCTCCGAGGTCGTTCCGGAAATGCAGGAGTACGAACGCACGGTCACCACCGTCGCCAATTCCTACGTGCGCCCGGTCGTGCAACGCTACGTGAAAAACCTGAAGGACAAGCTCGCATCGAAGGCCGGCGACGTGAAGCTGCACATCCTGCGCTCCGACGGCGGCCTGGCTTCCGCCGCTTCGGCCGAGGAATATCCGGTGAACCTGCTGATGTCTGGCCCGGCCGGTGGCGTCACCGGCGCGCTGTGGGTCGCGCTGCAGGCCGGTTTCCCGAACTTGCTGACGGTGGATGTCGGCGGCACCTCGACCGATGTCGCTCTGATCATGGATGGTGTGCCACGGTTGCGGCGCGAAACGACGGTTGGCGACGTGACCGTGCGCGCCTCGTCCGTGGACGTGCGCAGCATCGGCGCCGGCGGCGGTTCCATCGCGCATGTACCGGAACTCACCAAGGCCCTGCGCGTCGGCCCGCAATCCGCGGGCGCCGATCCGGGGCCCGCGGCCTATGGCCGCGGCGGCACCGAGCCTACCGTCACGGACGCCAATGTCGTGCTCGGGTACCTGCCGGAAATGCAGCGCCTGGGCGGCGACCTCGAGCTG
>Ga0209464_10000462_pt1 | contig 13009 bp, 10 predicted proteins | sample DOMMetBare1Fresh_2_FD_187473 | JGI IMG/M metagenome (GOLD analysis project Ga0209464, IMG submission 187473) | Wetland sediment microbial communities from St. Louis River estuary, USA, under dissolved organic matter induced mercury methylation -... | ecosystem: Environmental > Aquatic >... | reverse complement strand
TATATGCTTCCTGGGGTGTCGATTTGATCAAAGTGGACGACCTCTCCTCGCCGATTTATCATCAGGGCGAGATAGAGATGATCCGCAAAGCGATCGACCGTACCGGCCGTAAAATCATACTCAGTACCTCTCCGGGTGAAACTCCGATCGACAAAGCCAAACATGTGCAACAACACGCCAACATGTGGCGCACCGTAGGCGATTTCTGGGACAGCTGGGATCAGCTGAAAGAGCACTTCGAGGTATTCCATCGCTGGTCGCCTTACATCATGGACGGCGCTTTTCCTGACGGCGATATGCTACCGATGGGTCGCCTGGGCATTCGTGCCGAACGGGGTAACGACCGCATGAGTGCATTTTCCAAAGATGAACAGCAACTGATGATGTCCCTTTGGTGTATCAACCGTTCGCCGCTGATGTTTGGTGGTGACCTGCCGTCAAACGATGCTTTCACCCTGTCGATGATCACCAATCCCCGCGTACTCGACGTGATGAAATACAGCAAAAATAACCGTCAGTTATTCAACCAAAACGACAAAGTCGCCTGGACTGCCGACGATACCCGTAGCAAAGACAAATACGTGGCACTCTTTTACATCGCTGACCAAAAGAATATTTCGGAAGAAAAAGCGATCTACAACAGTGGTATCATTAACCGTCAGACCCCGAAACAAAGCACTTCGCTTGATATTGACGTCAAAGGAAAAACCAAACTCTATCTCGTAGTATCAGGAGGTGAAGACGGTACCTCATGGGATCATGCTGACTGGATCAATCCGGTTCTATATCATGGAAAAGATTCGGTGCAACTGACTTCCCTCAAATGGAAGAAAGCCACCTGCGGATGGGGTAAAGTAACTTCCGGCAAAGCGGTTTCGGGTTCCGACCTGATTATAAACGGTGAAAAATACACCAACGGAATCGGCACACATGCCAACTCGGTGATCGAATACGATCTGCCCGAAGGATACGACCGCTTCAAAGCGACTATCGGACTCGACAACGCCGGAGCAGTGCAGAATGAAGGGGGCACAATCAAGTTCCTCGTATTCACCGAAAATCCGGCCGGTCCTGCTCCTGCTGAAACCTCAGAGGTATCAGTAAATCTGAAAGCGTTAGGTTTCAATGGGGAATGCACCGTGACTGATTTGTGGTCGGGCGCTAAACTGGGTTCATTCAAAGGTAAATTCACTCAAACGTTAAAACGTCATGCCAGCGGAATGTATCGCATTTCACTGAAGAAATAAATGCACTATTACAGGGAGGTGCGACACCAGTTTGCGCTCCCTGTTTACAGGTAAAATATGCGTAAAGGAAACGTTATGCGTAATCCAAGGTATTTTGAACCGGGGAAGCGTGAGTATTCTATTAAAAGAGTATTCACGCTTTCTGTTTTTAGTCGGTAATATTCAAAAACTGCGGCTATCAGGAAAGCATTTCAGTGCACCCAGACTGATTCCCGGCACCCATAAGCATTGGTACATTAACGATTCCCTATCCCTTATTCCGTTAAGTTATATCTCCGCTCCTATTTTTCAAAAAACTGCCTATATAGCTAAACCGTAACGCTGTTTTCACTGTTTAATAGCACATATGCAAAACTATCCGTCAAATTAAGGCTGCACGCGCGAAGATCACATACCTCAATCAGGGTAGAAGATTTACAGTGTTCGTGGTATTGTGCTCCCCTCCGGCAACCCGTACTTTTGCAATATAGAATCAATCAACATAAATAGCAAATATTACCCGATGAGCAATAACCTATTTTCCCCCTTATCACCCGAACAGGCACAGCAACTTTCGGAACTGACAGCCCATCTTACTCCGGAACAGACCTACTGGGTTTCGGGCTACTTCACCGGATTGCTGGCGAAACAGCCTGTGGCAATTATTCAACAAAATACAATCGTACCGACTCCTGTAGCTACTGCGCTACCGACCGAACCGGTATCTTTCAAAGCAAAAGTATTAACCATATTATACGGTTCGCGTACCGGAAACGGCGAATCATTAGCCAAACTGGCACAAAAGATAGCAGTGGAATCAGGCTTTGAAGTCTCCCTCAAAAACATGGAGAACTACAAAACCCGCGAACTGAAAGATGAGAAAAATTTGTTGCTCATCGTAAGCACGCACGGCGATGGTGTTCCACCATTCCAGGCACAAGAATTCTACGAATTCCTACACAGCAAGCGTGCGCCTCAATTGCCCGGGTTGCAATTCTCCGTTATCGCGCTCGGTGACCGCAGTTACCTGAAATTCTGTCAGGCCGGTGTAGATATCGACAAGCGTTTGGGCGAACTGGGTGCAAAGCGTCTGACCGACCGTACAGATTGCGACGTTGATTTCCGTTTGGACGGGATGAAAGCCATTTCGAAGTTGATCTCTGAACTGGAAAAAGAAGCGGGAGGGTCAACGCCTTCTGTGAGTGTTTCGACAAGCGCACACGCAACAGAAGAACACGGTGAATACAACAAGTTAAATCCTTTCCAGGCAACGGTTTTAGATAAAACCTTCCTCCACGGACGCGACAGTGACCGCCAGACCCTGCACGTAGAGCTTTCACTCGAAGGTTCGGGGTTGACTTACGAACCCGGTGATGCGATGGGTATCTATGCGACCAACCCACCTGAGCTGGTGGATAGCGTGTTGGAAACGCTGAGCCTCAACCCCAACGAAAAGGTGACTACCGAACGCGGTGAAACCACCCTGAGCGATGCTTTGTATAAAGAATTTGAGCTGACGACATTGACCCCCGACGTATTGAGCCGTTTTGCAACAGTAACCGAAAATGCTGAATTAAAAGGCATTCTGACTGATCCTGCAGAATTGAAGAAATTCGTTCATGGAAAAGATTTAGTAGATCTGCTGACCGTTTATCCGGAGAAATTCAATCCGGAACAATTACTGGGACTACTGAGAAAAATTCAGCCACGCCTTTATTCCATCGCATCAAGTCAGCTGGCTCATCCCGATGAGGCACACCTGACCGTAGGCGTGGTCAAATACAACAACAAAGGCCGCAACAAGACAGGTCTCTGCTCGGTATTCCTATCCGACCGGGTTTACGAAGATGAGAGCGCACCGGTATTTATCGAACGAAATCCTAACTTTCGCTTGCCCGAAGACCCGCAAACACCGATCATCATGGTGGGTGCCGGAACGGGAATCGCACCTTACCGTGCCTTCGTTGAGCACCGTGGAGAGCAGGACAATGCCGGCAAAAGCTGGTTGTTCTTTGGCAACCGTTTCTCTGAAAGCGAATTCCTCTATCAACTGGAGTGGCAGCGTTATTTGAAAGAAAAAACGTTGACCAAACTTAGCGTAGCCTTTTCCCGCGATTTGGAACAAAAAGTCTATGTACAGGACCGATTGTTGGAAAACAGCCGCGAAGTATTTGACTGGCTTGAAAACGGCGGACACTTCTACGTCTGCGGCGATATGAAGAAAATGGCAGGAGACGTGAACCATGCCCTCCTCAAAATCATTGAAAAAGAGGGCGGGCTTAAACATGATCTCGCGCTGGAATACATCACCAATCTGCAACGAACCAAACGTTATCAGACGGACGTGTATTAATTATACTGAGTAAAAAGGAGTGATAGGGAGACAGGAGTAGAAACAACACCCTCCGACTCACAACTTATTACTCACGACTCTCTACTCACGACTTACGACTTACGACTTATCACTTACGACTAAACGCATAAACACTATATGAGCAACAAACCATTATCAGACCTTGAACGGATCAAGACCGAAAGCAACTACCTGCGCGGTACGCTGGTCGAAAGTCTTGCCGACCCGATAACCGGAGCTTTGGCTCCCGATGATCAGCAACTGATCAAATTTCATGGCGCGTATCAACAAACCGATCGTGACTTAGACGAAGAGCGCCGCCGTCAGAAACTGGAACCGCTGACCAGCTTCATGATCCGTGTGCGTGTTCCCTCCGGAGTGCTTACTCCCAAGCAGTGGCTCGATCTGGATGCGCTGACCGAAAAGCATTGCAAGCCGACGCTCAAACTGACGACCCGCCAGGCTGTAGAACTTCACGGTGTGGTAAAACGTAAAATGAAAACGGCTATGCAGGGCATTCACGCCACGTTACTGGATTCATTGGCCGGTTGTGGCGACGTAAACCGTAACGTGATGACTTCTGCCAATCCATGGGAGTCGGAAGTCCATCAACTGGTTTACGCCGATGCTTTGAAAATTCATCAGGAATTTACGCCTAAAACAACAGCTTATCACGAGATTTGGCTGGACGATGAACTTGTAGCCGGTGGCGAGAAGAAAGAAGATCACGAACCACTATACGGCAAAACCTATTTGCCCCGTAAATTCAAAGTCGCTATCGCCATCCCTCCCCGCAACGATGTGGATGTTTTTGCCAACGACCTTGGCTTTATCGCCATTGTCGAGAACGGCCAATTGATTGGCTATAATCTGCTGGCAGGCGGTGGCATGGGATCAACATTCGGTATGGATACCACATACCCCCGACTGGCCAACGTAATCGGTTTCATAAAAAAAGAAGACATTGTAGATGCTGCCAAAGCGGTCCTGATTTTCCAACGCGACCATGGGAACCGCTCAGAACGCAAATTTTCCAGACTAAAATACACCATCGACCGCCTCGGTTTAGACTATTTCAATGAGGTAATTACCAATGCACTGGGAGATAAACTGACAGAAGCCCGTCCTTTCAGATTCGACAGCAACGGCGACAAACTGGGTTGGAGCAAAGGCTTCAACGGCAAATGGTATTTTACCCTATTCATCCAGGGTGGTAAAGTACGCGATGATAAACATCTGCAACTCAAAACCGCTTTGCGGGAAATCGCATCGGTGCTTAAAGGAAACTTCACCCTCACCGGAAATCAGAATCTGGTAATCGGAGACATCGATGAGAGTAACAAGGCGGAAATCGAAGCCTTACTGGAGAAATGGAAGCTATCCACACCGCTCAGCGGATTGCGACGCAACAATATTGCCTGCGTGGCATTGCCGGTATGTACGATGGCTTTTGCCGAAGCGGAACGTTACGCTCCTTCGTTGATAGACAAGCTCGAAAAGATTCTGGAAAAATACAACCTGTTGGACGAAGATATCCTCTTCCGCATGACCGGTTGTCCAAACGGTTGCGCCCGTCCGTTCCTCGGTGAAATAGCATTGGTTGGGAAATCGCCCGGCAAGTACAATCTCTACCTCGGAGCGGGTTTTACAGGCGAACGCCTCAACAAGCTTTACGCAGAACTGGTGGAAGAGCATGAGGTCATCGGATTGCTGACCCCTATATTCGAACGCTTTTCAAAGGAGCGCCAGCAGGGAGAACGCTTCGGCGATTTCGTTATCCGCAAAGGATACGTGCAGGCAACTACCGAAGGAAAGGCATTTCATGAAGATGTTAAGCTGGCGAAATTCCATGCCATCTCACCGGTTCTTCCCAAGAAAAAGAAAACACTTGATTCCGTTCTCTTTGTCAAGAAGGATAAAAAGAAAAAGAAATAATCGTGCCTAATATGTAGTTTGGGAAGGGCGTCCGATATGATCGGGCGCTCTTTTTTTTATCTCCGTTCCGGACTACCATTATGTAGGAATAGTAACAATTTATCTACAAATAGATTATCAACAACATTCTGCAACGCATAAAACTGCAAAGACAACCCACTGTTTCAAAACCACATACCCATAAGATAGAAGTAAATTAATCGCACACGCTTTCATTCGGCATGATTTTTGGTTATCTCTACCTGTGCAAAGTAACAAACCAAAAACAGACTATAACTATGCAGGGACGAATGAAAGAACATCAGCTATCGAGAGCTGAAATAGAGACTTTACTGACAGAAGAATCAGTTGGTAACCTGGGCACCATTTCAGAAGATGGATTTCCCTATATTACCCCCGTTCACTTTGTCTGGATGGATGATAAAGTATATATCCACGGGCTTCGGGTAGGGCAGAAAATTGATTATCTGACAAAGAATCCGAATGTAGGCTTTGAAGTATTCAGGATGAATGGCCTGATTCATGATGCGGAGCTGCCCTGTGACACCAATACCGATTACCAAAGCGTCATTATGCAGGGGAAAGGGAAAATGATCACAGACGAAGAGTTATGTGTGAAAGTGCTCGATGCCGTTGTTGCGAAATACACACCACAACATGCCGGTAAAACGTTCCCTCCCGCCATGCTCAAAGCTACCGGAGTGATTGAGATTGATCCGCTTGAGATTACGGGAAAATATTTCAGATGAACAGCTCTGCCAATAAATAAATATCCGAATTGAACACAAAGTCACTAAAGCGAAATGTAATAGACTTCACTCCGTTGCGTGTTTGCACCTTTGTGTTCAGTTTCGTGTTTCTGACTTTTGGCTCCTCAACTACATTCTAATAATTAAATCCGAATGTCCACAACGGAATAACATTTTGATAACCGTATTCAATATCGTCTTTCACCACAAATGAATTTCCGACTCCGGCAATTTGCTTCTGTGTTTTATTTTTACCACCAACTTCAAACGTGTAATTACCGATCGTAAAGTCAGCGACATCTGAAGCAAAAACAATTTGATTCACTGTCATTTGGTTGAAAAAGAATGTTTCGCGCACATTGCCCACATCAGGATTGCCTTCAGCTAACGCATGAATAAGGTTGGGATTATTCAAGTAAACCTTCTCCACTTTCCCCAATAATCGAATACCGCCTGTATTATTGCGCAACTGGGATATGACGCCCGCTTTTTCCAGATAATAGAGAAAATCAACCACCTGATTGCGATGAAGATTGACCATCTCTCCAATCTTGGTACAATTGGGCTTAAACGGAACACTTTGAGCGATGATATATAATAATTGTTTGATTTTTTTTGAGGTTGACACATTCAGATTTGCATATACAGGAATATCAGTCTCCAATGTGAGGGTCAATATATTTTGCAGCCTCTCTAAATACTCAATCTCTTTATAAAAAGGATAATAACCTTCACGCAAATAGGACTTGAATAGGGGCAACGGTTGTAAATGAGCCGGGATCTCCACCTTATTATTCAATATTTCGTCCAAAGAAAAAGCCGGCAAGCTAAGTCCTTCCGAAATATTCAAGAATTCACGAAAAGACATTCCATACAATTCATACATCAATGCCCGTCGACTCAGGTCGTCACTCCCTTTAAATATATCAAGAATGGAAGAGCCGGTAAAAACAATCTTCAAATCCGGATAATAGTCATACATCATCTTTAGCTCTTTTGACCACGATGCATATTTATGAACCTCATCAATGAATAGATTTCTCCCTCCATTCTGATAAAAAGTAGTCGTTAAATCGAACAGCCTGTTTTCTGTGAAATAGAAATCATCTGCATTGACGTACAACGTATCATTTAGGTTGTGATGCAATTTTATACGCTGAAGCAACAAGGTTGTTTTACCTGTCCCTCGCGCTCCAACGATTGCCGTCAAACGATTGTCCCAGTCAACCTTGTGATACAAATAACGTTGAAATTTAGTATTTGTCCGCTCTACCAGTCCCCTGAATAAACTATATAACCGTTCCATATATGAATATATTAATGAGTCTGCTCCGAAAAGTCTTATTTGCCACAAATTGAAAATCAACGAAGTTAATCCACTAATTTACGAATCCCATAATACTGAAATACAGCGACCTGCAAAATTAAAAACTCACAAATCACCGATAAACTTCGTTTTCGGAGTGGACTCAATCATACTTTTAAGATACAAATATACGAAAAACGCTAATCAAAATCAGCATTTTTGTCAATTTTCGCTGATTTTGATTAGCGTTTTTCCGCAAATATCGCTGATTTAAATCAGCGTTTTAGTCAATGTATTAGTTTTCTCCCAGAATAAACCGTTCCACTACCTCTGCCACTCCATCCTCCATATTGGATGCTACAATGACATCTGCCCGGTCACGCAATTCGGGAGTAACATTATCCACCCAAATTCCGAGGCCGGCATATTCAACCATCGACAGGTCGTTTCCTGCATTTCCCACGGCGATCACTTCGCTTTGCTTTACGCCCAGCATATTGGCCAGAAGCTCCAGACTGGCCGCTTTATCAATTCCCTGTGGCATAACCTCTAGGAAGAAGGGTTTGGAACGGGCTACGCTTAGGTCGGCTAGCTCGGCTTTCAGCTTCGTTTCCATAGCTTTGAGGTAATCCGGGTTTTCCAACAGAATACATTTCACCGCCGACGATTGCACCTCGCTTTTAAAGCAGGGCACTTTGTGGTGAGGAAGCCCGGTCAGCTTGATTTCCACATCGATATATTGGGAATCAGTTTCGCTGACAACTCCTTTATCTGAGTAGGTTATGATATGCAGGTCATTCTCTTTACTAAAATCATGAAGACTGTGAATCTCCTCTTTGGTAAGACTTTGCTCAAAGATAACTTCATTATCCCTGACCGAAGTAATCATGCCCCCGTTAAAGGAAATAAGGTAGGAATCATATTTATCCAATTGTAAGGTTTTGATATACTGGGTCATTGCCGGTGTGGGACGACCGGAGGCCAGTACCACTTTCACACCCTTTTCCTGCGCCTTGATCAGCAGCTCTCTATTTCGTTCTGAGATAGAGTAATCGTCACGCAGCAGGGTATCATCGAGATCAAGCACCAGCATTTTATAGGATAAGTCAGTAGATGTAGTCGCGGACATTTCTTTCTGTTTAGAATTCGGCAGCAAAATTACCTCATTTCCATGAGACTAACACGTTAATTATGCCTATTCCGGCAACCGAAACATTCCCCGGTTGTTGTTTATATTAATGTTAATCCAAATGCCCGAGAGAATCAGTCTTGAAATCGTACAGGAAATATTGAAGAAACTGGAAGAAAACGGCATAAAGGTATTGGTTACCATCGGAAACCATGACATAAACAATGGTGATGCCAGAAATATTATAGACAAATGCTACCTTTGCCTTTCCGAAATTCAGTGGAGTTATGAAAAAAGAACCTTTCCGCATAGTAGAAGTAAATAAAGAGCTGATAGACAAAATCAACTCCTCACCAGAAAATATGCACCAGCACAACTTCGAAGAGTTGATTATCCTGACCGAAGGGAAAGCCGACCACATCATCGACTTTGACCGCGAAGTCATTACGGCGCCTATCTTCGTCTATGTCTCGAAAGGAAAGGCTCATCAGTTTCTACCTGCCGATGATGCCCGCGGGTGGATTGTCCTGTACGAAAACGAGCTCGTACCGGATACCCGTTTCCACTTCTACTCCAACTTCACCGACCGGGTGAATTATTCATTGGAGAACATGGAATGCATGAGCCCCCTCCATAATCTGTGTAATATGATGGCGTATGAGTACAACAAGCCGGTACCGCAATTCAACATCATCCGTCACCTGCTGGCAGCCCTGCTGGCCAAACTCGAAGCCGACAGCAACAACGAACCGCAGGCCTTCAGTGACTCGTCCAATAACCAACGCATTGCCTTTCACAACTTCCTCAAGATATTGGAGGAAAACTACAAACGTCCCGTCGGTGTGCAATTCTACGCCGACAAACTGAATACCTCAGTGCGCAACCTCAACCTCATTTGCCAGAATGTGTTCCACAAAAGCGTATCGGAAATCGTCGAGACCCGCAAACTCATCGAAGCCAAACAACTGCTGATGAACTCCGGCCTGACGGTCTCGGAAATCGGCTTTGAGCTGGGGTATAACGAGAAATCCTACTTCACCCGTGTATTTTCCAAAAAGGAAGGCATCACACCTACGGAATTCCGCAACCAAATGAATAACGTTATCCTCAAATAACCACTCTGAGTTCATCCATTCTGTAACGAGCCTGCGTACAGCCCAGTACGACGCCTCTATACTGTACAGTACACAGGCGTCGCACTGGGCTGTACATCGATGCGATACAGTGCAGTACATCGATTCTATACAAAACAGGCTGAGACCGGTGTGACTACGCCGAACGTGAGTCAATGTTTACGCTCCCCTGTTTTATACGTACTGACAACACATCGTTGCAGGTATATAGTCAAGCTACTTTGGATTGCGAAAATGCAGAAACCTCTAAAGAAACTAGATATACGATATCTGCTTGGCCTATATTATTCGTGTTAATGCTATAAATATCATCCGTAGGAAGCTCGCAACCAGACCCGAAGGGTAAAAAAACAAATTCCAAACTGCCTAAAAACTGTCTGAGCGAGTAGCCCATCCTCAAATGCTCATATACCGTAAAATAATCTATGGGTGAGCGAGCGAGTTTTTTTAGGATATGTTTTTTTGTTACTTTTTTGCGCCAAAAAAGTAAAGAAAAAGGAGTACACTATACACAATGCTCTGATGTTCAGCCCTGCTCTTCACTTCGTATTCGCAAATCAAAACGATTAGACTATAGCAACACTCTGTTGCAGCCTACTCCTCCACTAAATAGGCAAAACTATCCTCAAAAAGGTGCATTTCATATCCTTTTATCTACCTTTTCCTAAAAGTACCACACCACTTCTCAAAAGTGTTACCTCTACCCCTATTCACCGCCCTATCTTTGCAGTATCAAAATAAACAAACAGTCAGAGTATCTGAGGTAAATGAATCAGATGCTCTGACTACAAAAAACAAAAACAATTTAAATTCAAAGCCTTATGAAATCATTTGCATTAACTTTCGCCGCTATCTTCGTATTAGCAACTTCCGTATTTGCTCAAAACAAATACACATTAGACAAGTACCACTCTCGTCTGGCATTCAGTATCAAACACATGGGTATCTCCAGCGTGGACGGTAATTTCAAATCATTTGACGTGACAGTGACTTCATCAAAACCCGACCTGACGGATGCTAAAGTAGAAATGGTCGCTCAGGTGAATTCCATCAACACGGAAATAGAAAAACGCGACCAGCACCTGCAATCTCCTGACTTCTTTGATGCAGCTAAGTACCCAACGCTGACATTTAAAAGCACCTCATTCAAGAAGGTGAAAGGAAATGTATATAAACTGTCGGGATTCCTGACGATGAAAGGAGTAACCAAACCCATCGCATTTACAGTAGTACATGCCGCAGCTAAAAGCCCAATGGACAATAAAGTACACCACGGATTTGCAATCACAGGCACCCTTAACCGTGAAGACTATAGCGTAGGTACCAGTGCTTTTGCGGCAGTAGTTGGCAAAGTAGTGAAGCTGTCAGCAGAAGTTGATTTTGCTCAGGAGTAATAACAATACCCTCCCCTCCCGATAACTATCGGGGCCCTCCCATAAAAGGCTGGGCGAAAAATATTTATCTGAATGGAAACATTTAATTCCCCTCTCTTTGAGAGAGGGGGGCAGGGGTGAGGCTAATCTCTTTGATTATGACACTCAACGATTTAAACAAACTAAACCTTACAGATAACAGTGCGGGCATCATGCCTATGCTGTTTGTCGGACACGGGAGTCCGATGAATGCAATAGAGGAGAACGAATTTGTGGCAGGTTGGCGCAATCAGGCGGTAACACTCCCGCACCCCACAGCAATATTGTGTATTTCGGCGCACTGGGAAACCCGCGGAACTTTCGTTACCGCTATGCCTAAACCTCAAACAATTCATGACTTCGGCGGATTTCCCTGCGAACTCTATCAGGTGCAATACCCCGCTCCGGGACATCCGGGGTTAGCGAAAGAAACCCAACAACTAATAACAGGTACTCCCGTCATCTTAGACGAGAAATGGGGACTCGATCACGGTTGCTGGAGTGTGGTAAAGCACCTTTATCCCGAGGCCAACATTCCGGTGGTGGAACTGAGCATCAATTACCTGATGTCGCCCCGCCATCATTATGAACTGGCCAAAGAACTGAATGCTCTTCGCCAAAAAGGCGTACTAATTATCGGTAGCGGTAACATTGTCCACAACCTCCGGTTACTCAACTGGAGCAGTCCTGAAACGGGTTACGACTGGGCAATCGAAGCCAACGAGAAAGTAAAATCACTCATTCTGAAGAACGACCATTCGTCTCTGATCGATTACAGCTCTTTAGGCAATGAGGTCAAACAAGCAGTTCCCACTCCCGAACATTTCCTTCCTTTGCTCTATATTTTAGGATTAAAGAAGGAAAACGAAGAAATCAGCTTCTTCAACGACAAAGCGGTGTTTGGTTCACTGACCATGACGTCGTTACGAGTCGGGTAATTCATTATCACAGATAACCACAGAGGTCCTGATCTCTTTGGTTATCTGTGTAAAAAAGCTGTACTTCTCTGAAATACAAAAAACTGAGTGAAACTACGAGAACAGAGAGCCTTCGTGGTTTAATACCGTAAAACCCACTGATAATCAGAATATATTACTACCTTTGTGCAATTCTTACTGAAGATTGTTTTTTAGCACAGACCTGTAACCCTCCTCTTTACACTTCTCTAAATCTTAAGTCTTCGCAAAAAGGCAGACGGAAATCACCGTCGAAACCGTAGCTCACGATGCGTTATCGTCGGCTGCACATCATATATTATTCATTTTTATGACATTCGAGAAATTAGATCTTAGTAAACCTCTCTTAGAGGCTTTAGTAAAAAAAGGGTACACTACCCCCACTCCCATCCAGGCACAATCAATCCCACATATCCTTCAAGGAAAAGATATATTTGGCTGTGCACAAACCGGTACCGGTAAAACAGCTTCCTTCGCACTTCCCATTCTGCAACTGCTGACGGCAAAGAAATCCAATCAGCGTGCCATCAAGGCACTGATCCTTGCTCCAACCCGCGAACTGGCTTTGCAAATCAGCGACTCATTCAAAGAGTATGGTTGTAATTCCGGACTGAAACATACCGTGATATTCGGTGGTGTAAATCAGAATCCGCAGATCAATACAATCCGCAACGGAGTGGATATCCTTATCGCCACACCTGGTCGACTGCTTGACCTGATGCAGCAAAACGTAGTGAAGCTGAACGCCATCGAGTACTTTGTATTGGACGAAGCCGACCGCATGCTCGATATGGGTTTTATTCGCGACAT
>Ga0209464_10000461_pt1 | contig 13011 bp, 14 predicted proteins | sample DOMMetBare1Fresh_2_FD_187473 | JGI IMG/M metagenome (GOLD analysis project Ga0209464, IMG submission 187473) | Wetland sediment microbial communities from St. Louis River estuary, USA, under dissolved organic matter induced mercury methylation -... | ecosystem: Environmental > Aquatic >... | reverse complement strand
ACGTCAGCGATACATTTGGCGAATGGCTCATAAATAGTGGAAGAGTAGATAGGGCAAAGCTGGCAGGACTTGTGTTTGGTGATAAGCAAGAGCTAGCGAAGCTTAATGCCATCATACATCCAGCAGTTCGAAAGCAGTTCTTGGCATGGGTTGATGCAAATTCGAATTCGCCGTACGTTATTAATGAGGCTGCTATACTTTTTGAGAGCGGATTGGCCGAAATGACACGATTTACCATCAACGTTAGTGCTCCAGTGGAAGAGCGAATTAAGCGCGTTATCGCACGAGATGCTCTAACACGAGAAGAAGTGACTAGCCGTATTAATAATCAGATGAGCGACGAACAGCGCAGTGCGCTTTCAACATGGACTATCGTAAACGATGGATTGGAAGCCGTGCTTCCACAGGTTCTGCAAATCAGTAACGAAATAATGAGTTTTAAGGAGGAGTAAAATGGGTTATGGAAAGTGGATAGCCGGAGGGTTAGGCTTCTGGTTTGGTGGGCCAATAGGTGCGATTGTAGGTTTTGCACTAGGATCAATATTCGATGGAGGAACAGTACTTACTGCAAACCAAACACAAAACCCGCAAGAAGGGTTTAGGGTTAGCTTAATAGTACTTGTTGCAGCAGTAATGAAGGCCGATGGCGAAGTCAAAAAATCGGAGCTTGATTACGTAAAAGATTTCTTTGTACGCAACTTTGGCGTAGAGGCAACTAAGGATGCCATGCTTCTTTTGCGCGATATCCTAAAAAAAGACATTCCTATAGACGAAGTTGGTCAGCAGATAGGTCAGAATCTAGATTACAATACGCGCTTACAGCTTTTACATTTCCTTTATGGTATAGGAAAAGCAGACGGAGTGCTCGATAGTGCTGAGCTAACTCTTATAGAACGAATTGCCTATGCAATGGGCATAACAGGTGCTGATATGTCGTCAACAAAGGGGATGTATTTTGAGGACATAAACTCGGCTTATGCTGTGTTAGAAGTTAGTCCCGAATCGTCAGACGATGAAGTGAAAAAGGCATATCGAAGTGCAGCCATAAAGTACCATCCAGACAAGGTAGCCCACCTCGGAACAGATGTTCAGAAATCGGCAACGGAGAGGTTTAGGCAAGTAAATGAGGCTTATGATAAAATTAAGAAAGCCAGAGGTATGGCATAATTTCTTATATTTGTACGAAAATCGTTTATAAACAACAATTAGCAATATGGATTTAAGGAAGATTTTGGCGATTGCCGGATATCCAGGACTTTACCAGTATGTTGCTCAAGGACGTAATGGAATCATTGTTGAGTCGCTTGAGGATAAGAAGAGAACAAATATACCTTCATCGGCCAAGGTTAGCGCTTTAGGCGAGATTGCAATTTATACAGACGAAGAAGAGGTGGCTTTACGTCAGGTTCTTCTTAATATCAAGGAAAAGATGAGCGGAGGCCCAGCCCTTGACGCAAAAAAGGCAAGCAACGATCAGCTAAGAAAGGCGATGGAGGAAGTACTTCCAAGCTACGATAGGGATCGTGTTTACACCTCTGATATGAAGAAGCTTTTTTTATGGTATAACATTCTTCAGCAGAATGATATGTTGGAGTTCGATCCAGAAGAAGAAGCAGAAGAAGCTGCAAAAGATCAAGAGTAGCAATTCACTTATAGGAAAACAAAAAAGGCATCGAAAAGATGCCTTTTTTGTTTTTAGTATGTAGCCTTTATGCTAATGAATGCCCTTGAAAATTCTACTCCATCTTATGCCAGACTCGCTATCAACGGAGAACCATATAAACGAAGCCTTTCCAACAACGTGATCTTCAGGAACAAATCCCCAAAAGCGAGAGTCTGCCGAATTATGCCTGTTGTCGCCCATCATAAAATAGTAGTTCATCTTAAACGTATAGCTATTAGCCAGCTTTCCATTGATGTAAATTGACGAACCCTTAACCTCAAGCTGATTTTTTTCGTAAATAGCAATAACCCTTTGGTAAAGAGGAAGGTTTGCCAGCGAAAGCTTGATTGTTGCACCTTTTTTAGGAACCCAGAGAGGTCCAAAATTATCCTCAGTCCATTTATAGTTCTTATCATGTGGGAAAATCTCAATACGCATAGCTTCGTAATCCGTATTGATGATTTCGCTTACAAAAACTACATTAGCAACGCTCTTAAGCTTGTTGACATTTTCGAGTGTTGTGTACAAGTAGTAGGTAGATTGAGCGTAGTCGGCCTGAATATCACCCTTGCTAATTCCCAAGCTCTCGAAAATCGACATGTCAATTGGAGTTCCATTGGTGCGAATAATAAACGTACTTTGCTGTCCCTTAAAAACCTCAGCAGGCTTTCCGTTAATAAAAAGTTGGCCGCTTTTAACCTGAAGTACATCGCCTCCAACAGCAACCGCACGTTTAATATAGTTCTCCTTCTTGTCAACCGGACGAACAATGATGTCGTTATTCTGCCAAACAAAATCGCGACCTTGTTCTCGAACAAGCCTGTAGTAGCTCCTGTCTTGCTGCTGAACAGCAACAGTATCACCTTCAGGGAAGTTAAATACAACCACATCGTTACGCTTAACCTCGCCAAAGCCAGCTAAGCGCTTGTATGGCCACTCGATCCATGTTAGAAACGATTTGACAGTATTGTTAGTAAATGGGAGCGAATGGTGTACAAAAGGGAAGGATATTGGCGTATTCGGAACCCTTGGTCCGTATGCAGTTTTGCTTACAAAAAGGTAGTCGCCTACAAGCAGCGTTTTTTCCATCGACGGAGAAGGAATAACGTAGGCTTCAATAAAGAATATACGGATTATAGAGGCCGCAACAACCGCAAAAACAATAGCGTCGACCCACTCAATGAGCGCATTTTTTTTGCCACTTTGCTTATAGTTTCGGGGCTTCCAGAATGTCCAGTTAACCTTTTTAGAGATATACATATCGTAAATAATGGCAATACCGAGTATCAGCCATAAATTACGAAGCCAAATGATAAAAAGAAGGTAGGCTAGCGTAACATAGCCAAACTTAAACCATTTATTAGATAGAATCTCCTTTATCTTTTTCATCTGTTTTAGATTATAGGTTTAGAAGGTCGTCCATAGTAAAAATACCCTGTTTGCCAGCAGTAAACTCGGCAGCGAGGACAGCGCCTAGCGCAAAGCCCTGCCTATTTTTTGCCTCATGGGTAAGGCTAATCACATCGGCAGCAGAAGTGTAGGTTGTTGTATGCGTTCCCGGAATATCGCCCTTTCTGATAGAAACAATGCTGAGCTTAGAACTATCGTTAACCGACTGGTTGACCCATTCTGTTTTGTTCTTGTAGGAGGATAGGATATCTTCGGCAGCTGTGATTGCTGTGCCACTAGGCGAATCAATCTTTTGATTGTGGTGCCACTCTTCCATTTCAACGTTATACTCATCAAACCTGCACATTAACGAAGCAAGCAGCTTGTTAACCTTAAAAAAGATATTGACACCAAGGCTATAGTTTGACGCATAGAAAAGAGCCCCTCCCTTGTTGTTAACGTATGCTTTAACCTCTTCGAGGTTGTTAAGCCATCCAGTAGATCCGCATACGACAGGAACACCAGAATCGGCGCATTTCTTTATGTTATCAATTGCAGATAGGGGGCTGGTAAACTCAATGGCCACATCCGACTTTTTAAAATCGGACGATAAGATATCGTTAGGGTTATTTTGGTCGATAGTACAAGTAATGATGTGGCCACGCTGGAGTGCTATTTTCTCGATTTCTTTCCCCATTTTGCCATAACCAATTAAGGCTATATTCATAGTTCTGTTATTTGAGTAATGTTTAAACGCTGAGCGCCGTTTAATATTGTTCAAATATACTAAACTACCGTTTAGATTCAGAAACAATAGCTTAATTTACATCACAAGGGATGAGTAAAGATGGATCAATTCACAATTAGGGTGGATGAAATAGTTGGGCGTAGGATTTAGCGACTCTGAAAAGACGTTGCGTACCGTTGGTAAGTGGCTGGTGACGAAGAGACAAGTGGTTGGGAATAGGTAGTTGGGAATCGTGTGTCTTATTCCATAGCAGAACGACAGCTATAATTCTAGCGATCCACCTCAATTGCCAATTGATGAGTAAAAATTGGGCATATTGGCCTATAAATAAAGAAAGGAGGCTTTGGGCCTCCTTTTCTTATTTAGTTTTAACTCTACTTCAAAGTTGCAACGATTGCATCAAATGCAGTTGGGTGATTTAGAGCTAGGTCTGCTAGCACCTTACGGTTAAGAGCAACCCCACTTTTCTTAATCTTGCCCATGAATTCAGAGTAGCTGAATCCGTGCATACGAGCAGCTGCGTTAATTCTCACGATCCAAAGAGCACGGAAGCTGCGTTTTTTGTTTTTTCTATCGCGGTAAGCATAGGTTTGACCCTTCTCCCACGAGTTTTTCGCAACTGTCCAAACATTTTTTCTTGCACCAAATTGACCTTTGGTACGCTTTAAGATTTTCTTTCTTCTAGCTCTTGAAGCTACTGAATTGACTGATCTTGGCATAGTAGTAAATGTTTACGAATTGATAGCGGCCGATTTAACGACACTTTAGGTGCTAATTCATTCGGTTTGTTAATAAATTAATCTTACGATTAGATTACAAGCAGAAGCTTGATGTTGTTTACATCAGCAGGGTGAACCAAGCCAATGTGAGTAAGATTGCGCTTACGCTTGTTGTCCTTCTTAGTAAGAATGTGACGTTTGAAAGCGTGCTTTCTTTTGATTTTACCAGTGCCGGTAAGCTGAAATCTCTTCTTAGCACCAGCGTTTGTTTTCATCTTTGGCATGAGAAACTAACTATTTAAGGGTTAAAACTAGCTACTTTTTTTTGACAACTTTAGGAGCAATAAACATAATCATGCGCTTTCCTTCAAGCTTAGGTAGCTGTTCAACTTTGCCAATCTCTTCGAGCTCTTGAGCAAAGCGTAGAAGTAGAATTTCGCCCTGTTCCTTGAAGAGAATTGAACGACCTTTGAAGAATACAAAAGCTTTAACTTTTGAGCCTTCTTTAAGGAAGTTTTCAGCATGCTTTAACTTAAAGTTGAAGTCGTGATCGTCGGTGTTAGGACCAAAACGAATCTCCTTTACGACAACCTTTGCGGCCTTAGCTTTTATTTCCTTTTGCTTTTTCTTTTGTTGGTACAAAAACTTTTGGTAGTCGATAATACGGCAAACAGGAGGGTCTGCATTGGGTGAAATCTCGACCAAATCAAGCTCTTGTTCGTTTGCAAGACGTTTTGCATCGGCAATAGAGAAAACACCTGGGTTTTCGATATTATCTCCAACAAGACGAACCTGCCTAGCAGTAATCGCTTCGTTGATCTTAAAGCCCTCTTCCTTGTCCTTTCCTTGTGGCTTTATGGGGCCTTTTCCTGGTTTCTGTAGTGCGCTAATAGTTTAATCTCCTATTTTTGGTTCTTAACTAGTTGGCAATCTGATTTTCTACTTCAGCATTAACGTGCTTAGCAAACTCTTCGATAGTCATGGTTCCTTTATCACCTTCTCCTTGCTTTCTTACAGCAACAGATTCGGTTTCGGCTTCTTTTTCACCAACGACTAGAAGGTAAGGAATTCTTTTAAGCTCGTTATCACGAATCTTCTTGCCAATCTTTTCGTTACGGTCGTCTAAAACGGCACGAATATCGTAATTATTCAGCAAATTTAAAACTTTTTCTGCGTATTCGTTATACTTTTCGCTGATTGGGAGTATTACCACTTGTTCGGGTGTTAGCCATAGAGGGAATTTTCCGCTGGTATGCTCAAGTAGAACAGCAACAAAACGTTCCATAGATCCAAATGGAGCACGGTGGATCATAATTGGTCGGTGTCGCTTATCGTCGCTACCAATATACTCAAGCTCAAATCGTTCAGGAAGGTTGTAGTCTACCTGAATGGTTCCGAGCTGCCATTTTCTTCCAATTGCATCCTTAACCATAAAGTCGAGCTTAGGTCCATAGAATGCAGCTTCGCCATACTCAATAACGGTATTAAGGCCTTTTTCCTGAGCAGCCTCAATAATTGCTTGTTCTGCCTTTTCCCAATTGTCTTCCGAGCCAATGTACTTTTCGCGATTCACCTTATCTCGAAGAGAAATTTGAGCCGTATAGTCTTTAAAATCAAGAGTTTTGAAAATATAAAGAACGATATCAATGACCTTCATAAACTCATCTTTGAGCTGGTCTGGACGGCAGAAAAGGTGAGCATCATCTTGGGTAAATCCACGAACACGAGTTAGTCCATGAAGCTCGCCACTTTGCTCATAGCGGTAAACTGTGCCAAACTCGGCCAAACGAAGAGGTAGATCTTTGTACGAACGTGGCTTAGCCTTGTATATCTCGCAGTGGTGAGGGCAGTTCATTGGTTTAAGCAAGAACTCTTCAGATTCATCAGGAGTATGTATAGGCTGGAAAGAGTCTTTACCGTACTTTGCATAGTGGCCAGAAGTTACGTAAAGGTCTTTCTGTCCGATGTGCGGAGTTATAACCTGCTGGTAACCATACTTTTTTTGGATTGCCTTAAGAAAATTTTCGAGACGAGAGCGAAGCTCTGCACCCTTAGGAAGCCAAAGAGGAAGACCTTGCCCAACGCGTTGCGAAAAAGTAAAGAGTTCGAGCTCTTTACCCAACTTTCTGTGATCGCGCTTTTTAGCCTCTTCAAGCATAACAAGATACTCATCTAGAAGCTTCTTCTGAGGGAAGGTAACTCCATAGATACGAGTTAGCATTTTGTTCTTCTCGTTACCCCTCCAGTATGCACCCGCAATGCTGGTAAGCTTAACGGCCTTGATTGGACTAGTGTCAGGAAGGTGTGGCCCACGGCACAAATCAGTGAAATTACCTTGAGTGTAGAAGGTAATAGTACCATCCTCAAGATCCTGAATAAGCTCTACCTTGTAAGGGTCGCCCTTTTCTGAATATGTTTTAAGCGCTTCTTCCTTAGAAACTTCACGGCGAATATATGGCGATTTTTCTCTGGCGAGTTCCAGCATTTTGTTCTCAATCTTGGCAAGATCAGCTTCGGTAATTTGCTTATCTCCTAGATCAACATCGTAGTAAAAGCCGTTTTCAATGCTTGGTCCGATGCCAAGCTTTACGCCAGGGTATAACGCTTCAAGTGCCTCGGCCATAAGGTGAGCCGATGAATGCCAAAAGGCATGCTTACCCTCCGCATCATCCCACTTGTGAAGCTTTAGCGTAGAGTCGGTCGTTATTGGGCGCGTCAAATCCCAGACTTGTCCGTTAACGGTTGCCGATAGTACATCTTGAGCCAAGCGTGGGCTGATTGATTTTGCTATATCCAAGCTGGAACTACCAGCGGGATACTCCTTGACAGTATTGTCAGGAAAGGTAATTTTAATCATACACTTTTAACATTTACACTTTTGAACCTACAAATATATTCGAATTTTAGCGTGTTTTGAGTAGATGCCGCAATTAATTAGCGCATCGGCTGCTGGACATTTCATAAATAGCCTTAAATGTGCAAGTTGGGGGTGGATACTTAGAAGTCCTAACGCTGCTAAATAGAAGCCGAAGGTGGGTTTACAATTCTATGCGATAAGGCAAGCCATATGAAATGGAATAGCATCGTATAGAATAGGATGTTAGCAATTTGGTTGGTAGATGTCGCAACCTTAAGCGACACAACAACAAGGATTGAAGTGAATATTTTGCTAGACAGCCAAATAACTTTAAGATAGTCGAGCACCTCTTTCGAACTTTTTGCGAGAAAAGAGGCCAAGTAGCTGGCGAGTACAAAACCTAACCCAATAAGCTGAAGGGCTAATCCTACATTTCTGAAAGCAAATTTTGTTTGAGCAATATACCCAACAAGAGCTATGCAAGCAGCAAGGGCCATCCGGATAATAAGCTTGTTGTTAGAAATTGCCGAACCGTTGACAACAACCAGTATTAATCCAAAAAGCTGAGTTCCATTCATACCTAAAGAAAAAAGAAGGCTGCCAATTTGGAGGTAAAAGAAAAACTTGAGTATAGCACCAACAATTGCTGCTGCTAAAAAGAGAATAGTTAAGTATAGGATAGGTTTTAGCTTCATAGTTGCTTGTAGTAGTACCTTAAATCAAAACGTTTTTGTGCCCTAACGACGGCTAAAAATGCAAATTAAAACTATTTTTACCAACTCAATTTGCCAAATATCGATTGTAGCAGGAGCAATTTTGGCGTAAGTACAAGTAAAGCATGGCGGTTGAATTTTCTATATTAAAAAAGTAGACCAGTGAAGACAATTATCGACCTATTTGAGGAGAGCGTTAAAAAGTATCCTAACATCCCATACCTGTCAGAAAAGGTTGGAAGCGAATTTGTGCCAACAACCTACGCCCAGACCAAAGTGCTTGTTCGACAATTTGCTGCAGGGTTAATGCATATTGGCGTGCAAGCAAACGACAAAGTTGCCATTCTTTCGGAAGGACGAAATGCTTGGATGATATCAGAGCTTGGCGTATTCTATGCCGCAGCTGTAGATGTTCCGCTTTCCATTAAGCTCGAAGAGGCAAACGACTTGTACTTTAGGCTAGAGCATTCGGAGGCAAGGTTTGTTGTTGTATCGGGTAATCAGCTACCTAAAATTCGAAAAATTGCCGATAAGCTTCCTTTGCTAAAGAAGATTATTATTGCTGATGATATTGAAGATGTTCTTGAAAATGAGATGCTTTGGTCGGAAGTAATGGCAGTTGGCGAAGAGCTTCTGAAGGATCATATTAACGATTTGCGCCTAAAAGAACGAACCTCTTGCGTAACACCTAGCAGCTTTGCCAATATAACCTACACATCGGGTACCACCGCTGATCCTAAAGGTATAGTGCTTACGCACCGAAACTATACAGCGAATGTCGAGCAGGCTTTATCGTTAATGGACATCCCAGTTGGATACAGAACATTACTTATTTTGCCTCTTGATCACTGTTTTGCGCATGTTGCTGGCATGTACAGCTTTATGGCATGTGGCGGAAGTATTGCAACGGTACAAGTAGGTCGAACACCAATGGAAACATTGAAGAATATACCCATTAACATAAAAGAGTTTAAGCCGAATTTGCTGCTAAGCGTGCCTGCTCTGGCAAAGAACTTTAAGAAGAATATAGAGAATGGGATACGAGCAAAAGGGAAGTTCACCGAAGCTCTGTTTAATACGGGGTTAAAGCTCGCGTATGCATACAACCGCGAAGGTTACAATAAAGGTAGAGGCGGTACCTTTATACTTTCCCCTTTAGTTAAGCTATTTGACTTGCTTATTTTCAGGAAGCTTAGGGATGTATTTGGTGGCGAGCTAGACTTCTTTATAGGAGGAGGCGCACTGCTTGATATCGATTTGCAACGATTTTACTACGCAATTGGAATTCCAATGTACCAAGGCTATGGATTATCAGAGGCAACACCCATTATTTCATCTAACGCATCGAAGAAGCACAAACTTGGATCGTCAGGTTTTCTTGTTAAGCCCATGGAACTTAAGATAATGGATGATAACGGAGCCGAACTTCCCGTAGGAGAAAAAGGAGAAGTAGTTATAAGAGGTGAAAATGTTATGCACGGGTACTGGCGTAACGACAAAGCAACCTCGGAGACTGTGGTTGATGGTTGGCTCCATACTGGAGATATGGGCTATATGGATAAAGATGGATTCTTGTACGTAATGGGGCGATTTAAAAGCCTTTTAATTGGTTCGGATGGCGAAAAGTATAGTCCAGAAGGTATCGAAGAAGCATTGGTTGCGCATTGCAAAATGGTAGATCAAGTGATACTATATAATTCTCAGAATGCCTATACCGTGGCACTAATCGTGCCTAACAAGGAGGTGATGAAACGCTACGTTAATAGCCATCAGCATCATCATAACGATTGGAATACCATCGAAGGCAAGAAGCTTGCAATTAAAAAGTTAAATGAAGAAATCGCTCAGTTTAGAAAGGGAGGGCATTATGCAGGAATGTTTCCAGAACGTTGGCTTCCTGCAGCTTTTGCCATACTTCCGGAAGCATTTACAGAGCAAAATGGAATGATGAATAGTACAATGAAAATTGTACGAGGAAAGGTGGAAGGTGCGTATAAGGATGTTATTGAAAGTATGTACGCAACAAATGGGAAAGATATTTATAGCGAGTACAACATCAAGTCGCTAGGCTAGCCTTGTTAAGTTTTTGATTATTAGAATATAATTAGCAGAGTAAGGTGTTGTTGATATATGATGACGTAGCAACAATTGCCTTACTTTGCTTACTGGGTTAGTAGGTGCGAGATAAGCGAGTACCTAGAGCAGCTCGCTATCGGCTAAAAGCTTTTCTACTCGCTTAAGGGTGCTTTCTACAATATCCATACTTGCCGATGCAAGTCGATCTCTGAAACGCAGCAGCTTGCCCGCAAGCTCATCATCAACAAGCTCCGAGATTATACTTAAAGCTTCAACAAGCGATAGTACAATGGGGGCAATGTCTCTGCTATTAAAGGTAATTTCAAGGTAATCCAGCTCGTAGCTATCGTACTCTACATCCTCGAATGCAAGCTTAAGCAAGCTGCCATACTTTAATGCATATAGCAAATAGCTGATTTGTAGCTCGATTGATTTTTGCTTGTCGTTGTAGTGCTCGTAAATTTCATCTTGTAACGAAGGGTCTATCGAGAGTTTATCGAGTCGGCGAAAGAAAAAAGTTTGGGTACGTATCTGAAAGAAGAATGGCTCAAGCTGTTTCTCCGAAAATCCTCTGTCAAAATACTCCCTCTCAAGGCTATCAATCGTATGGTCAAACTTATCAACCAGCTCAGTGTGCTTCATTTTACCTGTATTTAGATGCAAAGGTAGCGGTTATTTTGGGAGTTTCAATTAGTTAGCAAGTAGGATTGTGTACTACCCTAAATGCAAACAACAGGGTTCTTGCGTTAGTTTTGTATCTTTGCAAGTAAAATTAATAGGCTATGAGCGAAAGCAATCAGAATGCGATATTTGGAATACGTCCAGTTATAGAAGCAATCAATGCAGGAAAGCAGCTTGATAAAGTTTTGGTAAAGAATGGATTAGAAGGAGATCTGATACAGGAACTTAAAGATCTGATTCGAAGGAAACGTATATTTGTACAGTACGTTCCAGGCGAAAAGCTGAACAGCATAACATCCCAAAATCACCAAGGAGTAGTTGCTTTTGCTGCCCAAATAGAATACTACGAGCTCGAAGAGGTTGTAACAGCTGCTCTTGAAGGAGATAAAGCTCCGCTATTTTTGGTTTTAGACGGCGTAACCGATATCCGCAATTTTGGTGCGATAGCACGTTCGGCAGAGTGTGCAGGCGTAAACGCAATTATAATACCGGCAAAAGGATCGGCACAGATTAATTCAGAGGCAATAAAATCGTCAGCAGGAGCCCTGCACTTTATTCCGATTGTTAAAGTTCCAAGCCTCAGATCGGCAATTTTCTACCTTCGCGATAGCGGGATTCGAATCATTGCATCGTCGGAAAAGGCAAAGCATATGATGTATAAGGTTGATATGACCCCCCCAACCGCCATAGTTATGGGCTCGGAGGACAAGGGGATTTCGCCAGAAAACCTAAAGTTTGTAGATGAAATGGTAAAAGTACCATTGAGCGGTAAGATTGATTCGTTGAATGTGGGCGTTGCTGCTGCATTGGTGATGTTTGAGGCTGTTCGTCAGCGCATATTTGACGATATGTTTAGCGACGAAGAGTAGCGATACAGTACACTAGCAAGCTACACGAAGGATGCTGCTTTATAGCTTGCTAGTAGAACTTTTTGCTGGCTAGATCGTTTATCCCAAACACAAAGTATTGGAGTATGAAATGTATAAAAAATGGCTGTACAGCAGAATTTAGTTTTCGAGATCTAGTAAAGCTGTCGCTTGGTAAAGTTGTTGTATGCAAGGAGTGCGGAGCAAAGCATATTTTAGCCAACAAGCGCTTTATCTTCTTTTTAATTGTGCTGCTTATTTCGTTAGCAATAACATCAACTATTTTTTTGCTTAGCAATACCATCACCCAATCGTTAGGAGTAGAAGGTTATTTTGTTGGAATTGCCGTTCCTTGGGTAACTTTTTTCCTAATTTTTGGTGTTTTAGTTATTCCTGCTCTGGAGGTAAAGGTTCAGAATTAACAAAATGTTTATTTTGTAATTATCTGTATATTAATATTTTGATTTGATTTTTTGAAAAATATTAGCTAAAAAATTAACAAGTCGTTAACCCTTTTGTGGGAGATTTTAAATCGTTGGCAGATTGATAATGGATATTTTGCAGCTGTGTTTGAAAGACAGCATTGTTAACCTTCAAAATATCCGAACATTGAGAACTCCGCTACTTGCAGATAACGAATTGGTAGAACGTGTTGCCAAAGGCAGCGATGCTTCATTTGCCATTTTACACAATCGATATAGAAAGAAAGTTCTTGGTTACGTTTGCCTATTCATCAGAAGGCAGGATGTTGCCGAAGATATTGCGCAGGATGTTTTTATAAAAGCATACCGATCGCTTACCGAGGGAGGATATCACGATAGTGGAAAGTTTGTTCCTTGGCTAATGCGGATTGCACGCAATATGGTAATTGACTACTACCGAAAAGATGCTCCTCTATTTATGGATGAGCATAGTAGCATAGAGCTAAAGGTGCTAGGTATGGTTGCCGACGAAACTCCAGAGAAGAGCATAATTAAAAAGCAGCAAAGCTCGAGCCTACGAAGGCTGGTTGACGATTTGCCGAAGGAGCAGCGAGAAGTGGTACTTCTGCGCTACTACATTGGGCTTAGCTTTAAAGAGATAGCAGATTTTACCGATGTAAGCGTTAATACGGCCTTGGGGCGAATGCGCTACGCATTGATTAACCTAAAGAAAAAAGCCAATGCAATAGAACGATTCTAGACCAATTTATTTAGCAGTTTGTTGAGAGAAGAGGAGTAGGTGTAAACCCGCTCCTCTTTTTTTTTTTCTAGTTGGTAACTTTGGGGATGATTTTTACAAGCTCGAGCTTAAATTTTA
>Ga0209464_10000456_pt1 | contig 13034 bp, 8 predicted proteins | sample DOMMetBare1Fresh_2_FD_187473 | JGI IMG/M metagenome (GOLD analysis project Ga0209464, IMG submission 187473) | Wetland sediment microbial communities from St. Louis River estuary, USA, under dissolved organic matter induced mercury methylation -... | ecosystem: Environmental > Aquatic >... | reverse complement strand
CGGGGAGCGGACGTCTACGTCTGCACGCGCGAGCGCGAGCACCACCAGGCCCTGGCTCGTGAACTCGGGGCAACCTGGGTCGGAGACGCTACAGATCAACCGCCTGTCAAACTTCACGCCGCTATTGACTTCGCGCCCGCAGGCGACCTTGTTCCGGCTGCGCTCGCGGCAATCCGCAAGGGAGGAACCGTGGTATTGGGCGGGATCCACATGAGTCCAATTCCGTCGTTCGACTATTCGCTCATTTATGGCGAACGAATGGTCCGCAGTGTGGCCAACAACACGCGTGCGGACGGTGGGGAATTTCTTGCCGAAGCCGCGAGCGTTCCGGTGCGGACCCACACGCAAGTGTTTTCCTTCGATCAGGCTAACGATGCGCTCATCGCCTTAAAGAGTGATGCGATTCGGGGGGCGGGAGTGCTTTTGATGGATTAGGACTCCAGGCATTTAGTGATCTCTGACTAATCTGACTGAGCGGACGCACCCTGAGCGGTCCAGCGGGGGCAAGCCAATCTCCCCAAGCTGCAAATTGTCTTACGCACTTTCGGGGTTTCACACAGTTCCTACCGCGAGGTTGTACTGAACTCATCGCCCCGCGCCCAGATCTACTCATCACCATCAAAGCAGGTAAAGCACACGCGCTTGAAGGCTTCGTATCCCAGCAGCTCGACTTTGGGGGACAGGTAACCAGGCCTGACTTGTTCATCGCGGAGGAGAGCGGTGCTCAAGTATTTCTTGTTGTCATCGGGAAAGACGGTGGTAACGACGGCGTTCGGGTGCATGTCGTTTTGTGTCATGAGCGCGCCTAGAAAATTCGCGCCCGACGAGATTCCCACTGCGAGCCCGAGACCGGCCGCCAGTTTCTGCGCCATCAGAATGGCATCGCCATCCGGTACGCTCACTATCGGATCAAGTGTTTCCAGATCCAGAATTGCGGGAATGAACTCATCAGAGATGCCCTGAATGCGGTGTTGCCCGACTTTGTGTCCTACCGACAGAGTCGGAGACTCAGCGGGCTGCAGCGGATGTATTTTGATCGCTGGGTTGTGTTGGCGGAGAAACCTGCCGACGCCCATGATCGTGCCGCCGGTGCCGACTCCGGCGACGAAGGCATCCGGTCGGATCGAATGATAGTTGAGCTGCCACCAGATTTCAGGCCCGGTGGTTTTTTCGTGTGCTTCGGCGTTGGCTTCATTGGCAAACTGCGACGGTAGAAACACATGTGACTGATGCAGTGCCAGTTCTTCAGTCATGCGGATGCTGCCGAGAAACCCGCCTTCATCACGGCGGACCCGCACTACCTTCGATCCCAGACTTTTGATCAGAGCAACTCGTTCTTCACTCATCCAATCCGGCATGAAGATGACCACCGGGTGGCCCAGCGCCCTGCCAATAGCCGCGAATGAGATTCCAGTATTGCCGCTCGTGGCTTCAGCAATCGTATCGCCCGGTTGAATGCTGGCACTCTGATAAGCCCGCTTGAGGATGTGAAAGGCCATCCGATCCTTGATGCTGCCCGTCATATTCAGATGCTCGGCCTTCGCATAGACGACTCGTTCCTGGCCCTGGAAGCGGAAGCGAATGGCGAGCATGGGCGTGTTGCCGATCATGTGCTTCAACTGTTTGAAGCGCAGCGGCGTCGCCGGGGCAGAAGCCGTTTGGCCCCGAGACTCGGGTTGGCGAACAAGGGAAGTGATATTGGTTTGCATGATGCAGTAGGTCTACAGCGTGCACCCTGCGGCTTCAGATTCGGAGACCCTCTGGCAGGTGATGCATAAAGCTGCCTCCGGGACGGCGCCCAATCGCCGGCTGTCGATCGCCGCACCACAATCTGCGCAGCGACCATAAGCGCCCTCGAGCAGGCGATTCTGCGCGTCCTTTAGGTCTCGCAGTCGCGCTTCCAATTGTCCGCGGTGGCGCCATTCAAGCTCGCGCCAGTTTTCTTCCGAAGCTTCGGTCTCCTGCAAACCGCCCACCGCCGGCTGGCATAGCGGTCCCTCGGCCAGGATGTCGTGAGTTAACGCTTCTTTTTCCTCCTGCAACCATTCCCAAATCTCGCCGCTGGTTTGTGCCATTGTCCCGTCCCCCAGACCTTCCACGGATTGAAGTAATAGTCCATCCATAAGCTCACCTGCCTAAAAGATGAATAACGCATCCCCCAGGCCTTGCCTGGTGTTGTGCCTGCGCTCAGAGCAAGACCTATTCCGACAGGGTTTCGCGGGCATTGCTGGAATTCAGCAAAGGGCGACTGGCCCGACCGCGATAAGAGTGCGCCCTTTCTCGCGCCGGTTGAGAAACTTTTCGCAGTTTTTCCTTTAGTTCGAGCCTCTGGCGCGGCAAATAAAGGCAAAAAGAGAAAGCTCGATCGGCACGTCCGTTGCACACCCAGGTTTAGTTATCCGGCTCGTCGGGAGTCGATCCGTTCAAAAGGAGATCATCATGAAGAGTTTTCTATTGTTCATTGCACTTCTTTGCGCCATAGCTCTGAGCGGCAGTCCGGCCTCGTCAAGTGCCAACACCAGCAGCGCCGCAAGAGTGGAACGGGCGCAAATGACTTTCGCTCAACCGGTCGAACTAATCGGTTATACGCTGCAAGGTCAGTACCTCTTTGTTCACGACGACGCGGCAATGGCCCGCGGCGAAGCGTGCACCTATGTCTACAAAGGCCTTGTTGAAAAACCTAAGAACCTGGTGGTTGCCTTTCACTGCACGCCGGCGGAGCGCAATAAAGTAGATTACTTTACGGTGCGCACGTTGCCGAATACAGCGGGAGTAATCGAGCTAAGAGAATTTCAATATGCGGGTAGTACCGAAGCGCACGTGGTACCGACGAACCTACACACGGTACATGTCGCCAGCCCGCCAATGAAGTAAGCGGCACGGGTATTTGGTTTTGAGTCTCGTTCGCGGCTCGCCCCGCGAGAGCGCGAAAGTTGTTCAGCAAGCTGAGCAGGTCCTGGCTTCGCGGCTGCCCAGTGTGCGCGTAATGTTAACGCTTACGGCAGTCTGCGCTGCCGTAAGTGCGTAAGGAAAAACAAAATGACCATGCCCGTTATGAAACTGGCTGAAGCGGAATCGCAAACCACTGCGGTCACCGGCCAACGACTCCTCGACGATCCGCTGCTGAATAAGAGCAGCGCCTTCCCCGAAGATGAACGGCGCGCGTTGGGGCTGCGGGGACTGCTGCCGCTGCACGTTTCGACCATCGAAGAGCAACTGGCACGCGTTTATGAAAACTACCAGCGCAAAGACAGCGACCTCGAGCGTTACATATTCCTCACTGCCTTGCAGGATCGAAACGAAACGCTCTTCTACCGGCTCCTGCAGGAACATGTGACTGAGATGATGCCGATAATCTACACGCCAACAGTCGGCGAGGGATGCCGGCAGTACAGCCACGTTTTTCGGCGGCCGCGCGGTCTTTACGTTTCCTATCCTGATCGTGACGATATTCTTTCGTTACTCAATAACGCGCCGGCGCAAAACTTAGACGTAATCGTAGTGACTGACGGTGAGCGTATTCTCGGTCTCGGCGATCTGGGAGTGGGCGGAATGCGCATTCCGGTAGGCAAGCTTTCGCTCTATACGGTCTGTGCCGGGATTCATCCAGCTAAAACCTTGCCGGTTCTGCTCGACGTTGGCACTGACAACCGAGAGTTGCTCGACGATCCGCTGTATCTCGGCTGGCGGCATGAACGCGTGCGCGGCAAAGAGTATGACGACTTCATCGAAGCCTTTGTCGCAGCGGTCAAGCTGAAGTTTCCGCAGGTATTGCTGCAGTGGGAAGACTTTTCCAAGCACAACGCACCTCGGATACTCGAGCGCTATCGCGAGCGACTTTGCACTTTCAATGACGACATACAAGGGACCGGAGCGGTTACTGTCGCCGGCTTGCTGGCCGCGACCCGTTACACCCACCAAAAACTCAGCGAGCAGCGCATAGTAATTCTCGGCGCTGGGGCAGCGGCCATCGGTATCTGTGATCAGATTGTGGCTGCGATGATGGTTGAGGGTGCGACCGAAACGGAAGCGCGGGCGCGGCTTTGGTTGGTCGATAGTCAGGGCCTGGTTCACACCGGTCGGGCCAAAGTCGAGCCCTTCAAGCAGAAGTACGCGCAGCCGCTGGAGAGTACGAGGAATTGGAAAGTGGACAATCCGGCGCAACTCAGCCTCAACGACGTTGTCAGCAATGAGCAACCAACGATCTTGATTGGCACGTCAGCACAGCCGGGCGCCTTCACGGAAAGCATAGTTCGCGAGATGGCGAAACACGTCGAGCGTCCCATGATCTTTCCACTCTCGAACCCTACCTCCAAGAGTGAAGCAACTCCTTCAGATTTACTCGAGTGGACCGACGGCAGGGCGCTGGTCGCTACGGGCAGTCCGTATCCTCCGGTTGTCTATGGCGGCCGGGTGATTCAGATTGGGCAGTGCAACAACTCGTTTATCTTTCCCGGTGTCGGGCTCGGTGTGATCGCTTCGGGCGCGCGCCGCGTCACCGATGCCATGTTCGTCGCGGCCGCCCGCGTGCTGAGTGAATTCGCCCCGCTCTTGCAAGACGCCGAAGGCCCCCTCTATCCGCCACTGGAACAGGTGCGCGAGATTTCCTTCAAGGTCGCGTTGGCGGTTGCTCGCGAAGCCCAGCGCATCGGCCTTGCTGAAGTCGAGCCTGATGATCTCGAAGCGATGGTCAGCCAGAGGATGTGGAAACCTCATTACGTTCCGCTGCGACCAGCTGCCGACGATCGTTACCAGTTTGACGCGGAAGGCGTCTGTAGTTGGTAGACGCTTGCGAAAATGAAATCGACGGTTTGGCTGCGGGCATTCGCATGAGGGAGCGCCCGTCGCTTGAACTGGCAATTTTATGCACCCACTAAACTCCGCCCGCCGGCGTCTTCACGAAGGCCTTAGCTATCAGCTCCGCACGTTTGCCGGGGGCCGCTTTTCGTCTTACTGTCGACCAACCTCGATCGTTCTGTCACTGACCGAGCGCTGCAACGCCCGCTGCATTCATTGCGACATCTGGAAAAACCGCGGCAAAGAAGATCGGCCATCGCTGTATCAATGGCGAGTGTTAATCGCCGACCTGAGAGCCTGGCTTGGGCCGGTGCAGGTGACCTTCAGCGGCGGCGAGGCGCTGCTCAATCGAGACGCCATTGATTTGCTGTCGTTTGGCAGGTCGCTTGGTCTGTTTATGGAAATACTGACGCACGGTTTCTGGGAAGATCAGGCCCGCATTGAAAAACTGGCGTTGGCGCGACCGTCAAGAGTGACGATTTCATTTGATGGCATCGGAGAGACCCATGATCGGGTCCGCGGGCGCGCGGGATTCGTACTGAAAACGGAAAAGACAATTCAGACGCTAAAACGCCTTCGCAAAGAACGCCGGCTCGATTTTGCCATTCGTCTGAAGACGGTAATCATGCGACAAAACCTGGACGACATTTGTGAAGTAGCCCGCTTTGCGCAACGGGAAGGACTCCAGGTTTTCTACCAGCCCATTGAACAGAATTACAACACCGCAGAAGATCCACTTTGGTTCACCCATTCCGACACCTGGCCGTCAGACACTGATAAGGTAATCGGGATCGTGGAAAACTTGCGCGCGTTAAAGCAAGCAGGGTTACCGATCGTGAACAGTCCGGCCCAGCTCGACGCGATGATTCCCTACTTTGTTAATCCCGCGGAGTCGCGAATCGCTGTTCAGTCACACAGTGCTCACGAGGCGCGGCAAGTTTGTAGTGCTTTGACTATGCTACAGCTCCAGGCGAATGGAGACGTTGTCGTGTGTAACGCGCAACCGCCGATTGGCAACATCAAATCATCTCCCATTCGTGAGATCTGGCAGAACAGACAGCGTTGGTGGGAAGACGGCTGCTGCCTGGAACGGCGGCTGAGCGAAGCTCAGGACTCGCGATGAGAGTTCACCAAGGTCGCATAGAGAGTTCAGGTTGATCCGACAGACTCTGAAGGGGTTGCGTCTTCTGTCGGCTGAATTAGTCAACGCCTTCAGCGGTACTCGATGTAAACGCACGGTACGAATTCTCGACTTTTTGTGCAAAGCCGCATTAAAGCCAAAAAGCCAAATCCAATCTCCCGATCATTTCGGGGTCCATAATTGGAAAACGCATCGATCTCGCAGGCGTAATTCGGGAGCCACGCGCTAACCGGCTGCCAATTATCCCGCGCCTCGGTCGTTCGGCGTGGCCAATTGGGATTATTGAGGCAAGCCGATGCTTTCAATGCTCCCATCACTTCTGCGGCTCCACGCGGGCGCCGTCAGTAATCTGGTTTGTCGGATGAACAATGACTTCCACGCCTTGATCGAGGCCGTTCTTAATCTCCGCTTCGAATGGTGTTCGCTGACCAACTTCAACGTCGCGCAGTTGCGCCTGGCCGCTCTCAACTACAAACAGACTCCATTTCTCGCCGCGACGAAAGAGGGCGCTGACAGGTACCTTAACGACCTGATCAGCCTGCCAAATGACAACGCGGCCTTCGACGGAATAAGCGTCACCCAGCGCGGTCGAACCTGTTGTCAGATCTGCAACCACGTTGACCCGCTGCTCTTCCACTCCGAGCGCCGAAACTTTGGTGAAAGCGGACGGTTCGATTATCCTGACGCGTGCCTCCAGTTCTTCTGTCCCGCCCCAGTCCCCAATTAAGACGAGTGCCCCAGGTTTCACTTTGACGGCCTCGGTCGAAAGCAGTTCGATAACTACTTCCAGCCGGGAAGGATTGCTCAATTCCACCAACGGTGCGCCTGCAAGGACAACGCGTTCACTCTCTTCAACGACTCTTAACACCTTTCCGCTTGTTGGGGCATAGACCTTCACCGCCGGCCCGGTATCCCGACGCTGGTTTACAGCCAGGAGCGCCGCTCGTGCGACTTCAACTTCATGAGCAGCGGTCTCGGATCGCGATTTGATGGCCTCATACTCGCGCAGATTGGTAGCAACTGTCGTCTGTGCCTTTTCCAACTCCTGCCGCGATATGTCCCCACTGCGCGCCAGGATTTCGCAACGTTCAAGATCGCGGCGGGATTGCTCCAGGTTCACCTTGCTGCGTTCAATCAGCCGGTCAATTTCATGTTTGGCGTCTTCGGCGGCGTTGACTCGTCCGAGCGCCTCGGCCCGCTGGCGCGGATCGAGCGGAGCCAGAGGAAGAGGATCAAGCTGCGCCACCAGCTCTCCTTGTTCCAGTGCGTCTCCACGCCTGAGAGTGATGCGTCGCAATTGTCCGCCCGCCGGCGCCGCTACCGTGTAACGGTCGCGGACGCGAGTCTTTCCCTCTCCGTCCACCGTAACGCGCATCGGCCCGCGCACGGCTTTGGCAGTGGCAACTCGAGCGGGCGTGGGGCGCAGCCAAATAGTCAGCAACGCAACTACCGCTACGCCAACCATGATCAAGACAATAGTGTTTAGAATTCGTTTCATGGCCTTTCACTCCCGCGTCTTTAAAACAGCGACCAGGTCAAGATGACGAAGCCGCCATTGCACTAGGTATCCGGATAGAAGAGCCGATACGGCAACCACGAGAAACGCCAGCGTGTAAGTCCTGGCGCTAATGAAAAGTGGGAAGCGGATCAACTCAGTGTCAATCACAACTGTAATCACTCCAGAGATGGCATATCCCCATGCAAATCCGAGGGGGATTGCCAGCAGCGTTAGAATCGCTTGTTCGCCGAGGAGCATGAAACCTATCTCCGCGCGATTGAATCCCAGCACCCGCAAGGAAGCCAGTTCATGCCCGCGTTCAGACAGGGCAATGCGCGCGCCGTTATAGACCATTCCAAAGCCGATGATTACAGCAAAGCCGATCAGGATTACAGTTGACACGTTCAGCGTCCTGGCGATGGTTTCGTTGAAGCTCGCCAGCGCCACTTCGGGAATTGATACGCCGCTAATCGCCGGCGTTTGTTTTAACTGCGAGTACAACGCCGGAATCATCTGCGACTCCACCAGCAGAAACGCGCCACTGCTGCTTTCACCTTCCTGCAGCAAACGGTTTAAGGCGCGCACGTCCATGTATGCCGAGAGCCCGATCAGCTCATCCACTGTTCCTGCCACCCGAACGTCGCGCGCCGGTTTGGATCCCTCTAACACTTCGACGGTGAGACTCTGCCCCGGCGTCACGCCAAGAATCTCGGCGAGCTTGGTAGTGAGCACGAGGCCCTCCTCGGGAATCGTTACGGTCTGAAAATCCTTTGTGACTACACGACGTAGGTCGGGTGAAGCTTGCAGCCCGAGCAAGGGGATACGACGGGTTCGATGTGCGAAACGAAGCCGGGCCGGTACGGCGCGATATGGTTCGACGCGAACTACACCCGGCAGGTGTGCGAGATCATATTTCACGTTCGCCGGACGCGGTTCATAGAAAGCGAGTGAGACGTCCTCGCGCTGTACCTCATTAAACTGGAGCAGCACGATTCGATCGATCGTGTCGAGATAAAGAAAGAAGCCGATGACCAGCAGACCTGTCGCCAGTGCGATCCCAAGAACCGACAAGATGGCCTTTGCCGGCCGCCGCTCCAGGTTACGCAGAATCATGCGCACGGAGGTGGGCAGCAGCCGGTGAATACCAAGCCGCTCGAGTATCCCGCTTCGAAACTGAGCCGGCGGTTCCGGTCGCATTGCTTCAGCCGGCGGCAGGCTAACGGCGTGTCTCACCGCCCCGAGCGCCCCAAGCATTGCCGAGCCCAGGCTGATTAAGAAAGCACTGATGATTACTGAGAGCCCAGGTTGATAGCGCAAGATGGGAAAGCGAAAGAACTCCAGGTAGAGCTCGGTAATCTGGAGACCGAAGTACCAGCCGACGCCGATTCCCAGGGCGATGCCGCCCAGGATGACCACGCAGGCGAGCTTCAAGTAATGAAAACCGATGGCGATGTTTCGATAGCCGAAGGCCTTTAGGACTGCGATCTCCTGGCGCTGCGTGGCGACCATCCGCGACAGTACGAGATGAATAAGAAAGGCTGTGACCGCCAGGAAAATTGCGGGAATAAAGGTGCCGGTGACCTGTAATTCTGCTATCTCATTTGCAAGAAAGCGATGTGAAACCTGATCGGCGCGAGTGTAGGCGCCCAAGCCGCCGTAATCGTTCAGTTGGTCGTCGAGCCGCTGAATCACATCGGCTGCGGCCGCGCCTGGTGCCAGAGTAATAGCGACGTCGTTGAACGCGCCTTTCATGTCGAAGGCTGGGCCAAGCGCTTCCCGACTCATCCACAGCACACCCGACCGCCGGTTATCAGGAAACATTTCGCCGCTGCGCACCTCGTAGACGTACTCTGGAGAAAGCGCGACGCCTACAATCTGCAACTTCTGCCATCTGCCATTGATCACTGCGGAGATCAAACTCCCCGGTTTCAATTGGTTTGCTTCCGCGAAGGCGGCGCTGACCAGAACTTCATCCGCTCTTTCGGCTTCGATATATCGGCCTGCTTTGAGGTAGAGATCATTTAACATCGATCTCTGCTGCTCCGGAATTGAGATAATTCTTCCCTTGGCGGGTTCGGCCAGTCCGGGAACGTCGAGCGTCACATCAGCCACCACGCGAAATTCGGCTGCTCCAACACCGGGAATTTCAGTGATATCTGTCGCAATCGAATCGGGCGCACGCTTTAGCTGGGCAAACACTTCTGCAAAGCGATAGCTTTCGTAGTAGGACTGCTGCGAGGAGAGTAGCGAGTTGTAAGTGCTTCTCATGGCCACAAATGAAGCAACTCCGCAGGCCACCACCAGCGAGATAGCTATGACCTGCCCCCGCAAGTGGAGGGCATCGCGAATGAGTTTTCGATCAAGCGTGGCCATCGTCTAACTCCGAGCTTCACCAGAGCAAATCCGCGGGTGCAGCCTTCTTTTCGTTGCAGTGCGCCTCGACAATCTCGCCGCTGCGCATGCGCAACACCCGATCAGCCATGTCGGCGATCGCAGCATTGTGCGTAATGATGGCAGTTGTAGTTCCCAGTTCTCGATTGACGCGCTCAATTGCGTCGAGCACCAGTTTGCCGGTGGCGTAATCAAGGGCGCCGGTTGGCTCGTCGCAAAGCAGCACTTCCGGCCGCTTCGCTACCGCTCGCGCAATTGCCACTCGTTGTTGTTCGCCACCTGAGAGTTGCGATGGGAAGTGGTTCATCCGGTCCCCGAGGCCAACGAGCTGTAACGCTTCTTCCGGTCGCATGGGATCTTTCGCAATATCTGTCACGAGCTCAACGTTTTCGAGCGCAGTAAGACTGGGGATTAGGTTATAGAATTGAAATACGAAGCCAACGTGTTCGCGCCGATAGCGCGTCAGTTCTGCGTCGTCTTCGACCGTCAGATTGTGATCGCGGTAGAAGACCTCGCCACTTGTTGGAACATCCAACCCGCCAAGGATATTCAGTAGCGTTGACTTGCCACTGCCTGACGCGCCAAGCAAGACTACCAACTCCCCATCGTAGAGTTCGAGATCGACGGAACGTAAGGCCTTCACCTCGACATCGCCCATTCGATATATCTTTGATATGCCGCGCGCGATAAATGCCGGCTGCCGATCGGCATCACTGGACGTCCTTGCAGTCGGGATTTGCCCCAGTGAGTGTACGAGGTGATCCGACTGTGGCGAGTCGGCCGATTTGGTGATAGGAACCACTTGTTCTACTCCCCGGCTTCTGCCGTTTGTTCGCAAGAAACTCGCGTGTTTATCAAATTGAAACTGCAAGGCTTGTACCTGCCGGCCCAATCACAATAGGCGCTCAATTTCAGCCCACATCGGCACTAATGCTGGTGGGGGAGTGACAAATGCCGCGGGTTTCCTCGCATGCTAGTGGGTAGGTTCTCGCACCGACGGCCGAAAGAATGCCGATTGGCGAACTAATGCTGGACGCGAGTGTCGGCACATACGTTGCTCGCTTCAACGTAAATGCGTGTGGCCAAAACTCTTATGAACTCGCTCGAGCAAATGCCGGCTTCCATTGCTCCGCTCCCGGCTGCCTGGGGCCAACAAAACTGGCATGCTCTGGATGTAACGGAAGTGCCAACCGAGTTGGGCGTGGAGCCCGCAATCGGTCTGACAAATTCTGAAGTTAGCAGGCGACGTCTTCGCTTCGGCTTCAATGCCATTCAAGAGATTCGCCCGCGTCCAACCTGGCGCATCCTCATCGATCAATTCACCAGCATTGTGATCGCCCTACTAGCCGTTGCTGCGGCGGTAGCCTGGATGACTGGAGACGTTCTCGAGGCGGTAGCAATTCTAGTCGTGCTCGTGATCAACGCCCTCGTTGGCTTTGCTACCGAATGGCAGGCTGGTCGCGCGCTTAATGCTCTTCGCCGGCAAGCGCGAACGCTGGCGCGTGTGCAACGCGAAGGTTGTGAAGAAACCGTTGATGCCGAAGAACTTGTTCCCGGCGACATCGTCATCCTCAACGCTGGCGACCGCGTGCCGGCAGACGCACGCTTGCTTGAAGCTTCACGTTTGCAGGCGGAAGAGTCGGCGCTGACCGGCGAGAGCACTACAGTTGAGAAAGCTGTGGAACCGGTGCCGCTTGAAGCTCCGCTCGCCGAGCGTCGCTCAATGCTTTATCTCGGCACAGCGATAGCCGGCGGGCGCGCCGTCGCAGTTGTCGTCGAAACCGGAGCCAATACCGAGCTGGGGCGCGTAGGACGTTTGGTCGCTACCTCCGTCAAAGAACGATCGCCTCTCGAAACACAGTTAACCAAACTAGGTCAGCGGTTAGTCTATATCGTGATGATCATCGCCTTGCTTGTGATGATCGCCGGCTGGCTGCGGGGCGACGGACTGTGGCTGATGATCGAGGTTGGAGTAAGTTTGGCCGTCGCGGCAGTGCCGGAGGGACTCCCGGCCGTTACAACGCTGATTCTCGCTCTCGGAGTGCTGCGCATGGCGCGCCAGCGGGCCATCATGCGCCGCCTCACAGCCGTAGAAACGCTTGGCAGCACCACAGTGATTTGCGCAGACAAGACCGGCACGCTCACCGAAAATCGGATGACGGTACGAGAATACCAACTGTCTGACGGACGCCGGATTGAGGTCGACAACGACAACTGTTCCATAACCGGCGACGAACTCTTCGAGCGGGCCTTGCGAATCGGAGTGTTATGTAACGAAGCCGCATTTCGGTCCGCAGGCGAGGAAGAAAGCATCACCATTGGCGACCCGACTGAAACGGCGTTGTTGGTTGTGGCCGACGCTCTGGTCCTCGATGTTTCGCAAGAGCGGGCGCTGCATCCAAAACTGGGCGAGCAGCCCTTCAACCCCTCAACCAGGCGAATGACCACGCTGCATCGCCGCGTCGACGGACAACACTTTGCTGCCTTGAAAGGCGCGCCTGCGATCGTCCTGGAAGCCTGTTCCACTTATGCAATCGGCGCCGGCAAGCTGCTTCCTATGGATGCTGAGAGTCGCGCGCGATTTGCGGCGGCTAATGAACGGATGGCTAACGGCGCGTTGCGGGTGCTGGGACTCGCGGTCAAACACTTTGAAGCGGGCGTAGAGTCTCTTTCAGATGAAGAACTGGAGAAGGGCTACACGTTTATCGGCCTGGTGGGAATGATCGACCCGCCCCGACCCGGTGTCGCCGAGGCGATCCAACGTGCTCGTATTGCCGGTATCCGCACGGTAATGCTCACCGGCGATCAACTCAACACTGGTCGCGCGATCGCCCGCGAACTAGGCTTGGGTGCAGCCGAGCCTCGCGCGCTTCACGCCCGGGATTTGCTCGGCGCGGATCACGAGCGTCTCGCCGAACTCGCTCGCAATACTGACGTTTTCGCCCGCGTTTCACCTGCAGACAAGTTACGACTAGTGGAGGCATTGCAAAAAGCAGGTGAGGTCGTAGCGGTCACGGGCGATGGTGTCAATGATGCGCCCGCACTGAAGCGAGCAAATATCGGTATCGCAATGGGCTTGCGAGGAACGGAAGTCGCGAAGGAGGCGGCCGATGTGGTACTTGCTGACGATAACTTCGCCACGATAGTCAGCGCAGTTGAGGGCGGACGCACGATCTACGCAAACATCACGAAGTTTGTGCACCTGAT
>Ga0209464_10000455_pt1 | contig 13037 bp, 12 predicted proteins | sample DOMMetBare1Fresh_2_FD_187473 | JGI IMG/M metagenome (GOLD analysis project Ga0209464, IMG submission 187473) | Wetland sediment microbial communities from St. Louis River estuary, USA, under dissolved organic matter induced mercury methylation -... | ecosystem: Environmental > Aquatic >... | reverse complement strand
GTCGGGATCCTTGCCGAGCGGCAGCCAGCCGAACTCCGAGGTGTCCGGGCGCCCCGAGACCCAGGCCCCGATGGCCACCAGCGCGTAGTCGAGCTGCTGCTCGTCGGAGAAGAGGGCGAAGCGCTCGGGATCGAGGGCGAAGACGGTGGCCGGTCGGGGCGCCCCGCGCTCGTCCAGCTCGAGGTCGAAGGTCACCAGGGCGTGTCGCGCCGCCTCCGCGTCCCGCACCACGTGTTGGTTGGTGAGGAAGAGCCGGGGCGAGACGAGGAAGCCGCTCCCGGTGGTGGACTCGCGGGGCGCGTTCACCGTCACCAGGGCGACGGCGCGCCGGGCCGCCGCGCCCTCGGCCAGGAAGCTGGCGGGCTGCAGATCGAGGGTGGGTCCCTGGATGGCCTCGGCGCCGCGCGTCACCCGCCGGACCGCGCGCCGGGAGAAGTAGGCGCGGACGCGCTCCGGCTCGGGCTCCGCCTCGGTCCACTTGCCATCTGCCACGAGCCGCCGGACGCGGCCGCGCTCCACCACCGACTCGGAGACGAGCTTCGCGATCCGCTGCTGCTGCTCGGCCGACATCATGGCGAGCCCCCTCGGTCAGCCGCCCCGCGCACGGAGCGGGTTCACGGAATGTGGCGATTCTACGCGCACCGATGGTGACTGGCGGCCGGGCGGTTGGGGTGCGCTGGAGGGGTTCCTCCCTGCGAAACCAACGTCCGATAATATGGATTATGGAAACTTCGCCTCGGCCGCGACCTTCCTGGCGGCTCAGGCGAACCCGATCGGCGCCCCGTCGTCGCCGGGCTCCTCCGTCGAGCCGGTCGGCCGGTCGGGCAGCCCGGCCGGCGGCCCGCCGTGGGCGCCGACGTGATCCGGGTGGACCAGCCCGCCGCAGCCGCACCCCTGCTGGCGCGCCAGCACCTTCACGATGCGCGGCACGCTGTCGGCCCCGGCCACGGCGCAGGGGCACTGGCCGCCGAGATCGCCGCGCAGCCGCTCCTCCACCACCGCCAGCGACGCCAGGATCTCCTTGCGCATGCGCCGCAGCCGCTCCAGCCGCCGCTGCGCCTCGCCCAGGTGGACCTCGATGACCTGCCGGAAGCGGGCCGCGAACTCGGCCGCGGTCTGGCAGCCGGTGCGCAGCTCGAGGATGGCCCGGATCTCGGTGAGCGACAGCCCGAGCTCGCGCAGGTCGCAGATGAGCCGCAGCCGCTCCAGGTCCTCCTCGGTGTAGCGGCGGTGCCCGCCGTCGCTCACCTCGGCGGGCTGCAGCAGCCCCTCCTCCTCGTAGTGGCGGATGGCCCGGACGGTGTTGCCCGTCGCCCGCGCCAGGTCGCCAGTGGAGAGCTCTGCCCGCATCGGCCTGTCTGCTAACCGCGCGCGCCGAGGGTGTCAACGCGGTGACGTGATGCTCCGCGTACCCCAATTCGGAGGCACGCTTCGCATGGCGCGCCGCGTCTCGCGAAGATACATGGACCGCCGAGGGACGGATTCCACCGACTGGAGCGTGCAGCCATGGATGGTGTGGCGGCGGTGAGCGGCCGGAAGTCCCGGCGCGAGAGCGACGTCGAGCTGTACTCCGAGGCCCCACTCCCCACCGAGCGGGGCCTGTTCCGGACCGTGGTCTTCCGCGATCGGCGCACCGGCGCCGAGCACGTGGCCATGGTCAAGGGCGACGTCAGGGGCCACGCCGTGCTGGTGCGCGCCCACTCCGAGTGCCTCACCTCGGAGGTGCTCGGCTCGCTCAAGTGCGACTGCCGGGCCCAGCTCGACCGGGCCCTCGACCTCATCGCCTCGCGCGGCCGCGGCGTGCTCCTCTACCTGCGCCAGGAGGGGCGCGGCATCGGCCTCGGCAACAAGATCCGCGCCTACGCCCTGCAGGCCCAGGGGCTCGACACCTACCAGGCCAACCGGGCGCTCGGCTTCCCCGACGACCTGCGCCGCTTCGACGTGGCGGCCGACATGCTGCGGCTGCTCGGAGTCCGCTCGGTGCAGCTCATCACCAACAACCCGCTCAAGATCGAGGGGCTGCGGGAGGCCGGCGTGGAGGTTCGCCGCCGCGTCTCCCTGCCCTCGCCCTCCAACCCGCACAACGTGCAGTACCTGCGGGCCAAGGCGGAGCAGACCGGCCACCTCATCACCACCGACGACGACCTGGCCGCCGCGGGCACCGGCTAGCCGGCGCAGGGCGGGCCCGGCGCGTCACGCGCCGCGCAGCAGCTCGCGCGCGATGACGAGCCGCTGGATCTCGCTCGTCCCCTCGTAGATGGTCTGGACGCGCGCGTCGCGGAAGCGCTTGGCCGCCGGCAGGTCCTCGGTGTAGCCGGCCCCTCCGAGCACCTGGACGGCCCGCGACACGGCGCGCTGGGCCGCCTCGCTGCCGAAGAGCTTGGCCATGGCCGCCTCCCGCGTGAAGGGGCGGCCGGCCTCCTTGAGCGCCGCCGCGCGCAGCGTGAGCAGGCGGGCGGCGTCGCGGTCCACCGCCAGGTCGGCCAGGCCGAAGGCGATGGCCTGGTGCTCGGCGATGGGCCTGCCGAAGGTGCGCCGCTCGAGGGCCCAGGCGCGCGCCGTCTCCAGGGCGGCGCGGATGGTGCCGGTGGCCTGGGCGCCGATGCCGATGCGGCCGCCGTCCAGCGCGGTGAGCGCCATGGAGAGCCCCTGCCCCGGCGCCCCCAGCCGCGCCTCGTCCGGCAGCTCGCAGCCGTCGAAGGAGAGCGACACGGTGCTGGAGGCGCGCAGCCCCATCTTGGCCTCGTGTCGCCCCACCGAGAAGCCGGGCGTGCCCGGCTCGACGAGGAAGGCGGTGATCCCCTTCGGCCCGGCGGCCGGGTGGGTGCGCGCCCAGACCACCACCACGCCGGCCACGTCGCCGCTGGTGATCCACTGCTTCTCGCCGGTGAGCACCCAGCCGGCGCCGCGCCGCTCGGCCCGGGTGGTGAGGGCCGCCGCGTCGCTGCCGGCCCCCGCCTCGGAGAGACCGAAGGCGCCCGCCAGCCACTCGGCCGAGGCGAGCCGCGGCAGGTGGCGCGCCTGCTGCGGCCCGGTGCCGAAGCGGGCGATGAGCTCGCCCACCATGTTGGTGACCGCCATGGTGACGGCCACGGCGCAGTCGGCGGCGGCGATCTCCATGAGCGCCAGGGCGTAGGCCACTGCGCCCGCCTCGGAGCCGCCATGGGCCGCCGGCACGTTGACGGCCAGCAGTCCCAGCTCGGCGAGGCCGCGGACGAGGTCGAGGGGCACGCGGCCGGCCCGGTCGTTGGCGGCGGCCGCCGGGGCGACGCGCTCCCTGGCGAAGGCCCGCGCCGTCTCGGCCACCGCCCGCTGGACGTCGCTCGGCTCGAAGTCCACGCGGCGCCCCGCCTGCGGCTAACCCTTCAGGACCGACGAGGAGATGACCAGCCGCTGGATCTCGCTCGTCCCTTCGTAGATCTGCGTGATGCGGCTGTCGCGCCAGTGACGCTCGGCGTCGCACTCCTTCATGTAGCCGATGCCGCCGTGGATCTGGATGCCCCTGGAGGCGACCCGCTCGCACATCTCGCTGGCGTAGAGCTTGGCCATGGCGCTCTCGGCGCTGTGGCGCACCCCCTGGTCCTTCAGGGCGGCGGCGCGCCAGACCAGCAGCCGGGCCGCGTCGATCTCGGTGGCCATGTCGGCCAGCATGAACTGGATGGCCTGGAACTGGGTGATGGGCTGGCCGAAGGCCTTGCGGTCCTTGGCGTAGGCCACCGCCGCCTCCAGCGCGGCGCGGGCGATGCCGAGGGCCTGGGCGGCGATGCCGATGCGCCCGCCGTCGAGCGTGGCCATGGCGATCTTGAAGCCGTCCCCCTCCCCGCCCAGCCGGCAGCGCTCCGGGACGGCGCACCCCTCGAAGAAGACGGTGCACGAGCTGGAGGCGCGGATGCCCACCTTGTCGTCCGGCTTGCCGCGGGTGAAGCCCCGCGAGCCGGTCGGCACCAGGAAGGCGCTGATTCCCTTGTGGCGCTTCGCCTTGTCGGTCATGGCGAAGACCAGGATGACGTCGGCCTGCGGCCCGTTGGTGATGTAGTTCTTGGAGCCGTCGAGGAGGTACTCGTCGCCGCGCCTCACCGCCACGGTGGCCATCTCGGCGGCGTCCGAGCCGGACATGGGCTCGGTGAGGGCGAAGGCCCCCAGCTGCTGGCCGGCGGCGAAGGGGGCCAGGAACTCCCGCTTCTGCTCGTCGGTGCCGAACTTGAGCACCGGATCGCAGTAGAGCGAGTTGTTGACGCTCATGATGACGCCGGTGCCGGCGCAGCCGCGCGAGATCTCCTCCATGGCGAGCGCGTAGCTGACGGTGTCCATGCCGGCGCCGCCCCACTCCGGCGGCACGGCGATGCCCATCAGCCCCAGCTCGGCCATCTTGCCGACCGCCTGGCGGGGGAACTCGTGGTGCTCGTCCCAGCGGCGGGCGTTGGGCGCGAGCTCGCTGGCGGCGAAGTCACGGCACAGGTCGCGGACCTGGCGCTGCTCCTCGGTGAGCTCGATGTCCATGGTGGGGTCCTCTCGCCGTCTGCGGCCGTGGCTAGCCACGGCCCGGGAACTTCGCCGGGCGCTTCTCCAGGAAGGCGGCCATGCCCTCGGTGGCCTCGGGGCTGCCGAAGAGGCCGGCGAAGCTGGTGCGCTCCAGGTCGAGCGCCGCCGGCAGCGGCAGGTCGGCCCCCTGCTGCACCAGCCGCTTCACCAGCGCCACCGCCCTCGGCCCCCGCGAGGCGATGACCCTGGCCTTGGCGCGGGCGTGCTCCAGCAGCGCCTCGGGCGGCAGGACCTCGAGCACCAGCCCCATGGCCCTGGCCTGGGCGGCGTCGTAGAGCTCGCCGGAGCAGGCCATCTCCTTGGCCCGCATGGGCCCGACGCGGCGGGTGAGCCGCTGCGTCCCGCCCCAGCCGGGCACCAGCCCCAGGTTCACCTCGGGCTGGCCGAACCTGGCCTTCTCGGAGGCGTAGACCAGGTCGCAGGCCATGGCCAGCTCGCAGCCACCGCCCAGCGCGAAGCCGTTGACGGCGGCGATGGTGACGATGGGCAGCGCCTCCAGCGCCGCCATGGTGCGGTGGCCGAGCGAGGCGAACTCGCGCGCCTCGCCGGGGCCGAGCCGCGACATGGCGGCGATGTCGGCGCCGGCCACGAAGGCCTTCTCGCCGGCGCCGGTGACGATGAGCGCCCGGACGTCCTCGGGCTGGGCCCGCGCCAGGTCGAGGGCCTGTCCGATCTCGGCCAGGGTGGCGGCGTCGAGGGCGTTGAGCTGCTTGGGCCGGTTGAGGGTGAGCGTGGCCACGCCCTCGGAGACCTCCCACAGCACGTTGGCGAAGGACATGGTCAGCCCCCGTAGGTGTAGAAGCCGCGGCCGGTCTTGCGCCCCAGCCAGCCGGCGGCCACGTAGCTCCGCAAGAGCGGCGCGGGCCGGTACTTGTCGTCGCCGAGCTCGCGGTGGAGCACCTCGGCGATGAAGAGGCAGGTGTCGAGCCCCACGAAGTCGGCCAGGGTGAGCGGCCCCATGGGGTGATTGAGGCCGAGCTTCACCGCGGTGTCGATGTCCTCCCGCGAGGCCAGCCCCTCCTGCAGGGCGAAGCAGGCCTCGTTGAGGAGCGGGATGAGGATGCGGTTGACGATGAAGCCCGGCGAGTCCTTGGAGGTGACCACCGTCTTGCCGAACCGCTGCGCCAGGCCGACCACCGCCTGGTAGGTGGCGTCGGAGGTCTGCAGGCCGCGGATGATCTCGATGAGCGCCATCACCGGCGGCGGGTTCATGAAGTGCATGCCGCAGAAGCGGTCCGGGCGCCTGGTGCCGGCCGCCAGGGCGGTGATGGAGATGGAGCTGGTGTTGGAGGCGAGCAGCGCGCCCGGCGCGAGGAGCGCGTCGAGCCGCCCGAAGATCCCGGCCTTGACCCCCTGGTTCTCCACCACCGCCTCGATGGCGAGGTCGGCCGGGGCGCACTCGTCGAGGGAGGCGGCCGGGCGGATGCGCGAGAGCACGGCCTCGCGCTCGGCGGCGCCGAGCTTCCCCTTCTCCACCAGCTTGGCGAGGGTCGCCCCGAGCTTGTCGACGGCCTTCTTCGCCAGGTCCGCAGAGGCGTCGGCCAGGATGACCGAGAGGCCGGCCTGGGCCGCCACCTGGGCGATGCCGCTGCCCATCTGCCCCGCTCCCACGACCGCCATCGTCTCGATCGCCACGCGCGACCTCCTCCGGCTGGATGGTGCCTCGGCCGCGGCCGAGGGCGCCGTACAGCGCCGCGGGCCGATGGTCCGGTGGTACCACCCTCCGGGTATGGCCGCGAGGGGGAAGCGGGCAGGTCGGGACACCCTGGAGGGTGGCCCGGCGTTGGCGCCGGGGCCAGGAAGCTGCGCTTCAGGCCGGCTTGCGCTTCGTCCGGGTCTTGTCGCGCCTGGCCCGCACCTCGGCCTTCACCTCGGGCTTCGGGCTGCCGTCCTCGGCCGGGCGGACGCGGATCTCGGCCTTCACCTCGACCACCATGGCCGAGAGGGCGCGCGTGAACTCGCGCCGCACCGCCTCCGACTCGAAGAAGCGGCGCACCTCGTCGGAGAAGACCCGCAGGATCTCGTCCTTGGCGCCGCTGGCCTGCTGGCCCAGGTAGCCGATGAGCTCCTTCGGCAGCTTCCACTCGCGCGCCAGCCGCCGCGCCCCCTCCTCGGTGAGGAAGAGCGCCCCCATGCCGGCGAGGAGCGCCTTGCGCAGGGTGTCCTGGAGGGCGCCGCCGACCCCGGCGCCGGCCGGCGCGCTGCCCGAGGTGCCGGCCCCGGCGGTCGACGCCTGGCGCGGTCCGTCCTCCGCCTCCACCTCCTCACGCTCGTCGTCTCCCGGGTCGATCATGGCATTGGGCGTCAGGCGTCAGGCGCGGGGCTGCGAGCCGATGACGGGCAGGCGAGGCGCCTTCATGGCCTGGGTGCTCACCGCGCCGGCCACCTGGCGCGCCACCTCGAAGAAGGCCTTGGCCTGCGGGCTGTCCGGGGCGCCGGCGGCGATGGGCACGCCCTTGTCGCCACCTTCCCGGATGGCGAGGTCGATGGGCACCTCGCCGAGGAAGCGGACGCCCATCTTCTCGGCGGCGGCGCGGGCGCCGCCCTTGTCGAAGATGGCCGTCTCGGCGCGGCAGTGGGGGCAGATGAAGGAGGACATGTTCTCGACGAGGCCGAGCACCGGGATGGAGACCTTGTCGAACATGAGCTTGGCGCGGATGACGTCGGCGAGCGCCACGTCCTGCGGCGTGGAGACCAGCACCACGCCGGCCGCCTTGACGTTCTGGGCCAGCGTGAGCGGCACGTCGCCGGTGCCGGGCGGCAGGTCGAGGATGAGGTAGTCGAGCTCGCCCCAGTTCACGTCCTTGAGGAGCTGGAGCAGCGCGCCGGTGACCATGGGGCCGCGCCAGATGAGCGCCTGGTCGGGGTCGACCAGGAAGCCGATGGACATGACCTTGAGGCCGTGGGCCACCAGCGGATCGAGGTGCTGGCCATCGTGCGAGGTGGGGCGCTCCGTCAGGCCGGTCAGGATGGGCACCGAGGGGCCGTAGACGTCGGCGTCCAGGATGCCGACGGTGGCGCCCATCCGCTGCAGGGCCACCGCCAGGTTGATGGCCACGGTCGACTTGCCGACGCCGCCCTTGCCGGCGCCGACGAGGATGATGTTCTTCACGCCGGGGGTGAGCCCGCCCTGGCCGACGCCGGGCATGCCCCGCACCTGGGCGCCCCAGGCGATGGTCACCTTGGTGGCGCCGGCGGCGCGCAGCGCCTTCTCGACGTCGCGGCCGATGGTGTCCTTGAGCGGGCAGGCCGGCGTGGTCAGCTCGACCTTGAGGGAGACGGCGGTGCCATCGACGGCGAGATCCTTGATCATGCCGAGGCTGACCAGGTCGCGGTGCAGCTCCGGGTCGTTGACGGTGCGGAGGGCGTCCAGGGCGGTGCGGGGATCGATTGGCATGGGCCGGCCACTTATAGCCGCCGGGCCGGGCCGGAACAACGAAGCTTCACTCCAGCGCGTCGACCCGCCAGCGCCCCGCCTCGGCCACCAGCCGGGCCGCCCGGCCACCCCCCACCGGCAGCCGCACGGGGCCACCGCCCTCCCCGGACCTGCCTTCCAGCGCGGCGCCGCTGCCGAGGAGCGCCCGGACCCGGGCCGCCGCCTCCGGGGCCACCGGTCCCGCCCCGCGCCAGTCGGCCGCCAGCCGCTCCGGCGAGGCGTCCGCCCGCCAGCGCGCCGAGAGGAGCCCCCAGGCGTCGTCCCACCGCCCCTGCTGCAGGGCCTGGGCGAAGCGGTCGAGGGTCGCCCGGGCGGCCGGCTCCGAGAGCCCGGCCGGAGGCGCCGGGTCGGCCCGCGGCGCAGGGGCCGACCCGGCCGTGGCGCAGGCGGCGAGGGCCCAGGCGCCGGTGAGGGTGAGGGTCTTCGCCAGGGTCGAGGGGGCGGCGGGAGCGCGGGGCGGCACGCCTCACCGCTTACACCACGGAGCCGGAGCGCGCCACGTCGGTGGTAGGCTCGGCCTCCGACGCGGCGGCCTCCTGGCGGCGGCGCACGGCGGAGGGGAACGATGCAGGTCATCAGGCTCGAGGGGGGGACGACCTCGGGAGGTGGAGCCGAGCTGGCGGGCCCCGGGGCGCTCCGCTGGATCGACCTCGACCCCTCGCCGGAGAACCTGGCCTTCCTCTCGGAGCGCTTCCACTTCCACCCGCTGGCGCTGGAGGACGCGGCCCACGAGGACCAGCGGGTCAAGTTCGAGCAGTACGCCGATCACCTCTTCGTGGTGATCCACCGGCTCTCGCCCTCGCCCGAGGACACCGAGATCGTCACCACCGAGGTGCACGCCTTCCTCACCGCCGACGCGCTGGTGACCATCCACAGCGCCCCGGTGGGCGAGCTCGACGCGGTCATGGAGCGGTGCCGGCGCGAGCCCGAGCTCTTCGCGCGCGGCCCCGACTTCGCGCTCTACCTGCTCCACGACGCCATCACCGACGTCCACTTCTCGCTGGTGGACGCCCTCACCGAGGAGGTGGAGGCCATCGCCGCCGAGGTGATGTCGCACCAGCCCGAGGCGGACGTGGCCGAGCGGATCGCGGGCATGCGCCGCCAGCACGCCGTGCTGCGCCGCCGCCTCTCGCCGCAGCGCGAGGTCTTCGCCACGCTGGCCCGGCCGGGGCAGCAGCTGGTGCGCGAGCAGACCGCCGTCTACTTCCGCGACGTGGTGGACCACCTGGTGCGGCTCACCGAGGAGGTGGACATGGGGCGCGACCTGCTCGCCTCCTCCATGGACGCCTACCTGTCCCAGACCAACAACCGGCTCTCCCACGTCACGACGCGGCTCACCCTCATCGCCACCATCTTCCTGCCGCTCAACTTCGTGGCGGGGTTCTTCGGGATGAACCTGGAGATCCTCCCGGCACAGGTGGCCGTCCCGCTGGTCTTCGCGTCGATGGTGGCCATGCCCGTCGGCATGTGGCTCTTCTTCCGGCGCAAGCACTGGATCTGACCGGGTCGGCGGGGGGGCTCAGCCCTGGCCCGGCTCGAGCGGCAGCACCTCGACCCCGGCCCCGGGCGGCTGCGCCCGCACCTCACCCGGGTGGCCCGGGCGCCCCAGCACCGAGAGCTCCACGTCGAGGAAGCGGCGCACCACCTCCGCGTTGGTGACGAGGTGGCCCGTCACCTCGCTCACCGTGTAGCGCGTGGCCGGCACCACGCCGGGCGGCGGCGGCACCAGGCCGGCCGCCAGCAGCGCCGCCGGCAGGACGAGCTGGTCGGCCAGCTGCGGCGACACCGCCCCGCGCCCCTCCAGGTGGGCCTGGAAGGCCAGGAAGGCCAGGTCGGCGGCCGCCTCGGGGCCGCGCTCGGGCGAGGTCACCGCGCCGTGGCCCGTCTTGACCCGCTCGAAGCTCGCCACCACCAGCACGTGGCCGCCCTTGGAGCCGCGCACCGGCAGCGGCACCCGCTCCGCCTCGGCCGCCACGCCGAGCGCCCGCAGCCGGCGCACCGCCCGCACCGCCTGCCGGTCGGCCGCCTCGGGCCCGAGGCCCCCGGCGAAGGAGAGCACCTCCACGTCGCGCAGCATGCCGCGGTGGCGCAGGTCGAGCGGCGGCATGGGGCGCGCCGGCTCGATGCGGGCCGAGAGCTCGCCGCCGCCCTCCGGGTAGAAGCCGGCCGCCTGGAGCGAGAGCTCGACCTTGAAGCCGAGCCGCGCCACCGCCGGCGCCCAGACCAGCGCCAGGAAGTGGAAGGACGGCGCGAAGTCCTGGTGCGTGCCGCCGCGCAGGGTCAGGGTCGAGGGGCCGCCGGCCAGTGCCAGCGGCCAGCAGAGCGTCTGCAGCAGCAGCGCGGTGGAGCCGGCCGTGCCGATGTCCACCGTCAGGTCGACCGGGGCGGCGCGCCGGTGTGGGCGGAACTCCAGGCGCTGCGAGCCCACCTCGTCGCCTGCGACCTGGGCGTCGCAGAGCCGGGCGACGGCCCGCACCGCCTCGCGGTGCTGGGGGCGCAGCCCCGGGTTGGGCCGGGCCGCGCGCAGTTTGTGGACGGTGAAGGGGCGCCCCGTGATGCAGGCGAGCGAGAGGGCCGAGCGCAGGATCTGCCCTCCTCCTTCGCCGGCGCTGCCGTCCAGCAGGATGGGGAGCTCGGCTGGCACGCGCGGACTGTAACGCCCGGGGAGCCGCCGAGGCGCCGACCCGCGGGGGGCGTGACGCAAACTGGTCCGTTCGTGCCCCCTCCTCATCGCGCTCGAGGGCGCTGGGCCTCGGCATCCTGCTGGCGGAGCGGGCGCTCGGCTGGATCCGAGCCGGGCGTGTCCGTCCCGCCAGCGACCGGCCTCCCGTCACGGAACCTTCAGCTGCGGCTTGACCTCCCGAACCCGACCGCGGATGTCCTCGCCCTCCGGGTACGGGAGCTGGCCCGTCCAGTCCAGGCGCAGGGCCTCGGCGCGATCGGCGGCGAGCGGGACCTCCCGGTCGCCCAGGCGGGTCAGCCAGCCGTCGAAGGTCCAGAGCTGGGCGTCGGTCGGCAGCCCATAGCTGTGGCCGATCCGGACGTCGGTGATGGCCAGGCCGGCCGGACCGCGGACCTCCAGCTCGTGGCGCTCCGGCGACTGCGTGTAGCTGTACTGGTGCACGAACCGGTAATCGGCCAGGAAGCGCCGGTCGGCCGGAAGCCTCGGATCCACGATCCTGAAGGCGCCCACCACGTACCCGCCGGTGACGTTGGGGATGGAGGCGGCCCGCTCCACCGGCACCGACGTCATGCTCCACGAGATGGGAGGCAGCTCGAAGCGGCTGCCGTCCGGATAGGTGAAGAAGACGTTCTCGTAGCGGATGGCGTTCCACAGCGGCAGCACGAACTCGGTGTCGATCGTCACCCATGTGGACGCCTTCACCGGGTTGGCGGCGAGGTTCCAGTCCACGGTGATGCCGGTTCGCGGCTGGAGCTCCACGATGGTCGGCGTGCCGGCGTTGAGCCGGTCGATGGTGGTCCGGTAGGTCAAGACGTTGGTGTCGGTGCGGACCGAGTAGTGCAGGTCGCTCGCCGGGACCTCCTTGGTCTGTTGCACCCGGTAGGAGCCGAGGACCTTCTGGGCCAAGGCCGCGCCGGTCGAGCCGGTCGCGCTGGCGAGCGTGACGATGTGCTTGATGTACGGGTGGTTGGGGTCGTAGTCGAAGTACCAGCCGTTGCCCTCGTTGGCGCCCGACGGGTTCGGGCTGGTGTACGCGTCGTAGCGGTACGACTGGACGTCGCCGCCCGTGTCCGAGTCGGAGTCGGTCACGCGAACGGTGGTCGGGTTGGCGGAGATGTGGTCGGTCTGCCCCCCGACCTCGTCGCCCCAGGCCGTGATGGCGTGCCCGCCGGAGCCCACCGTCGCGCCGGCCACCGGCCAGCTGATGCTGAGCCCGACCATCTTGCAGCTCCGCAGCTCGTTGCCGATGAACTGGGCGCCGTTGGCGTCCGCCCACGGGTACTTGGGGCTCTTGTTGCCGTGGACCGTCACCACCGTGTACGGGTTCGCCGGCCAGGTGTTGTGGGCCGATGCGAGCCACCAGCTCACCGCCGTGTCGGTCCAGCCACCGCTGGCCGTCCCGAACTGGGCCACCAGCTGTCCGTAGATGCCGTCGCTGCGCTGCTGCACCGTGGTTCCCGTGCCATAGCCGGCGCCCGCCAGCAGGTTGGCCGCCGTGGCCAGATAGCAGCTGTTGTTGCCGGCCGTGAAGGCCTTGTCGGCGTCGGGAGGCGGGCTCATCTTCATGTAGACGCACCCCGCGGGAAGCAGGAGCAGCAGGGCGGCGAGGTGGAGGAGACGACGGAGGTGCGGCGTTCGAGCGCTCATGGTTCCTCCTGCGGATTGCGACGGTGATGAGGCGAACCGACGACGGACGCGGAGACAAGCAGAGCCGCTTCTCGACTGCGTTCATGGGGCCACCTTTCGCTTGGAGTCACAACGCACCATCCGACTAGCTCGATCGGTTCACCCGGCGTGAGAGTCGCCGAAAGCGTCACCCCACGCGCGCGGCGGCCTCGGCGCGCACCGGCCGCCCGGGATCGGAGGCCGGACGGTAGCCTGACGACATGCCAAGCTCCCGTAAGCTCGGGTGTTTACGTCGGGCCGCCGGCTGGCCCCATCCGGGCCCCGGTTCACGCATCGAATCCCCGCCCCCGTCGAAATACCCGCCGCCGGTTCCCGTAGGAATCTGCATGGTTGCGGCCTCGACGATCCCGGCGCTAGGTTTCGCCTTCTCGCTCGACGCGGAGGAGCGCCTGGCCCCACCCACCAGCCCGGAGGTCGCGCTGGCGCGGCTCGCGGCACGTGGGGACCGGACGGCGTTCGGCCGGCTGGTCGACCTCCACAAGCGGACCGTCTTCGGGCTGTGCCTGCGGCTGCTGCGCGATCCCGAGGAGTCGCGCGACGCCGCGCAGGAGGCCTTCGTGCGCGCCTATGCCGCCGTCGCCAGCTACGACGCCAGCCAGCCCTTCGCGCCCTGGGTCCTGCGCATCGCCCGAAACCACTGCCTCGACCTGCTGCGCCGGCGCGTGCCCGCCTCCGCCCAGGTGGCGCTCG
>Ga0209464_10000453_pt1 | contig 13098 bp, 12 predicted proteins | sample DOMMetBare1Fresh_2_FD_187473 | JGI IMG/M metagenome (GOLD analysis project Ga0209464, IMG submission 187473) | Wetland sediment microbial communities from St. Louis River estuary, USA, under dissolved organic matter induced mercury methylation -... | ecosystem: Environmental > Aquatic >... | reverse complement strand
CCAGAAAACCAAAAAGAATGCAGCCATCCACATACGCTTGGGCGATTCGATGGAAAGCAGGCAGAGGATAAGCAGGTAGACAACTGTCATAATGGCAACAATGTTGACCCAAAGGGCAACGAACCCTGCACCCCACCCCAGCACTTTTCCTACTGCCGCAGCAGGCAGCCAGAAGGCGCAGTAGTACACCATGGCGTTTCCATCACCGTAGACAACAGGCCAATCGTAATCCATCAAGTCATGGAAAATGGCATTGCGCCAAGGAATGTCTGCACCCGAAACCCCAATGCCTGCGACGCCCGAAATTGCAACGACAAGGCCGAAAAGAACAACGGCACCGACTACATGGATCAAAGGAACATTGACAGAGCGGCGGTCTTCCAGGAAATCAGCCCGATAGAGCCACACAAACCCCGCAATAAGAATCGCCGCAGCGGGAACACCCCACCAAGGGGCCAACCATCCAAGAAAGAAAAACACCGTGGGAAGCATCATGAGCACGTAAGCCGCAAGGGCTACATGCTTCAAGCTCACCTTGAAAACCTTATGCATATTCTATATCCCGTCCCCATCCGCTCTCTATGCAATCATTCGCACATCGAACCGCCCATCAGGCGATGCCATGCTATTCCCCTGAATGGCCGTCTTGGTTCCAACTTGCGGAAACAGCTGATTCGTCGATGGCTTCGGCCTGCTCACGCGGTCTATCGCCGCCATCAAGAAATATTTTGCGGGTGACGAAGTTCCATACCATTACTACGGCCGTTGCGAGAATTTTGGTAATGCGGTAGTCGATGGCCAGTATTTCGACACCGAACCACATACCCGCATCGTTGATGACCAGCCCCAAAGCCGAAAGAACAACGAAGATAATGAATTCCTTCGTCCTGCTCATACCGTCACGATGGGAGAAAACGTAGCGCATGCTGGCAACGTAGTTGAACACCACCGACACGATAAACGAAATCGTCGTGCTGACGAGGTATGGAACATGGAATATCTCCGTCAGGCAAACCATCGTTCCATAATCGATGAAGAAGGCGATAACGCCCACTACACCGAATTTCATAAATTGCGCGAACAGCTTTTTCATCTGACCTCCGTTGTATACCGCATTGCATTATCGCAGTAATCGAAGGTTTTTTCAGCGAAGGTCGGTGTTTCTTCATGAACCGGATGGCAAAAACCCGGCGTCTCCGTATGTCGACACAGAGAAAGCAGACAAGTCGATTTGTCAGAAACCTTGGCACACCAGCGGAATCACCTGTTCGAGGACGTCTGCCGCCCGATCGATTTCATCGAAGGTGTTGTAGAAAGCAACAGAGAGACGGGATACATAGGGAATGCCGTACACGTCTTCGAGCAGCGGCTGGGCACAGTTAGTGCCGGACCTCAAAGCAATCCCCAGTTTGTCGGCCAGGGCACAGAGGTCGAATGGGTGGACGTGATCGACCGTAAACGACAGGCATCCGCTTCGATGCTGCGGATTGCCCAAGATATGCAGACCGCATATACCCTTCAGCCTTGTCTCGGCATAGGCAATCAGCTCATCCTCGTAGGCGGCGATATCCGCACGCCCGACCGATTCCAGATAATCGGCAGCAGCACCAAGCATAATCGCTCCGACGTAATTGGGGGTACCGGCTTCATAGCGCAAAGGGGCTGCTTCGAAGGTGGTTTCGCGCAGAGACACCCGATCGACCATTTCGCCCCCGAATACGCACGGATCGAGAAGGTTTTGCACAGGGGGTGCCGCGTACAGGACTCCGATACCCGTAGGCCCCATCATCTTGTGGCCGGAAAAAGCAAAGAAATCGCACCCTATGGCCTGTACATCGATAAGACGGTGCCGCATGATCTGGGCCCCATCCAGCAGGCAGACGGCGCTAGCCTCATGGGCCATCGCGACGATACGCTCGATCGGCGTAACCGTACCCAAGACATTGGAACAGCAGCTTATCGCGACCACCTTGGTTCTCGGGACCAGGGCTTCCTCCAGCGCCCGGAGGTCGATGTCGCCTTCTTCCGTCAAGCCCACCGCGATGAAATCAGCGCCCGTCCGGCGTGCGCACTGCTGCCAGGGAACCATGTTGGAATGATGCTCGAGCATGCTGACGATGATGCGGTCTCCGGGTTTGAGCAGATGTTCCAATCCGCACGCAGCCATATTGATGCCATCGGTCGTTCCCCGGGTGAACACGATGCATCGATCATCGGGCGCACCGATGAAACCAGCCATGCGCTGGCGAGCCTGCTCGTAGCTTTGCGTGGAAAGTTCAGAGAGGCGATGGATGCCCCGATGCACATTCGCATTGTTGCACCGATAGTGATCGAGCGCTGTCTGCAGTACGGATTCGGGCACCTGGGTAGTGGCGGCATTATCCAGGTACACAAGCGAATGGCCCCAGACCTCACGCGAGAGTATGGGAAAATCTCGCCGTATCTTCTCCACTTCGAGCATGTGCCGCCTTTCCCGCATTCCACCTTTACAGAACTTCAGTTTAACAGCCTGCATCCACCCGCACTGCACGAGCCGCAACCGTGCCGATCATCTCTACGATCGAAGCAACCCCTGCTTTGCGTTTGGAGTCGAAGATGCTGGCCAGTTCAGTATCATCGATAAATTCGATGCGGGTTTTCAGCACCGCATCGATGGGTTGGGAGTCGAACATCGATGCAAGGATGCGAATCACCCCGCGCACCATAAGCGTATCGCTATCGCCTTGCATGCGCATGATGCCGTTGTCATCGGTCACATACAGCCATACCTGGGATTGGCACCCCGGCACCAACGCCTCGTCCTTCTTGAAGGAGTCAGGCAGTTCCGGTAGTTCGCTGGCAAGCTGCAGCAGATAGGTGAACTGGTTGAACGCATCCCCCGCTTCTTCAAAACCCGCGATGATGTCGTTTTGTATATCCCAAGGGAAACGCATGCCCATCAGCCCCGACGACGATCGTAGAGAATATCGGCAAGCTGCTGCGTCGTTTCGCAAGCCGCCGATTCGTCAGGTTCGAGTTTGACGCCCATCCCCTGCTGCAAGGCCAAAGAAAGCAGAACCTTCTTGATGTCCGTCGAGCTCTGGTTCGTACAGGTGCTGGAACCCACGGCCAGCAGAATGCTCTTATCGTTCATAGCCAGCAGCTTCCCTATGCTGATCTCGGCCAGTTCGAAGATATCGTCGCCTGTCGCCTCCTGAGGATCGAGCAGGAATTTGGCAAGCGTGTACTCCCGGACATCGAAACGGAATTCCTCGCGAGATATGCCTGCACGTTTCATATCGTCAATGATACGGCTCGCACGCCTATCAGCCTGCTCCACAAGTTCTTTCAACGTAGTCTGTACCATATTCCCCTCCTCCATCCACGCGCCTACCGCAATTAAACGGACATGGCGGGTACAGTCCGGACCCCGCCATGCCCCTCTTCATGGGAAGAGCCTCTATGCGTGGACGATCTGGAGCCCGAGCAATTCGCCTAGCTCGATGACCTGGTCCTCGAAATCGCCGTAGATAAGCGGCATATGGTTGCCGATGGCAGCCTGCTTCTTGAAGAAGTCCTTGGAATCCTTCACCTGGAAGAACACACCCTCGGAGCAGTTCGTGTCATCGAAGCCGATCCCATCGACAATCGTGCCTTTGGCTACGAACAGCTTCTCGCACGTTGGATCGATGCGGCACATCGTGATGACCTGGCCTGCATCCTTCGCGAAATCATAGCGGATGGTCGCGCCAAAGCCGCTATGCGCAAACCGGCGGATGTCGTAGGGGCGGATAGGAGCATCGAACCCGGTCCAGCGGCGGTTGGGTACCGAATGGAAAGTGAGTACGATGTTTTCCATCTGCTTGAGATCGACCATCTTCTGGTCGACGCTGTCGGGATTGAAGAAGAGCGCCTTGGGGAGCGGAGCGCGCACGCCGTTGCGGATGGGACTGGTGAAACAGTTGCCCATATAGGAAGGACGACGGCCGATGGCCTGCAACAGCGCCTTCGAGAACACAGCGCCGATATCGTACTCGCATGCCGAGGGGATACCCTCTTCATTGTTGAGAGAATGGTTCAAGCACATCGTGAACTGCTTGTTGTTCAAACGACGCGTAGCGCACAGGTCGGGGCACGGAGCTGTGAAGCAGTTGCACTCGTATGCATCGAGGAATTTATTGATGCCGTAATACGCTTCGACGGATTTTTTGACCATCTTGTCTTCCATCTCGACCGCACCTGCACCATCGATGAGATCCTTGGTCAGATGATCGATTTCCCTGGCATCGTTCTCGTCAAAGTTCAATCCTTTACGACCGGGTGTGCAATGGTTTTCCATCGGGTCGTCGTAGCTGATCTGGTCGAGCAGCTCATGGGCCGACAGATAGCGAAAGCGCATACCGAATTTCTCGGTGAGTTTCTCGGGATCGATAATACTGTCGGGTGCGCTGACCGAGACCGTAGAGGTCATACGGGTAGCGCAAAGGCATTTTGCCTCGCGCAGCGCTTTGCGAGCGCGCAAGATGCCCATGTAGTCGGTTGCATCTTCCCACGCTTCGAACGAATAGAATTCGAGTCCGCGCGAAAGGAATTCCGCTGACGTAATGGAACTTGCACAGCATGCCTGAGTGATGGCCATGGGAATATGATAACGTTGTCCGAATTCCAGCACGATATCGTAAGGACGGCTTGCATAACCGATCCAATACAGGTCGACATCTTCATGACCGACGGCAAGTTTCTCCAACATTTCATCCGTGGTGAGGAACTGTTCATCACGCTCGATGACAACGGGCTCCATCAAGTTGACCACGTCAGCCGGCATAGCATCCGCAAGTTCTTTGCTCCAGCTCTTGAATTTCTCGGCGGCTATGCTCAGATCAAAATCTTTGGTAAGCTGCACGCCCTCGCCAAAACGGCAGGGTCCCTCGAATGCATACTCATGATACATTTTGATGAACATCGGCTTGACGTTCAACCGCACCCCATCGAGCTTTTTTATCGCCATGGTGCTTCCTTCTTTCTCTCTCCGGTAAAACTCTCCACTACCTGATTGAAGAATAAGAAGCCTGCGGGGCAAACGCATCGTTCAAAAGGACGATGCCGAAGAATTCTCTTTGTGCATTTTGCACTGCCGGGCAGCATCGCGAATCATGAAGGCGCAGAGCAGATCTTCTCGCTGGTCGGCGTTTTCGGTGTCGATGCCGAACAATTCTTCTATGCGATGGGCACGATACCGCACATTGTTGCGATGCATATGCAGAGCTTCGGACACCGCCGACATCCTGCGCTCCAGGCGCAGATAGGTTTTCAAGAACGGATAGTTGTCCGTGCCATGGGCGGCATCGTATTCCTCGATCTGCTCGAGCGTGCGCCCTGCCGATCCCATGCCGATGATATCCTCGCCTTCCACCTGACCGTTCTGCAGCATGAACTGAAACAAGTAGTCATCGAAATTGAACATGCGCGAAACATCCGCCCCGTCGCCAAAAACGGCAGGCGATTCCTCGTCATCGACACAAGCAGCCAGTTCAACAGCCGTACGTGCCTGAAGATAGGCAATGTGCATTTGAGAAAGGTCCGTGAAGGAAGCACTGCGTCCACAGAACAACCGGTATTGCACCAACGTCTCTTCCAAACGCGAGACGACCGTCGTTGCGGGTTCAGAAGAATCGAATGATCCTGAAAGCGTGCAGTCCAATGAGCACACCCGGCAATTCCGCGGACAATGCGACCTATGGTCACGACAGTTAAAGCAGAATACGATAATGCTAGAGCCGAAGAGAATCACTTTGGCTGGAGCGGTTTTCTGAGCGATTTCCGCTATGATACGGGCCGTCGGATTGTCCGCATCGTCTCCAAGCCCAATGCAGAAAAGGCAGAACCTGCCCGTACGGGGTATCTGCGCAAAAGCACTGCGCTCGGCTATACTTGCCGGTTCGGCCAGATCGCCGGTCAACAGATCGCGAATGAACGAATCGACGATATTGCCCGATGGTTTCGTCTTCGGATACTCACGGCGGGCAAAATACTCGACGCGCTGCAAGAAGATGCGGTAGATGTCCAGCAGGTAGGCTTCAGGTTCAGCCCGATTGCACATCATCACGGTGATAAGCGAGAATGAAGACCCCGTCTTGAAGGAGTGCACGACAGTGCGATATTTGCATATCCGATATGAATCATTGAAAATGAAACCCGGTTCGTGCGACCATGGCTCGAAACGTTTGCTCAGCTTGAACTTCCTGATGTTCTCATCGGTGTGGTAGCCATGCTCGATAAGCTCCATAGTAACCGGATCATCGCAATCCACATGTCGTGAATAGGCCAAGAGCTTGAGGGCGGGATCGACCACCACAATGTGATTGAACAGGAAATCCTCGCTCACGTCCACAATATCCTGGACGGTACCCCCTTCGATAAGCAAGCGATCCATCTCACGTTCCCACTGATGGTATCGATACACAACATCTTGCAGAAGACCGAACACTTCCACAACCGTCTTTTCAGTATGAAGAACGAGAGATGCAGCCGCGTCGGCCGCGCCATCGGCAACCACACGGAGCGATAGATAGCTATCTTCCCCGTCGGAGGGCATTTCGTAGCCTTCGCCCACAACATAGAGAAACAGAGGGTCGACATTTGTATGGGACGGCATGCGTATATCCAGAACCTCCATAGAGGAATCCGGCACGTTGACGCCCACAGAACCCAACCCCTCGAGTTCATGGGCAATGATGTTGAGACTCAGTTTAGGAAGCAGATCCATCCGACTTCACTTTCCCTCGGAAAGCTCCCCGATGCCCTCAATCGTCGGAAACCACTTGCTGCCCCATTGTACATTTTGCACAATGGGGCAGCAAGACAAACCTATTCCGAAAAACTAGCGGTTCGTATCTTTTGCCGTACGAGTCTTGAAAATTACAATTAGCACGATAGAGAGAATCGCCATAATGGATGCCACAATGAAGTAGACATAGTCCGCACCCCCCGCACAGGCGCGCGCTATGGCATCGGCAATCCTGAATGAAAGCAATGACGAAAGACCGATGCCCAGCAATACAAACCCATAGTTTGCACCATTGTTGGCCAAACCGAAATTCTCGGCCGTCCATGTCGGCCAAATAGCTCCAGGAGCACCCGCCGAAGCCGCAGCCAGAAAGATAAGCACGACAAAGACCGGACCCTGCGCCACAATCAAACCAAGTGAAGTCAATAGCACAAGAACGGCGAGCACCAAAGCGGTGTTGCGACGACCCAACCTGTTCACAACAAGTGGAAAGAGAAGCCGACCACAAGCCATTCCGATCCCGGTTATCATCACGGTCGCCGTTGCGAAAGCCGGATCAAGGCCGCGAGCGACAGCAAGCTGTTGAAGAATGGGGTTGAACGTGAAGAACCCGGCCGTAAGGAACCAGATGCTCAGAAAGATAATCCACATCTGCGGAGTTTTCAAAGCCTCTTTCAACGTGTATTGGTCTTGGGAAAGATCGACTTGCCCGCTTTGGAAGCCTTCAGGCTGCCACCCTTCAGGAGGGTTTCCGATCATAAAAGAGCCCAGAAGGCAGAGAACCAGAAAGATAACGGCTACGATGCGGAAGCACTGAACGATACCTATTGCCCCAGCGATAACGCTGACAACGGGACTAAAAATAACAGTAGCCAGACCGAAGCAGGTTACGATGACTCCCATGGCCATGTTTATCTTATCGGGAAACCACTTCTGGATGCTGGCCATCGTACCGTTGTAGATGCAACCGACTGAAAATCCACCGATTACTCCGAAACACAGATACAGCACGCCAGGTCCTGCAGCTACCGCAAACGAAGAGAGAAACACGCCGAAGAAAAACCCGATCGTCCCCCCAACGACGACTTTCTTTGGACCGATCTTATCTTGCACTTTACCGCCTACCAGCCCACCTATTGAAAAGCAGGCAATCATGATCGATGCGGTCAGCGCCGAGTCGGCAACCGTCCAACCAAACTCCTTGATGACGAATCCCCCGAATACACTCCACATATAAATGATGCCGATACATGCCATGATCAGCGATGCTGCAGCTAACCGCAGATAACGGTTCCCTACTTTTTGCATGAAAGCCTCCTCGTCCTCGAACCTTCGAACCCCTCCGTATCGAACCGATACGCCCCCCGTGCGAACGTATCCGCCGATCTTCGAACCCAAGGATACGAACACCACAATGGCTCTTCATTGGGCAGCATGCGACCACCTCGATGCGCCTCATTGTGCAAAAAGAACCGCATGGTCTTACCGAACGGACCGAACACTCCCCCGTCTAAAGAAAGACGACGGTTCCGGCACGCTTCGCCGCACAGGGCCCGCATCGCCCCGCCCTTGCTTCTCGCACTGCCTCACCAGGTCTGCTATGGTGGAAAGAAGGGGGGTCTGCACAGCATCGCACATATGATTTCAAGGGAGCGCCCATGCACGCCGTAGCACCTGCCGTCCAATCACCCACCGATGGCACAAACGCCGAAGAAGAAACCCAAACGCCCACGCGCAAACCGAAGCTGGGCTCCTTCGTCTTCACAGCTATCGTCATCACGTCCCTCTGCAGTTTCATCGTGGGCCAAGGACTCAATTCCGGCATGTCGGTCTATCTGGGCCATATCGGACAGTCCACTGTGCTCTCCGGGATTCTCGCAGCGGTGTTCTCCGCCGCAGCAGGCCTCACGCGCATCGTATGCGGCCCCATCCTCGATCACGTCGGACGTTATCGGATCATTGTCGCCGGAGCGGGAATGCTCTTTGCCGGTACGCTGATCTGCGCAGGGGTGCAGACTGTCGGGGGACTCGTTTTCTGCCGCGTACTGCAGGGGCTCGGATTCGGAGCCGCAACCACCGCAACAGCGGCAGCGGCAGCCGACGTCCTCCCCTTTGAGCGTCTGGGCGAAGGAATAGGGTACTTCGGCCTCGGGCAGGCAATCGCCATGTCGATTGGACCGGCATTCGCATTGTTCCTAGCAGGCACCGACCCTGCTACGAATATGTTCTTCGGGCTGGCATGCATCGCAGGCATCGCCGTTTTATGCGGAGCACTCTGCACATACGAGAAGCACATCGACCGTCTACCCGAAACGGCAACGTACCGCATGCGAGCCGAAAGAAAACAGGCAGCAGAAACACCCGACGACCAACCGCCTTTCCGCATGATGCGAGATGCCTTGAGAAAGTCAAACCTGATTGAAAGAGAAGCGTTGCCGGGAGCCCTGCCCCTGCTTGTGCTGAGCCCGGCTTTCGGATTCGGCATCTTCTTCGTAGGGCTCTACGGCACAACAATCGGTATCGAGTTACCTGGCCTGTTCTTCACCGTGTCGGCAATTACCATGGTTATATGCCGATTAGCCTCAGGCCGATTCATGGATGCCGTTGCGCCGCTCGTATTGGCTGCCCTGTACACTGCAATGGGATTAATCGCCTACGGAATGCTGCTTGCAGCGCCAGACCAGCCCACGATGTTCTACGCGGCCGGCCTGTTCTACGGCATTATGCTGGGAATAAGCATGCCGCTCAACCAAACCATCGCTGTGAGGAATACACCCCCTGCACGTTGGGGAAAGGCAAGCGCCGTATTCTTGCTCGCAAACGACATAGGCATCGGGGTCAGCACAGTAGTCTGGGGATTCACCAGCGAGAACTTCGGATTTCCGGTCACCCTATGCTGCGTAATGGGATGCATAGCGCTGTCGTTTGCCGTATCGCGGATCATGTATCCGAAAAAGAACGACCTTGGGTTATAGACCAAAAATGGGTCGTGGGCGATGTTTGCAGCAGAACGCATAAAGGGGCATACGCAAAAACCGCGCACCAGGTATATGAAAACCCTAGTGCGCGGTATTCTTTCTGGTGCCCCCAACGAGAATCGAACTCGTGTCTCAGCCTTGAAAGGGCCGCGTCCTAACCTCTAGACTATGGGGACGAATGCCATTGCTCGAAGCAAAACAGCTTGCATATTGTTACAGAAAATCAGGAACCGCGCAAGATGAAAAATTACGTACACACGATTCCCAAGAATAACGACTTAAGATTTCTTGGTAAAGCTCGTCTTGCATTTCGGGCATGTTACCTTGACCTTGCCCTTGCCTTTCGGCACGCGCAGGCTCTGACCGCACTTCTCGCAGGTGTAGATGCGGTATTCCTTATGGTATTTCCTCCACTCTGCAAACCGTGAGCGAAAGCGGCGAAGCGGGGTGACGATCTTCGTCCACTGCTTCACCCATGCACGATTCTCCTTCTGGCGTGCAACGATGTTCTTCGACATCATACGGAAGAAGCTATATACGATGAAAATAAATGCAAGCCACGAAAGTACACTCGCAGCATACGTGCTGAGAAAACCGGCACCCAGACTTGCCAACATCAGCACGATGGCGGCCCACAGGCACGCGCGGCCAAGATCGTCGCTTCCGTTGCGTCCCATCATCCATTGCTGCATCTTGTCCTGAAAATTCCCTTTACCTGCCATCATCTGCCTTTCTCGATGAAGCCGTCCCATCTAGGACGGATTCGGTATCCAGTCGTTCCCTGGCTATGTAGATAGGCCGCCGCTTGCCCTCTATGTAATCTCGCGCCATATAATCGCCCATCACGCCCAATACCAGCAGCTGGATGCCACCGAACAGCAGGATGAGGCAAACCAGCGTAGGATACCCGGGAATAGCTATGCCCATGATCAGGTAATCGACAAACAGAACATACGCCAGATACACGAGCGCGATTACGCTGGAAACAACACCTATGTACTTCACAACTTTCAAAGGCCAGGTCGTGAAAGAAAGAATGCCGCCCATCGCATAATGGAACAAAGACCTGAACGACCAGCTGCTCTCCCCTGCATTGCGGTCGTTGGGGGTATAGGGCATTGCATGGGTATTGAACCCAACCCACGAGAAGAGCCCCTTGGAGAAACGAAAGTATTCAGGCATAGAGATGAGCGCCTCGCCGACGGAGCGGCGGAATACGCGAAAATCGCTCATGTCGGCAGGAATGTCGATTTCGTCCGAGGCGGCATTGAATGTGCGGTAAAATGCGCGTTTGAACCAGCACAACACCGGGCCCTCACGACGTTCTTCCTGATAGGCGGCAACCACATCGCATTCTGGATTATCCTGCAGATAGCGATACATCCTCAAGGCGATAGCCGGATCTTGTTGCATATCGGCATCTATGAGCCCGATGCATCGTCCTCGCGATGCCTGCAACCCCGCGTAAAGGCCACTCTCCTTCCCGAAATTGCGGGAAAACCCGATGACTTGAATCATGCGTTTCCCCGCATGGTGCCGTCGGAGCTTCCGTCGTTTACGAATATCAATTCATAGCAGATGCCGGAAGAATCAAGGCAGCCCACCGCCGCTTCGAAGAATATGGGGATGTTGCCTTCCTCATTGTGACATGGCACGATGAGCGTTAAATCGGGTATCTGGGACATTGACCCTCTCAAATCTAGCGTCGTCGCTTCATTACACTCGGACGATGCGACGTACCCATCCGTCGCATCGTCCGCGGGTGCAATCGGCGGTGTGTATATGCATCATGGGTAGTGTAACCCAGCAATGCACTGTGTTACCGATTTGTTCTCTGATAAACTAGCAATGCAACCCGTATCCAAGGAGATTTACATCCGTGAACATGATTTACCACGCAGACGACTTCGGCATCACGCTAGAACAGTCGCGGCGTATCCTGCAATGCTCTGACAACTGCGGAGGCGCAGGGGTGCTTAACAGCATATCCATACTCGCCACCAGCCCGCATTTCGAAGAATGCGCAGCACTGCTGGAGCCATTGCCTGCACATCTGCTGGTAAGCCTTCATATCAACATCGTCGAGGGCCCGTGCTGCAGCAACCCGGCAGACATCCCCCTGCTGGCAGATTCATCGGGTTGCTTCCATTCGAGTTTTGCACAGATGCTGGCACTGTCGTATGGCAGCCAGGCGCGTGAGCTGCGCAGGCAGCTGGATATCGAGATAGGTGCCCAGCTCGATGCCTTCCTCACTCGCTTTCCCCATATGAAAAATGCCCTGCGTGTGGATAGCCACCAGCACTTCCATCTCATTCCAGCAGTATTCGATGCCCTTTTGGACGCAATCCGGTCAAGGGGATGCACCTTGTCTTTCATGCGCATTCCCGCAGAACCGCTTCTCCCGTTCTTACGTACTCCATCGATATGGCTGCGTATACCACCGATCAATTGGTTGAAACATTGGCTGCTTAATCGCCTTTGGAAGCGCAACCAGGCAAAGCTGCCTGAGTTCAATCAGGTATCGGCCGTATTTTGCGGCATATTCTTCAGCGGACATATGACCATCGCCAATGTCGAAGCAGTGCTCCCCCGCTTGCAAGATTATGCAAACAAGAAGCATATGCCTCTGGAACTGCTGTTCCATCCGGGCGGATACGAAGACCCCTCGAGTGCCCTCGACCCGAAATTAAAGGGATTCGTGCAGTTTTACCAATCGCCTTTGCGGGCGCAGGAAGCACACGCGCTTACCACATTGAAGCAAGCGGATCCGTCCATGCTCAACAGAATCAGCAGGAAAGAAGGCCGCCGATGAACCGCATGCACGTGCGCGTTTTGTGCGACTACCTCGCAACATTCTTGCTTCCATTCTGCATACTGCTTGCATCCTTCGCCTACCAGGGCATCTACCCCTTCGGAGACACCAGCGTCATGCTGTTCGACATGCCCTCCCAGTATGTGAACTTCTTCGGATGGCTCTCGGACGTCTTGCACGGCCGATCTGATCTCTTCTATTCATTCTCGAAGGGCCTCGGCGGCGAAATGGGCACGACATTCGCCTATTATCTTTCAAGTCCCTTCAACCTGCTTGCCGCATTCTTCGATTCGGAGCATACGCCTCAGCTGTTCAGCGTGCTGTATCTGGCAAAGATTCCGGCGGCGGCAGTCACGTGCGCGGTATTTCTGCGCAACCGGTTTCCCCAAGCACGCGATCGCCGTGCCGACCGCCTGGTCTTCATCCTTATATCCTGCGCTTATGCGCTTTCAACCTATTCGATCGGCTATGCCAGCAACATCATGTGGCTCGACGGGGTCATCATGCTCCCCTTGGTCTGCCTGGGGGTATACCGCCTGGTC
>Ga0209464_10000452_pt1 | contig 13136 bp, 9 predicted proteins | sample DOMMetBare1Fresh_2_FD_187473 | JGI IMG/M metagenome (GOLD analysis project Ga0209464, IMG submission 187473) | Wetland sediment microbial communities from St. Louis River estuary, USA, under dissolved organic matter induced mercury methylation -... | ecosystem: Environmental > Aquatic >... | reverse complement strand
GAGGATCCTGGTCGTGTGCGTGGGGAATATCTGCCGAAGCCCTATGGGCGAGGCCGTGCTTCGCCGTCGCCTGCCCGCGCTCGAGGTGGCGTCGGCGGGGATCTCGGCGCTCGTGGGGCGGCCGGCCGATCCCCTGGCGGTGGCGCTCCTCGCGGAGCGCGGGATCGACCTGTCGGCCCACCGCGCGCGCCAGTTGACGCCGGAGCTCGTGTCGAAGTCGGACCTGATCCTCGCGATGGAGCGGCGCCACGTCGCGGACGTGGAGGCGCTCGCCCCCGCGGCCCGCGGACGGGTCCACCTCCTCGGCCGCTTCGGCGGCTTCGAGGTCCCCGATCCCTACCGGCAGCCGCGCGAGGCCTTCGAGGCTGCGCTGGCCCTCATCGAGCGCGGGCTCGCCGACTATCAACAACGCTTCTGGAGCCGCGCGTGATCCTCCGAGCTTCCGCCTCCCCCGGCCTCGTCCTCGCGCTCGCCGCGGTGCTCCCGGGCTGCGCCGCGATCGCGCCGGGACTGCACATGTCCGAGTCCGCCGTGGAGGCGCGAGGGACCGTGGAGAAGCCTGCCCGGATCGTCCCCGTCACGCCGGCCGTCCTCGCCGAGCAGGCGAAGGCGCGGGCGCAGGCCGCCGAGGTGCGGCCGAGGGATCCGCTCGCCGCCGAGGCGGAGCGCTGGCAGTACCGGGTCGCGCCGTACGACGTGCTCTCGGTCATCGTCTGGGACCACCCCGAGCTGACCATCCCCGCCGGCGAGTTCCGCGCCGCCGAGTCGGCCGGCAACGTGGTCCAGGCGGACGGCACCGTCTTCTACCCGCACGTGGGCGTGGTCCCCGTGGCCGGGAGGACGCTGCCGGAGATCCGGCAGCTGCTCACCGAGAAGCTGCGCAAGGTGGTGGAGGGGCCGCAGCTCGACGTCCGGGTGGCCTCCTTCCGCGGGCAGCGGATCCAGGTCACCGGGGAGGTGGTCGCGCCGGGGGCCTTCCCGATCTCCGACGTGCCGCTCCGAGTGGCCGACGCCATCGCGCTCGCGAAGGGGTTCGCCCCGACGGCCTTCCCCGGCGCCGTCACGCTGGCGCGGCGCGGCAAGGTGCAGCGGCTCGACCTCCGCGCGCTCTTCGAGGACGGCGACGGCTCGCAGAACTGGCTGCTCCAGGACGGCGACATGATCCACGTCGCGAACGCGGCCCAGCACAAGGTCTTCGTGCTCGGCGAGGTCCGCCGCCCCTCCTCGAAGGTCATGACCCGCGGCCACATGACGCTCGCCGAGGCGATCGGCGACGCGGAGGGGTTCGATCCGGTCACCTCCAATCCCGGCGCGGTCTACGTGCTCCGGGGGCGCTACGACGCGCCGGAGGTCTACAGGCTGGACGCCTCCAGCGCGGACGCGCTGCTCCTCGCCGCCCAGTTCCAGCTCGAGCCGCTCGACGTCGTCTTCGTCGCGCCGTACGCGCTCACGAGCTGGAACCGGGTCGTCCAGCAGATCCTGCCGACGGTCCAGGGGCTGTGGCAGTCGGTCGACCTCGCAAACCGTACCAGTCAGGTGGGGGCACTATGACGCCGAAGCCGGGAGATGCCGCAGTGGAGCTCGTGACGCCGGTCCGGGCGGCGCCGCCGCGCGCCCGCCGGGCTCCGCCGCCGGAGTGGTCGCCGCTGGAGGCCGAGGGGGAGGAGCCGTCGCTGCGCGAGTACGTCGCGGTGATCGCTGGCGAGCGGTGGCTCGTCGCGTCCGTGCTGGCCGCGGTGCTCGCCACCGGGACCGCCTACGCCTGGCTGGCGAGGCCCGTCTACCGGGCCGACCTGCTGATCCAGGTGGAGGACAAGAAGAAGGGCGGGGCGCTGGGGGACCTGTCGAACCTCTTCTCGGAGTCCTCACCTGCAGAGACCGAGGTGGAGATCCTCCGCTCGCGGACGATCGTCGGCTCGGTGGTGGACGCCCTGAACCTCGAGATCGAGGCCACGCCGCGCCGCTTCCCGATCCTGGGGGCGGCGCTGGCCCGCAGCCACGGCCGGGAGGCGCCGGCCGGAGCGCTCCCGGGCTTCCGGCGCTTCGGCTGGGGGGGCGAGCGGATCTCGCTCTCCCGGCTCGACGTGGCGCTGGGGGAGGACGAGGAGCTCCCCGTGCTGGTCGCCGGCGAGGCCGGGAAGTTCGAGCTCCGGAGCGAGGGCGGTGACGTCGTCGCGTCGGGGGCGGTCGGCGAGCGGGTCCGCGGCGGCGGGGTGGACCTCTTCGTCTCCGACCTCCTCGCGCGTCCGGGCACCGAGTTCCTGCTCTCCCGGACGCCCCGCGAGGAGGCGGTGGCTGCGCTGCAGGCCGACGTCCGGATCAGCGAACGCGGCAAGAAGACCGGCATCCTCCAGCTGGCCGTGGACGGGGAGGACCCGCGCCGGATCGCGGCGATCCTCGACGCCCTCGCCAGCGCCTACGTTCGCCAGAACGTGGACCAGCGGAGCGCCGAGGCGGAGCAGACGCTGGCGTTCCTAGAGACCCAGCTGCCGACGCTTCGCGCCGAGCTGGAGGCGGCCGAGTCGCGGCTCGAGGCCCACCGGACCCGCGCGGGCGGCGTGGACGTCACGCTGGAGACGCAGGCCGCCGTGGCGCGGTCGGCCGACGTGGAGAAGGCGATCGCCGAGCTGAACGTCGAGGTCGGCGCGCTGCGCCAGCGCTTCACGGAGGCGCACCCGGTGCTCGCCGCGGCCCGCGCCCGACTGGCGCGGCTCCAGGCGGACCGTGGCGGCGTGGAGGCCCGGCTCCGGAAGCTCCCCGAGGCCGAGCTCGCCTCCGCGAGGCTGCTGCGCGACGTCAAGGTCGCGAACGAGCTCTACCTGACCCTGCTCGACAAGGCCCAGGAGCTGCGGGTCGTGAAGTCGGGCACGCTCGCCAACGTGCGCGTGCTGGACCCTGCCGTCACCTCCTCCAGGCCGGTGTCGCCTCGCCGCCCGGCGGTGCTCGCGCTCTCCCTCCTGCTCGGGCTGGCCCTCGGCGCCGCCGCGGCGTTCGGACGGCGGGCCCTCTCCCAGGGCGTCGAGGACCCGGAGCAGATCGAGCGGATCACCGGCATCCCCGTGCACGCCAGCATCCCGCTCAGCCCGCGCGAGGCCGAGATCCCTCCCGGGGAGTCGCTCGTCCTCGCGGCGCGCGCACCGGAGGAGCTGGCGGTCGAGAGCGTGCGATCGCTCCGGACCAGCCTCCAGTTCGCGCTCCTCGACGCGCCGTCGCGGGTCGTGGCCATCACCGGCCCGGCGCCGGGGATCGGGAAGTCCTTCGTGACCTCCAACCTCGCCCACGTCTTCGCCGAGGGGGGCAAGCGGGTGGTGGTCGTCGACGCGGACCTCCGCCGCGGCCACCTGCACGTGGCGCTCGGCGGCGGCCGCTCGCCGGGACTCACCGAGGTGCTGGCGGGCGCGGCGCCGTGGCGGGAGGTGGTCCGCCAGACCAGCTCTCCGGGCGTCGAGCTCCTCGCGGGCGGAAGGCGCCCGCCCAACCCTTCAGTGCTGCTCGAGGGGGATCGCTTCGGACGGCTGGTCGCCGAGCTGGCCGCCGTGTACGACCTCGTGCTCATCGACACGCCGCCGATCCTCGCGGTCACCGACGCCGCGCTCGTGGGGGCGCACGCGAGCCTGGCGCTCTGCGTCCTCCGCGCCGGGCGCCACCCGATGCGGGAGGTCTCGGCGGCCCTCCGCCGCTTCGCCCAGGGCGGCGTGCGGATCGACGGCTTCGTGCTCAACGGCGTCGAGCTGAGCCGGGGCGTCGGGGCGAAGAGCGCGTACCACTACCAGTACACGTACGAGTAGCGCGCGGCGCCTCCCCCCATGCCCGCCACGCCGCGGATCGCGTACCTCGCCACCGGGCCGGACTCCGTCCGGACCCAGGCGCTCTACTCGGCGCGGACCGCGCTCGCGTGGCGTGGCGACCTCCCGCTCGCCGTCCACGTCTACACCGACCAGCCTGCGGACTTCCGCGACCTGGACGGGGCCGCCGAGATCGTGCCCGTCGACCGGGCGCTGGAGCGGCGCTGGCGCGGCCCCTGGGGCTTCCTCTATCGGATGAAGCCGAAGGTCCTCGAGGACCTCTCCCGGCGCCACCCGGCGGATCCGATCCTCCTCCTCGACGCCGACACGTACTGGACCGGCGAGGTCGGGAGCGCGTTCGCGCGAATCGCCGAGGACTCGGCGGTGATGCACGCGCGGGAGTACTTCGTCGGGACGCTCGGGACGCCGCAGATCCGGAACCTCCGCAGCCGCATGCGCCGCGCCCGCTTCCGCGGCGCCCCGGTCGACGTCGAGGCCTGGATGTGGAACTCCGGCGCCGTCGGGCTCCACCCGGCGCACGCTCCCATCATCGGCGAGTGGATCGACTACCTCGACGAGGTCCACCCGCTCAACCGCAAGCCGATCGTCGAGCAGTTCGCCATCTCCTGGCTGCTTCAGCGCCGGGTCGACCGGCTCGAGCCCTGCGACGACCTCGTGGTCCATTACTGGGCGGACAAGGCGCGTCACCTCGCGGAGATCCGGAGCACGCTCGCGCGGCTCCAGGGCATGGCGCCTGGCGAGGTGGCCGAGGTGCTTCGTGGCGACCCGCTGCGAGTCCGTGGAGCACCGCCCGCCCGGCGGCGGGACACGCTCCTCCAGAGGGTGCGGGAGAGCGTCCTACAGCGCATGCCCCTCCATCGCCGCGAGGCCTGAGGATTCCGCCCACCCCCACAAGGGGCGCACCCCACGTATCAGATGGTCGTGCGGCCCGCCCCCGTGTGCGTTAGTGGTTTTTGACCTCGAAAGGAGAGGCGACCCGCCATGGCCAAGGTGACGCTCAAGGGAACCCCGATCCACACCAGCGGTGAGCTTCCGAAGATGGGCTCGACCGCGCCCGACTTCAAGCTGACCGCGAACGACCTCAAGGACCTCTCCCTCGCCGACTTCGCCGGAAAGCGGAAGGTGCTCAACATCGTCCCCAGCCTCGACACCGAGATCTGCGCGACCTCGACCCGGAAGTTCAACGAGAAGGCGGGCAAGCTCCCGAACACGGTCGTGCTGATCGTCTCCGCCGACCTCCCGTTCGCCTCGAAGCGGTTCTGCGTGGCGGAGGGGCTCCAGAACGTCGTCCCGCTCTCGCTCCTGCGGGACAAGAAGTTCGCGCAGGACTACGGAGTCCTGCTCACCGACGGCCCGCTCGCCGGCCTCTGCGGCCGCGCGGTGGTGGTGCTCGACGCCGGCAACAAGGTGATCCACTCGCAGCTCGTGCCGGAGATCGTGCAGGAGCCCGACTACGACGCAGCGCTCTCGGCGCTCAAGTAGACGGGGAGTGCCCCCCGGGCCGTGCCTCCACGGCGAGGCACGGCTCCGTTCCGTCCGGGAAGTTGCATTCCTGGGGGTCGTGGGCTGCAATCGCTCCGACGAGCCGGGGGAGGATTGCCGTGGAGGGAGTCGGGGGGATGAGTTTGCCGGTGGCGGCCAGGGACCGGGGGCTGCGCTACGCGCTGCTCGCCGCCGCGGCGTGGACGGCGCTGACGGCGGTCGCGATCCTCGCGGAGGTGGGGCGGGGGAAGGCGGCGATCCGGGACGCGGCGGAGCTCGAGGCGAGGCTCAGCTTCGACCACCTGGTCATCGCGCGCCGATGGAACGCCAGCCACGGCGGCGTCTTCGTGCCAGTGACCGAAACGCTCCGTCCGAGCCCATGGCTGGCGCACCTCGTCGACCGGGACGGGCGGACGGCCACCGGGCGCGACCTGACGCTCATGAACCCGGCCTGGATGACCCGCGAGATCCTGGAGCTCACCAACCGTGAGCTGAAGGTGACGGGGCACATCACGAGCCTCCGACCGATGCGGCCGGAGAACGCCCCCGATCCCTGGGAGCGTGGGGCCTTGGAGCGGCTGGAGGCGGGGGAGGCCTCCTACAGCGAGCTGGTGGTGGAGAAGGGTGAGGAGCGGCTCCGTTTCATGGGGGGGCTCAAGACGGAGCAGAGCTGCCTCTTCTGTCACCGGGCGCAGGGGTACAAGGTGGGCGACGTCCGGGGTGGCATCGCCGTCAGCGTCCCCACGGCGCCGCTCCTGGCCATCGGCGCCAACGACACGCGGCGGCAGCTGCAGGTCCACGGGACGATCTGGCTGCTGGGGTTGGGCGCGATCGGGCTCGCGCTGCGCGGACACCGGCGCGCGGCCGCGGTGGAGGCGGAGGCGGACCGGCGGAGAAGCGACGCCGAGGCGGAGCTGGCGGCAGCGCGCCGTCTCGAGGCGGTGGGACGGCTCTCTGCAGGGGTGGCGCACGACTTCAACAACCTCCTCGCGCCGATCCTGACCGTCTCCGGGGTGGTGCGGGACGAGCTGCCGGAGCAGAGCCCGCTCCGGGCGGACCTGGACGACATCCGCGGCGCCGCCGTGAAGGCGCGCGATCTCGTTCGCGCCCTCCAGACGCTCTCGCGGACGAACGGGGGCAGGCCGGCGCGGGTCTCCGTCGCTGCGATCGCGCGCGAGAGCGAGCGGCTGCTGCGGAGCTTCGCGGGGACGCGGCTCGGGTTCGTCCTCCGCGTGGCCGACTCGTCGCCGACGGTGGTCGCAGATCGGTCCCTGCTCGAGCTCGCGCTCGCGAACCTGGTCGTGAACGCACGAGAGGGGGCGGTGGTCGGCAAGACGATCGCCATGGACGTCGGCGCCGTCGAGCTCGCCCAGGCCGACGCCGATCGGCTCCACGTCCGGGCGGGACGGCACGCGGCGGTGACCGTGTCCGAGGCCGGCGTCGTCTCCACCTTGTTCGCCGGCGCGGAGGGCTTCGTCCAGGTCCAGGCGTTGGTCGCGGCCGATCCCGGCGGCGCCGGGCTCGGGATCCCGACCATCAACGGGATCGTCGCCCAGTATGGCGGCGGGGTGGTCGCGCGCGCGGCGGGGGGCGCCGGCTGGATCCTCAGGCTGCTCCTCCCCGAGGCGCCGACCTCCGGGGCTCAAGCGGGCTGATCGAGCTTCGCGTGGGCCGCCTCCCAGGCGGAGTAGAGCCCCTCCAGGGCCTCGCGCGCCTCGCGCTGCCGGTCGATGTGGGGCTTCGCCCTGGCGAAGTCCTGGTAGAGGGCCGGATCGGCGAGGGCCGCCGTCGCCTCCCGCTCCTCCCCCTCGCGCCGCTCGATCTCGGCCTCGAGCCGGACGATCTCGTCGCGGATGGGCTTCTCCACTCGGTAGCGGGCGTTGCGTGCCTCGGCCTCGGAGCGCTTCCGGTCGCGCCCCGAGCCGCGCCCCTCGTCGGCGCCGGGGGGGGGCTGCTCCGCGCCGCCGGACGGGCCCTGGGCCTCCGCCGCGGCCGCGAGCTGGCGTTGGTGGTAGAGCCAGTCGTCGAGGTTCCCGGGGTGGGGGAGGACGCCGCCGTCCTTCACCTCCCAGATCACGGTGGCGAGCTGGTTCAGGAACGAGCGGTTGTGACTCACGAAGAGGAGCGTCCCCTCGTACCCCTTCAGCGCCTCGATGAGCGCCTCGGAGGAGTCGAGGTCGAGGTGGTTGGTCGGCTCGTCGAGGATGAGCAGGTTGGCCGGGACGAGGAGCAGCCGCGCGAGCGCCACCCGCGCCCGCTCGCCGCCGGAGAGGACGCCGACCCTCTTGTCGGCGTCCTCTCCGGAGAAGAGGAACGACCCGGCGACCGAGCGGACGTACGACTCGCCGCGATCGGGGACCAGGTCCCAGAGCGTCTCGAGGACCGTCTTCTTCGGGTCGAGCCCGCCCGCCGCGCGGGCCAGTGACACCCCCTCCGCCGCCTGGGGGTCGAAGTGGTGCTGCGCGTAGTACCCGGCGACGACGCCGTGCCCCAGCTCCACCGTCCCCGCGTCGGGCGGCGCCTCTCCCGCGGCCAGCTTGAGCAGCGTCGTCTTGCCCGCGCCGTTCGAGCCGATGACGCCGACCCGCTCCCCGCGCAGCACCGTGGCGTCGAGCCCCCGGTAGATCCGCTTGTCGCCGTAGCCCTTCGCGAGGCCGCGGAGCTTCAGCACCTCGCGCCCGGAGCGCGGCGCGTCGGCGAAGCGGAACCGGAGCGTCGCCCGCTGCTCCAGCGTCTCGACGTCCTCCATCTTGTCGAGGAGCTTCTGCTTCGAGCGGGCCTGCGCGGCCTTGGTCGCCTTGGCCCCGAACCGGTCGATGAACCCCTGCAGCTCGGCGCGGCGGGTCTCGAGCCGCCGGGACTGGGCCTCGAGCTGCGCCTCGCGCTCGGCGCGCTGCCGCTTGTAGTCGCCGTAGTTCCCCGTCCAGCTGCGGAGCCCCTCGGGCTCCAGCGAGAGGACGCGGTCGATCTGCCGGTCGAGGAACTCGCGGTCGTGGCTGATGAGCACCACGGCGCGCCGCGTCCCGCGCAGGAAGGCGTCGAACCACTCCAGCGTCGGGATGTCGAGGTGGTTGGTCGGCTCGTCGAGCAGCAGCAGGTCGGGATCGGCGAGCAGGAGCCCCGCGAGCGCCGCCCGCATCTTCCAGCCTCCGGAGAAGCTCCGGACGTCGCGGGCCAGGTCGGCCGGGGTGAACGCGAGGCCGGAGAGGAGCCGCTCCGCCCGCCGGCGGCCGTACCGGTCCTCGAAGTGGTCGAGCGCGTCGTGGAGGTCAGCGAGCGCCTGCGACACCTCCAGCTGCTCCGCCTCCTCGCGCGCGACGGCGAGGGCGGCCTCCGCCTGGTGCAGCCGGTCCTCGAGCGCACCGCGCCCGGGGACCGCGGCGAGCACCGACTCGACGAGCGTCCCCGGCGGCAGCTCGGCGACGTCCTGCGGCAGGTAGGCGGCGCGCGCTCCCCGCCGCCACGTGAGGTCGCCGGCGTCCGCGTGGAGCTCGCCGGCGAGGATCCTGAGGAGCGTCGACTTCCCCGTGCCGTTGGCGCCGACCAGCCCGATCCGGTCCGTCGGGCCGATGGAGAAGCCGGCGTCCCTGAGGATGACCTTGGGGCCGTACGCGAGGGAGAGGCGGCTGGCGACGACGAGGCTCATCGGGAGCGGCTCTTAACGTTTCTTCGGGCGCCGAACAAGCCCGGGCAACGGGCGCCCGGCATCCTCGGTACCGTGGATGCCCGCTCCCGGGCGCCCGGCCCCATGGGCCGAACGGGAAAGAGAACGATCATGAAGACGACGAAGCGAGTCCAACTGCTCCTGGCCGTCGGCGGCCTGCTGCTCCTCGGCACGGGGTTCGCCACGGGCTGCCACCGCGGGCCGGGCGGCCACCACGGGGATCCCGCGAAGGTCGCGGCGTTCGTGACCGATCGCGTGGACGACGCCCTCGATGACCTCGACGCGACGCCCGCCCAGCGGGAGAAGATCGACGTCGTGAAGGACCGGCTCCTCGCCGAGGGGGCGAAGCTCCACGGTGACCGGGAAGCCCTCCACGCCGAGCTCCTCGCGGCCTGGAAGGCGGAGAACGTGGACCGGGCTCGGCTCCACGCGATCGTGGACGAGCGGATCGAAGCGCTGCGCGCCTTCGCCCACGCCGCGGTCGACGGCGCCGCCGAGGCGCACGACGTCCTCACGCCGGAGCAGCGGGCGAAGGTCGCGAAGAAGGCCGAGAGAATGCACCACTGAAGTGGCTTCTCCGCTCTCCCCCAGCGGGGGAGAGGGAATTGACGCAAGGGGTATCATGTCCGACGTGACGACGACCGAACCCGGCCTCACCGCGCTCCTCGTCGAGGACGACACGCGCCTCGCGCGGCTCACCGCCGAGTACCTCGCCGGCCACGGCGTCGTGGTGACCCACGTCGCCGACGGCCGGCGCGGCCAGGAGGAGGCGCTCCGCGGCCGGTGGGACGTGCTCCTGCTCGACCTGATGCTCCCCGGGCGCGACGGGCTCGAGATCTGTCGCGAGGTCCGCGCCCGCTCCGACGTGCCGATCATCGTCCTCACCGCCCGCGGCGAGGAGGCGGACCGCGTCATGGGGCTGGAGCTGGGGGCCGACGACTACCTCGCGAAGCCCTACTCTCCGCGCGAGCTGCTGGCCCGGATCCGGGCGGTCACCCGGCGCGCGAGGGGGAGGGCGGGTCCGCGCCACGACGTCATCACGGTCGGCGCGCTGAGGCTCGATCCGGCCGCGCGCCGGGCGACGCTGGGGGGCGAGGAGGTGCCGCTCACGGGCTACGAGTTCGACCTGCTCCGCGCGCTCGCCGAGCGCGCGGGCCGGATCCTCTCGCGCGAGCAGCTGATGGAGCTGGTGAGGGGCTCCGCCGAGGAGGCCTTCGACCGCTCCATCGACGTCCACGTCTCGCGGCTGCGCCAGAAGCTCGGGGACGACCCGAAGCGGCCGCGGCTCATCAAGACGGTCCGCGGCGTGGGTTACCTCCTCGCCGTCGGTGCAGGGGACGAGGCGTGATCCACCACCACCATCACCACCACCTGCGCTCGCCGCACGGGGTCCTCTTCTGGCGGATCTACCGTCACGGCCTCCTGCTCCTCTTCCTCGTGGCGCTCGTCCTCGGGGTCGTGGCGTGGGCCCTCGGTCGACGGCTCCCGCCGCGGGAGCCCGAGAAGGTGGTGGCCTGGCTCGCCGCGCGGATCGACGAGAGGCTCTCGACGCCCGGCCGGCTCGACGCCGACCTGCGCGAGCTGCGGGACGGGCTCGGGCTGGACGCGACCGTGTTCGACGCCTCCGGGGGCGTCCTGACGGCGACCGGCGACGCCGCGCCGCCGCTCTCGGCGGAGCAGCTCGGGGAGCTCTCCGGAGGGCCCATCCACGTCCCGGGGCGCGGCTTCGCCTTCGCCGCGCGGCTGCCGTCGGGCGCGGGCTACCTCATCCTCGGACCGGGGCCGCACGGCATGCCGTATGGGCGGTGGGCGGCGTTCGTCGCGGCCGTCCTCCTGGTCCTCGCGATCGGCTCCTACCCGACCGCCCGCTCGATCGCCTCGCCCCTGGAGCGGCTCACCGCGGTCGCCCGGCGGCTCGGAGAGGGGGATCTCTCGGTCCGGACCGGCCTGCGCGGTCGCGGCGAGGTGGGCGATCTCGCACGGGCCTTCGACGAGATGGCGGAGCGGCTCCAGCGGCTCGTCCGGGCGGAGCGCGAGCTGCTCGCCAACGTCTCGCACGAGCTGCGGACGCCGATGGCGCGGATCCGGGTCGCCCTGGAGCTGGCGGTGGAGGGGGATTACGAGAAGGCGCGCCGCTACGTCGCCGAGATCGGCGACGACCTCGGCGAGCTCGAGGGGCTGGTGGAGGAGATCCTCACCGCGGCGAGGCTCGACGGCGCCGCGACGAACGGGCTCCCAGTGCACAAGGGGCCGCTCGAGCTCGGCCCGCTCCTCTCGGAGGTGGCCGCCCGCTTCCGCGCCGCCAATCCGGACCGGCCGCTGACGCTGGAGGGCGCGCAGGCGCTGCCGGCGCTCGAGGCGGACGCGCCGCTCCTGCGCCGGCTGGTCGACAACCTGCTCGACAACGCGCGGAAGTACTCCGAGCCGGGGACGCCGGTGGCGCTCGCCGCCCGCACGGAGCCGGGCGCGGTGGTCGTCGAGGTGCGCGATCGTGGCATCGGCATCGACGCGGTGGACCTGCCCCGCCTCTTCACGCCGTTCTTCCGGACCGACCGGAGCCGCGCCCGCGGCACCGGCGGCGTGGGGCTGGGGCTCGCGCTGGCGAAGCGGATCGCCGAGGCACACGGAGGGACCATCGCCGCCGAGAGCCGGCCGGGCGAGGGGACCACGATCCGCGTGGTGCTGCCGGTGGCGTGACGCCCCAGGGGGCGTTCCCATCTTCCCACCCGGAGAGCGACGAATGACGGTCGAGCTCAGCGCGCGCGGCGGACCGGGATCCTTGCAGCGCCCCGGCGCGGCGCCGCCACGATCGCCATGGCCGCCAGGAGCAGGAGCCCCGTCGAGCCGGAGCCGGAGCCCGAGCTGGAGCAGCCGCCGCCGGTCGCGCCGAACTCGTCGCGGATCCCGTCGTGGTTCCGATCGGGATCGCTCGAGGTGACCGTGACCGTCACCGACACGGTGCTCGCGCCGCCGTGCCCATCGTCCACCGTATAGGTGAAGGTTTCGGTCCCGGTGAAGGCGGCGGGCGGGGCGTAGGTGACGCGCCCTGCGGTGACGGTCACCGTCCCGCCGCTCGACCCCTGCGTGACCGCGCTGATCGTCAGGGGGTCCCCGTCCGCATCCAGATCGTTTGCGAGGACGTCGAGCGCCACCGTCTCGCCGGCGGCGACCGTGGAGAAGTCGGCCACGGCCACGGGCGCGTCGTTCACCGGCGTGACGGTGACCGTGACGGCAGCGGATGCGCTGTCGCCGTCCGCGTCCTCGACCGTGTAGCCGAAGGAGAACGGTCCGTAGCCATCGGCCGGCGGAGTGAAGGTGACGGTCAGGTCCCCGTTCACGACCGCGGACCCGCTCGCCGGAGGGCTGGTGACGGTGACGCGGAGCGGCGCGTCGGCGAGCCCGGCGTCGTTCGCCAGGACGTCGACCACCACCGCGGCCTCCTCCGCCGTGGAGATCGTGTCGTCGGCGGCGACCGGCGTGCCGGCCGGGTCGAGGCTCACGACGATCGTCACGTCCGCGGTGGCGGTGGCTCCATGACCGTCGTCGATCGTATAGGTGAAGCCGTCGGTTCCCGTGAAGCCGGCGACCGGGGCATAGGTGACCACGCCGCCGGAGAGGGTGACGGTGCCGCTTGCCCCCTGCGTCACCGCGGCGACTGTCAGGGCGTCGCCGTCGACGTCGGTGTCGTTCGGGAGGACGTCCACGCCCACGGGCCCCCCGGAGCGGAGCGCGGAGGCGGAGTCGTCACGGGCGACCGGTGCGTCGTTCACCGGACTGACGGTCACGGTCACGGTGGCGGAGGCGATGTCGCCGTCGACGTCCTCGACTTCGTAGGTGAACGTGGCGGCTCCGTTGAAGTCGGGCGCGGGGGTGAAGGTGACGGACAGGTCCGCCTCCACGACGGTCGAACCCTGGGCCGGGCCGGCCACGACGCGAACCGCTCCGGTCGATGCGAGGCCATCCGCGACGGCGTCGTTCCCGAGCACCACCACATTAACCGAGCCGTCCTCGACGACGCTGGCCGCGTCGGCGACGGCGACGGGGGGATCGTTGACCGGGGAGACGGTGACGCCGACCGTGGCGGAGGCGGTGGCGCCGTTGCCGTCGGAGACGGTGTAGCTGAAGGAGTCGCTGCCGGACCAGTTGCCGGCCGGGACGTAGGTGACGGCGCCGCTGGAGAACGT
>Ga0209464_10000446_pt1 | contig 13233 bp, 9 predicted proteins | sample DOMMetBare1Fresh_2_FD_187473 | JGI IMG/M metagenome (GOLD analysis project Ga0209464, IMG submission 187473) | Wetland sediment microbial communities from St. Louis River estuary, USA, under dissolved organic matter induced mercury methylation -... | ecosystem: Environmental > Aquatic >... | reverse complement strand
CGATATCTATGCGTACGACTATCCCATCAATGTTCAAGGCAACAGCCATGGGCGCTGCCTGGTCGAAGGAAAATGCCTAGGCGAGGATCTAGCTGGAGTTTACAAGGAATCGTAGCGCCGGGGGAAAAGAAAATTTGCAGCCGCCTTCCAGGGCGGCTGCAAAGGGGAAGGGGGCATGCTTTGGGTCACGAAGAAAACGAGATATTCGACCGTATGCAGAAGCTGCTCGATCGCTTGCCTGCCATGCAGGCCGAGCAGGCGCGGCTCGAGCGTCATTACGAAGCGGCCCATCTCGATCGATTGGCGCGACGGGCTGAAGCCGATATGCAGGAGCTTGCGAGCATCGACGACGAGATCGCACGCGTGCAAGGTTTACTGGCGTCGGTGCACGATGGTCTCGGGGGGCAAGAATCCGACCGCCTGCAAAGGCTCATCTTGTTCCTCGGTAACCAACGCGGCTATAAAGCACCACCTGCCCAAACGAGCAAAGACGAATTCGAGCAGGTTCTCTCAGCGAGTTCCTTCTCATGTCACGAGGATTGCCGCGCGGCACTGCTGACTTCCGAAGACGTTTCCGCGTATGAACATGCATTGTGTTCATACCGGGGAGAATACCAAAGAACCCTCGCTGCATGCCAGGCGTTGGAGGAAGAGGGCAGGACGGCTTTTTCGGTGAAATCGGCGCACGCCGGCAGATGCTCGGCTACAATACGGAATCTGTGAATGCCTGTGCGCTGAGGATTTTCGGCTCATGCGTCCAGGGTCGTCGATTGTCGTTCGGTCTGGAGATTGGCCAGGTCATTCGCTTCGACGGGTGCTGCTGGAAGAGGGAATTTTCATGAATCCGCTTGTCATCATTCCGACGTTCGTTTCTGCCCGACCCCGTAGATCGGGTGGCGCGCCTACGACTGTCTATGATCATCCAACCCCCTTGAACCAAGCCGGTGAACTGGACCGTTGCCTGAAGTCGCTTGTCCGTGTGCGCGGTATCGGTTCGATAGCCGTCATAGTATCTGCCGAACCCTCGATCGCCGTGCAGGCAACCGAGAAGATTCAGGCGGTATGCAGCCGGTTCCCCATGCTCAATATCATCGTCATAGGGTCTTCCGAATTGGCGCTCATCCGCCAACGCATGGAGCAATTGAACTTGGGAAAGCTCGACTTCGAAATCGGCTTGTCGGGATATGGGGCCGTGCGCAACCTGGGTCTTGTGGCTGCCAATGTCCTGGGCTTTGATTCGGCGGTGTTCCTTGATGACGACGAGGTTGTGGAAGACCCCGATTTCCTGATCAAGGGCATGTACGGTTTAGGCAAGCTGACTAGGCGCGGCATCCCCATTCTTGCAAAAACGGGGTACTACCTGAACTCTGAAGGCACCTTCCATTCGAAGAGCCAGAGCAAATGGTACAACCACTATTGGCAGCAAGGATCTGCTTTCAACGAATGGATCGATGCGGCAATGCGCGGGCCTCGGCTATCCCGTTCTAACCACGTGTGCGGTGGATGTCTCGCCCTGCACAAAGAGGCGTTCAAACGTTTGAGCTTCGACCCGTGGATTGTGCGCGGCGAAGATCTTGACTACCTGCTCAACCTTCGCATGTACGGATCGGACATCTGGTTCGACAATACCTGGAACTTGGTGCACCTTCCGCCCGAGACGGCAAGCGAGGGCTTGCGGTTCCGTCAGGATATCTATCGGTGGCTCTACGAATACCGCAAGATGGAATACAGCCGTACCCAGATAGATCTGCAGCAGGTCAAGCCCAGTTCCCTCGAACCGTATCCCGGTCCGTTCCTCGAGCCGGGCATTACCAAGCGCATTCGCCGCACGGCGCTGCTTCGAAGCTTCGGGCGCCCCGACAAGGCAGCGTACCGCAAAGCAGCCAAGGCTGCCGCGAATGAGGCGACGACCTATGCTCAGCGTAACTGCGCCAAATACTTCGAATTCCAATTCGTCTGGCCTGAGCTGATGGCCCGCACTGAAAACGATCAGATATTGCGTACGGCGCTCTTGCAATCTGCGGCACGGCGCCGCAGCGACGCAGACGAACCTGTCGTTCATTTCGCCGACATGCAAGGTATCGATCCTGGTATGACGAGCGAGATCCGCCTGAATACGGCTGACTGAAAGGGCTGCTGCACTACATGGAAACGTTTTTCGTCGCGGGCATCATCGGCATCGGCATCGGTATTCTTTCGGGGTTGTTGGGTATCGGCGGAGGCACGGTTATGGTTCCCGTGTTCCGCTTGGGTTTCGGCATGACTGCCATTCAAGCTACGGCAACGTCGCTGTTCACGATTATTCCCACGTCTCTTGCCGGGTGCATAAACCACATCCGCAACCATACGTGCATCATCTCGCTGGGTCTGGCCGCTGGTGTTGCGGGCGCGTGTCTGTCTCCGGTGGGCGTGTATCTTGCCAGCATTTCGCCTTCGTGGGCGATCATGCTGGCAGCTGCCGTCATCATCGGGTATTCGGCGTTCTCGATGCTGAAGAAAGGTCTTCGTCGCCCGCCCGCGCCTGTTGTCGAAGTTCTTTCCCCTGAAGCCCCGTATTCTGTAATTCCGGATGCACATGCAAATGGTGCTTCTCCCAAGGGGCATTCTGCCGAATCGGCTCCGGACGATGCTTGCTCTATGGGCCGCCGTCAGCTTGTCGCCGGTGCTGCGGCGGGGTTGATTGCCGGTCTTGCTTCTGGGTATGTAGGTGTGGGCGGCGGGTTCATCATGGTCCCGTTGTTCATATCGTTGGCGGGCATTTCCATGAAGAAGGCGTCGGGCACGTCGCTCGTCGCTGTGACCATACTGGCTATTCCCGGGACGATCGAGCAGATGATCATGGGCAATGTTATGGTGTCGGCGGGCATAGCCATGGCGGTCGGGTCTATTCCCGGGGCGCTTGTCGGTGCGAATCTCGTCAAGCGCATTCCCGAACGAACGCTGCGGCTTGCGTTCGGTTGTGTGCTCCTATGCGTGGCGGTGCTGCTTGCCGTCAATGAATTCCTTGCTCCGATGGCGGCTTGATCCGCGAAGGAAGGTAGATCGTATGAACCAGGTGTCGCGCCAAGCCCAGTACAGGGCCCTCGAGCTGGTCTTGCTCATCATGGCCATGATCACGGGTGCTCTGCTCATTACCTATCTGTTCGATCCCTCCCGCAGCATCACCCTCATGTTTTTGGCGGGTGTCGTCTTCACTGCCAGCCTCATCCTCTCGATTCGCCTGTGGATGGATCCCGACCGGGTCCGTGCGACGCAGTCCGAAGCCATGCTCAACCTTGCCAGCGAGACGCTTGAGGCTATGAGCGAGGGATTGACCGAGAAAAGTGCTCAGCGCATATGCGAAACGCTCTTGCCGGCCACGCGGGCAATTGCGGTCGCCATCACCGACTGCGAGGTGATTCTGGGATATGCCGGGCGCGATAAGGAATTGAACCCGACCGATGCTCCCATTCGCACGATTGCCACGCATGCGACGCTGGAAGACGGCAGGACGCGCATTATGCGTACGGCGGAAGAAATCGGCTTTCCGGTCGACCGCCATTCCATCAATGCTGCCATCATCGTGCCTTTGAAGGAAGGTGACGAAACGCTCGGTACGCTCAAATTCTATTATCCCAAGGCGCACAATATCAATGAAACCCAGCAATCGATTGCTGCGGGGTTCGGTGAGCTGCTCTCCACCCAGATTGCGGCATCCGCATTGGAAGAACAGAAGAAACTTGCGACATCGATGGAGCTGAAGGCGCTGCAAAGCCAGATCAACCCACATTTTCTTTTCAATACCATCAATACCATCGCCTCGTTCATCCGTACCGAGCCCGAGAAAGCCCGTGTCCTGCTGCGTGAATTCGCAACGTTCTACCGGCGTACGTTGGAAGATTCCTCTGACCTGATCGTCCTGTCCCGTGAAATCGATCAGACTCAGCGTTACCTGGGCTTTGAAATCGCACGCTTCGGCGAAGAACGTCTGCAGATGGTTACCGATGTCCCCGACGATCTGGCCAATTGTCTGGTCCCTGCGTTCATGGTGCAACCTCTCGTGGAAAATGCGGTTCGTCATGCGATGCCGTCTTCGGGAACCCTTCACATAGCGGTGACCGCCCGTTCTCGCGGAGACGATCTTCTCATCGATATCGTCGATGACGGTATGGGTATGAGTGACGAGAAACGACAAAACATCATGTCGGCATCATCCCAGACGGGATTGGGAATAGCGGTGCGCAATATAAACGACCGCATTCGCGGCTATTATGGCTCCGAGTCGTTCATGAACGTCAAGAGCACCGAGGGCGAGGGCACTGTCATCACGCTAGTGCTCAAGCATGGATGCGCACAAGGCGATGTGCCACTCGATGTATCACAATTGGAGGGTATCGGGTAAAACCCCGAAAAAGTTATCGGAGCCGTGCTGCGTGTTCTGCTCTTTGCCTTATACTGGGGTTGTTCGTGAAGAGCCGTCGATTCATGTCAATCTTGATCGGTATGCAGCGAAAAAATGCTAGGCACAGCGAAAGGAGCACCGTGGTGCTAAAAGCGATAATCGTCGATGATGAGGCGCCCGCGCGCTCTGAGTTGAAATTCCTGTTGGACGAACTCGGCCAAACAGAAGTCGTCGCCGAAGCCGCCAGCGTCCGCGAAGCTATCGAAAAGCTGAAGGAATACCCTTGCGATGTCATGTTCTTGGACATCAGCATGCCGGAAGCAAGCGGCTTGCAACTGGCTGAGGCGCTTCAGCATTTGAAGTTCCCGCCTGCAGTGGTGTTCGTGACTGCATACAGTGAATTCGCCCTCGATGCATTCAAGGTGAATGCCATCGACTACCTCGTAAAACCAGTTGAATCGGAGCGTTTGGCTCAGGCGATCGCCCGTGTGTGCGAGCATGTCTCGCTGCATGCCAAAGTGCAGAAGCTCGAGCGCATTCCCGTCGAAAAGGGCGGCAAGAAAATACTTATCGGCATCGATACCATCCGCTTTGTCATGGCGCGCGATGACTATGCCTATCTTCAGACCGATTCCGACCGTTATTTCAGCACGGTGAGCCTCGCCCAGTTGGAAAAGCGCTTGGACGGTCACGGTTTCTTCCGCGTGCACCGCGGATACCTGGTCAACCTGTCGCTGGTGACCGAAGTGGAATCGGTCGCAGGCGGTACGCTACTGCTGACGCTCGACAGCTGCGAAGAGAAGATTCCCGTGTCGCGCCGTCGCGTCTCTGCATTGAAAAAGGCTCTCGGCCTGTAGCCTGCATGGTCTCGCCGCGCCGCGCGCATGCTTGTACGGCATGCCGGTCGAAGCGTCTGGCACCACATGACCTCCATGCTTTTTTGCGTGCCCAGCGGGCTTTGCTACAATAGTCCGGATTTTGCATTGATATGACGGCCCGGCTGCGATGGGGTATGTGCCGGGCTTCTACTGATTGGAATACACGAAAGAGGGTTTTCATGCTCGGTGGCGAATTGGAGAAGCTCTATCCGTCGGCCAAGACTTTGGTGAAGGATCAGGTTGCCAGCCGCATGCACGCCAAAGACGCAACGCTGTTCGATTTTTCTGAAGAGGCGCAGGCGTGTGCCGATGAATTCATGGGGTGGACGGACTTGGGAAGCAACCCTCCCTGTCCCTTGGATGAGATCAGGGTATTTGCCGATGAGGTTCTGGACAAAGGGCTTTCCACGGTTCTTCTGATCGGCGAAGGTGGTTCGACGCAGGCGCCTATGACCATCACCAAGTACAACAAAGTCGATTCGAGCATGGTGAAGTTCCGTACGCTCGACTCCGATTCTCCTGTGCGCGTCCGCTCTATTATGGCGGAATGCGATTTTGAAACCCTGCTTGTCATCATCTCCTCCAAAAGCGGCACCACCATCGAACCGCGGTTGGCGCTTCAGGCGGTACGCGATGAATTGGCTGAATCTTTGGGTGAAAGCGAAGTCGTGCGCCATCTGGTTGCCATTACCGATCCCGGCAGCGAATTGGAACAGCAGGCATTGCATGAAGGGTGGCTGCGCGTGTTCAACGGCGAGCCATCTGTGGGTGGGCGCTACAGTGCCCTTTCCGTGTTCGGTTTGGTGCCAGCTGCGCTCGTCGGCATCGACATGGACGAATTCATGGAGCATGCCGTCTACGCCGAACAGCGTTGCAGCGAAGATGCCGTGGACAATCCGGCTATCATGCTCGCTGCCTTCCTGTACGATAATTACCTGCAGGGACGCGATAAATTCAGCTTCCTCACTCCCAAACGCGGACGCGTCTTGGGTCTGTGGATCGAGCAGCTGGTCGCCGAGAGCTTGGGCAAAGAAGGCAAGGGCATTCTGCCGAACATCGAACTCGACACGCTCGTGCTTACCAAAGATGCCGGCGACCGCACGGCCATCATGTACCAGACCAAAACCGACTTGTGGGATGAGCGCAAGAACTTCGAGATGAGCTTGGCGTATATGGATCAGGCTATTCCCAGCATGAATTTCCGCATCGAAAGCGTTTGCGAATTGGCCGAGCATTTCGTCATGTGGGAATACGCTATCGCTATGTGCGGGTACCTCATGAAGGTCTGCCCGTTCGATCAGCCCGATGTCGCGTCTGCCAAGGCCGCTGTCGTCGACATCTTGGAAAACGGGCATCCGGAGCCCGATTTCACGCAGAATACCATCGGCGACATGAACATGGGCGAGATCGAGGTGCGTCTGGGTTCGTCGATGAAGGGTGCGCAAGATTTGGAGGAGGCTTTGCGCATGCTGTTCTCCAGCATCGAGCCGGGGGATTATTTTGCGACGAACGCATTTCTTCCGTTCACCGGGGAGGGCCGTCGAGAAGCGCTTGAGCTCATCCGCCACACCATGGCCGACGAATTCAATGTAGTGTCGTGCTTGGAGGTGGGTCCGCGCTACCTGCATTCGACGGGCCAGCTGCAGAAGGGCGGATTGAACAATGGAGTCTTTCTCATCATATCCGCTGATGAGTTGAAGGACATTCCATTGGTTGAGGCCATAGCCCCCAGCTTGGCAACATTGGCCAAGGCTCAAGCCGAAGGCGATCTGGTCACGCTTTCCGATCACGGCCGTCGATGCATGCATGTGCACCTGCCTGATAATTCGGGCGTTATGCTCAGGCAGTTGGGCGAGGTGGTCCAGAAGGTCGCGCGCTCGCTATGATAGAGGCGCTCGACATTCAGGTAACCGGTATTGTGCAAGGGGTGGGTTTCCGCCCCTTTATCTATAGGCTGGCCAAACGCTACCTGATCAACGGCTGGGTGCTCAACGCTGCCGACGGCGTGTCCATCCATGCCGAAGGCGACGGCAAGCTGATCGACCAATTCGTCCTCGAGATATCGGAGCACGCCCCGGCTGCTGCGAAAGTCGAGCAGATCGACATGAAAGAAGTGCCGCTTCAGGGGTTCGATTCGTTCGAGATTCGCTTTTCTGATGAGACCGAGGCCGAGAAGACTACGTTGGTGTCTCCCGACCTGGGGACGTGCGACGATTGCATCCGCGAGCTGTTCGATTCCTCCGACCGGCGCTACCGCTATCCGTTCATCAATTGCACGAATTGCGGTCCTCGGTTCACTATCATCCACGATCTTCCGTACGATCGTCGCAAAACCAGCATGTCTTCCTTTGCGATGTGTCCGGTGTGCTCGGCAGAATACGCCGATCCTGAAAACCGGCGCTTCCATGCGCAACCGGACGCCTGCTTCGAATGCGGTCCCCATATCAGCTGGTATGTTCCCGAAGAAGCGCCTGATGAAGCGGTGCCACCAACCAACGCACGTGCCGATTGCCGCGTGCAGTGGGGTATGGATCGGGCGCAAAGCGACGCGATCATCGCCCAGGGTGTCGCAATGCTGCATCAAGGCCGCATCCTAGCTGTCAAGGGCTTGGGCGGATTTCATCTGGTATGCGATGCGTCGAACGAGGATGCATTGTCGGAATTGCGCCGCAGGAAACGACGGGAAGGCAAGGCATTCGCGGTTATGGCTCCCGATATCGCCATGCTGCAATCGTTCTGCTTCATCGGCGAGGAAGAGGAACGGGTTCTGAAAAGCGCACAGCGCCCCATCGTGCTCTTGAAGAAGAAACCGGGTGTGCGCATGGCGAAGGGGCTGGCCGATGGTCTGACGGAGCTGGGGGCCATGCTGCCTGCTACGCCGTTGCAGCACTTGCTTCTCCACGATTTCCAGGGGCTTCTCGTCATGACATCGGGGAATGTGCATGACGAGCCCATTCAGACCGATGATGTGCAGGCGTATCGAGCCCTGTTCGGTATCGCCGATGCATTTCTGGGCAACGACCGTCCGATTCTCTCACGGTATGACGACTCGGTACTGCGCTTCGTGTCGGTAGATGCGACCAGTACGGCCATCCAGATGATCCGCCGCGCACGCGGGTATGCGCCTCTGCCGATACGCCTGCCGAATTCGCAGGATGCTCCATGCGTCTTTGCTACCGGTCCCGAGCAGAAGAATACGTTCTGCTTGTCGCGGCCGGGTGAGGCCTTTGTGTCGCAGCATATCGGCGACATGGAAAACGTTGCGACGAACGATGCCTGGCTCGAGGCGAAGGATGTCTACCGCCATCTGTTCCGCATCGAGCCTACGGTGATTGCCTGCGACAAGCACCCGGAATATCTGACCGGCAAATGGGCCCGCTCCCAAGACGTGCCCCTGGTCGAAGTCCAGCACCATCATGCGCATATCGTATCCGCTATGGCGGAAAACGGCTTAACGGGTCCGGTATGCGGCATCGCCTTCGACGGAACGGGGTATGGCGAAGACGGTGCTCTGTGGGGCGGGGAGGTGCTGTTGGCAAACACGCAGACCTTCGAACGTTTCGCCAATTTCTCCTATATTCCGCTGCCCGGAGGGGCAGCTGCCATCAAGCATCCGCTGCGCTGTGCGTACGGCGCGCTGTGGGCGTTCGACCTGCTGGATCACCCTGCTGCAGTTTCGGTGCTGGCGGATATGGGCGATACGGCCGATATATGCGGGCAGATGATAGGGCGCAGCCTCAATTGCCCTCAAACAAGCTCAATCGGTCGGCTGTTCGATGCGGCCAGCGCGTTGCTGGGGCTTTGCTGCGAACCTCGATACGAAGGCGAAGGGGCCATTCTGCTGGAAGCTGCCCTTGATCCGCGGCCTTCGTCCGAAGGCCTCCATGCAGATGGAGGGGAAGACCCTTATTTCATAGATGTGGTGAAAAACACTGCTGGTGCGGATAGCACGGCGCTCGAGACTTCGGTGGTTCTCATGGATGCGGCCCCGTTGTTCCGATGCCTGCTCGACGATAAACAGGCAGGGGTTCCGGTGGGCATTATAGCTCGCCGCTTCCATGATGCGTTCGTCGCCATTATCGTGCAGCAGGCGCAGCTGGTCGAGGCATTGTACGGCATTCGCACGGTGGTGCTTTCGGGTGGCGTATTCATGAACCGCTATCTGCTCGAGCATGCATTGCCTGCGTTGGCCGAAGCTGGTTTCACGGCCGCCATCAACCGTGAACTACCGCCCAACGACGCCTGCATTTCTTTTGGGCAAACCGTGGTAGCATTGCAGACGAAAAACAATGGTGCGGAATGAAGGAGATGCCCTATGTGCTTGGCTATTCCCGCTCAGATAACTGAAATCAAAGAAGACAACATGGCGCAGGTCGATATTCTGGGTGTGACCCGCGATGTGTCCATCGATTTGACTCCTGCTGCAAAAGAAGGCGACTACGTGCTCGTGCATGCCGGTTTTGCCATCGAAGTAGTCGATCCTGAATTTGCTCAGGAAACGATCGATCTGGTGCGCCAATTCCCCGAACTCGCCGATATGGAACAGGCTGTATAGCATGGCCGGCAAAGATGCTGGAGAAGCCATGCGGAATTCCACGTCTTTGCCGCATGGCGATGTTCCGATGAATCTCGCGGAATTCAAAGATCCCGAGCTGGCCAAGGGCTTGATCGCCTCGATCAATGCGCTGGCTCCTGCTCACGCTAATCTGATGGAAGTGTGCGGTACCCACACCGTTGCCATCGCTCGCAACGGCATTCGCGCCCTTATGCCCGAAGGGGTCCATCTATTGTCGGGGCCAGGATGTCCGGTCTGCGTTACGGCTAACAGCGATATCGACACGGTCATCGCGCTGTCCCAGGTGCCGGAAGTGACTATGGCTACGTTTGGCGATATGACCCGGGTTCCCGGTTCGACATCGAGCCTTCTGAAAGAGAAAGCTGCCGGGCGATCGATTGAGATCGTCTACTCTCCTCTGGATGCGCTCAAGTTGGCTAAAGACCATCCCGACCGTCAGATCGTATTCGTCGGCGTGGGCTTCGAGACCACTACGCCCTTAGTCGCCATCGCCATCAAGCGCGCCCAGGCGCTCGGTTTGAAGAACTTCAGCGTGTTCGTCGCCCATAAGAATATGCCGAATGCATTGGAGGCCATCGTCTCCGATTCTTCTCTGGAAGTAAACGCGTTGATTCTTCCGGGCCATGTGAGCACCATAATCGGGGCCGCTCCCTATCGATTCCTCGCTCAGAAATACGGTATTCCCGGAGTCATTACAGGGTTCGAGCCAGTTGATGTGCTGCAGGGCATCGCCATGCTCATGCGCCAGCTTCATGAAGGCCGTGCGGATATCGAGATCGCTTATGCGCGCGGCGTGATGGAAGAAGGCAACCCGGTTGCCTTGGCTGCCATCGACGAAGTGTTCGAAACCTGCACGGCGACATGGCGCGGGCTGGGGGATATTCCCGATAGCGGCTACCATATCCGCGACGAATACCGATTGTACGATGCGGTCGAGCGCTTTCGGCCCCTGATCGAGCCGACGCAGAATCCCAAGGGATGCCGCTGCGGCGATGTCTTGCGTGGCGCGATGACGCCCGATGCCTGCCCACTGTTCGGGCGCGTATGCACGCCCGAGAACCCTGTCGGTCCTTGCATGGTGTCTTCCGAGGGAAGCTGTGCTGCGTACTATCGCTACTATCGTTAAACGATTGATCCGTAGAACGTAACGAAATAGTTTCAGGAGGATGATCACTTCTCCGTTCAGCTCGTATGGCGTATCATGTTTGATTCTGAAAGCCGATACGTGCGCTTCGAGCGCATCCTACGAGAGGAGACCGATGAAAGAGCTGCCGGAAAACGAGCTCGACCCGCGTGTGAAGAATGTTTGGCGCATCAACGACGCAACATGGATTACCATCTTGTTCCTGTGTGTTCTCATCCCGATGCTCATCATGCGCGGACGGCCGGCATTCCAGAATACGGCGGATATGATTCTCGTCGTCACCTTGGTGTGCTATGCGGTGCTTCTGTTCGTGTGGCTTATCGTCTTGCCTCCTATTCGCTATGTGCGGTGGCGTTATCAGGTTTCGGAAGAGTACCTGGATATTGCCAAAGGGATCATCTGGCGCAATCGCATCGTGATCCCGTTCATCCGCGTGCAGAATACCGACACCCGCCAAGGGCCTATCCTGCGCGCATTCGGCTTGGCAAGCGTTACGGTTTCTACTGCAGCCGGCGAACACGAAATTCCCGGGCTTGATGTTCAGGCGGCCGAGAAACTGCGTGATCGTGCAGCTGAGCTGGCCCGCATCGCACGCGAAGACGTGTAGGCGGCCGGCATGGAAGAAACATCGCACCAAGCAGCGGATCCGACTGACGCTGCATCTGTTCTGGCCGGTTCTGCCCAGTCGTATTCGAGCACGTTCGAGACAGGGCGCCACTATCAGGTCCATCACAGCTATATATGGCTGTCTCCCTTAGCGGCCACTTTCGCATTCGCGGCTGCTATCGTCATGGGCAACCTGCATAATCTCGGCCAGTCCTACGAATTCCTTAAAAGCCTGGGCTATGGTGGTCTTGGCTTCGTGGTGGGGGTCGTGGTATTGGTGCTGCTGGCCACTTACGGCATCCTGACCGTTATCCATGTTTTCGCCTATCGAAACCTCTCATTCGTATTCGACGAGAAGGAATTCAGCTTATATTCGGGCATCATCACCAAGAAGCACGTCCATGTTCCTTACGCGCGTGTGCAATCGGTCAACCATCGTGCGTCTTTGGCTCAAAGGCTGTTCGGCGTCTGCACGGTTACCATCGATACGGCTGGAGGGTCGGCCAACAAGGCGGTGCGCGTGCCCTATGTGCAGCTGGGTGTAGGCGAACGCATCCGCATCGATCTGTTTGTGCGCAAGGCTGCGGCCGTTGCAGGGGAACATACCCGGGTTGCATACGCGGGCGAGGCCGATCGCCTTGCCGCAGAAGGACTGCAAGGCGCCCGTCGGTCTGTCCAGAGTGCTCGGGCTCAAGGACCTGTCTCGCCTGAACAGCTTGCGGCCGACCGGTCCCAGGTGCCGATTCCCGCGAACGCCCTCGATAGCGCTGCCGTGGACGTGAACGCCTGGCGCGGGGCCTTTGCGGGCGCGGGCGATATCGTCGGTATGGAGCCCGTGTCTTACGAATTCGGGCTTACGAACAAAGAGCTTGCCCTTACCAGTATGTCTCACGGGTCGGCTGTCATCCTTTCGGCGACGTTCGGTGCTATGGGTTTGATCGGGGCTATGACGGGGTTCATGGGCGTGATGCTCTTCGTCGCATTTGCCGTGGTGGGGTGGCTTGCAGGTATTGTGCGTGTTGCTTTGTCATTCGGAGGTTTTCGGGCGTGCCGCCGCGGCAACCGCATCGAAGTCGAGCGTGGCTTGCTGCAGCATGAGTTTTCGGGAATCGATGTCGATCGGGTGCAGTCGATCGTGGTGCGCCAATCTTTGATTCGGCGTTGCATGGGTTATTGCGAGGTTTCGCTGGGGCGTATCGACACGGCTACCGACGAGAAATCGAAGAACAGCGGTGCAAAGCTGAACAGGCACGGGCTGGTCGTGCACCCGTTTGTGAAAGCCGATCGGGTCGACGAGCTGTTGGCTGACCTCATTCCGGAATTCTCCGGCATGCCCGAGCGTGCCGATTTGGCGCCTTTGCCGCGTATCGCGCTGCGGCGTGCTATCATGCGCCGCTGCATATGGCGGAATGCGGCATTGTGGACGGCTGCTGCTTTCGCAATCATGCAGGTTGTTTTCAATGGTATGGGCGTACGGTCGGCAGCTGCGACCTTTGATCCCGAAGAAGCTTCGTTCCTGCAGGTGCTCGATGGCTCGTTTGTCGCGATCTATGTCATATGCGTGCTTATCACCATTGCTCTCGGAGTGAGCGCGGTCCTTTGGAAGAAGCACTCGGGCTTCGCCTTCAACCGCGGGTATACGGCCGTA
>Ga0209464_10000444_pt1 | contig 13238 bp, 10 predicted proteins | sample DOMMetBare1Fresh_2_FD_187473 | JGI IMG/M metagenome (GOLD analysis project Ga0209464, IMG submission 187473) | Wetland sediment microbial communities from St. Louis River estuary, USA, under dissolved organic matter induced mercury methylation -... | ecosystem: Environmental > Aquatic >... | reverse complement strand
CCTGATGCCGCTCCCTCGTGGCTTCTGGAACCTGAAGAATATAGGCCGCGAGCCGATGGCGATCGTTTTCTGCATAAGAACGCCCGTACGCTCGCGGGGGTGCTCTCTCGGTTGAAGCTGCAGCGTGGCGGCTTGGAAGATGAGGCGTGCTTGCCGTTCCTCGATCGCTTCCTGACGCGGGTGGATGCCGCACTGCGCCTGTTTGGTCTTATCGCCACGATTGTGTGCCTCTCTGCTGCGACGAACATGTTCTTCGTATATGTCATGCTCGGGGTGTTCCTTTCGATGCTTGCCATGAAATCTGGAGATCATATCATCGATATCATCAAGCCTGCAGGCATGGCCTTCCTGTTGACGGCGATCATCATGCTTCCTGCGACAGTGATGGGGCAGAGCGGGTCGATGCTGCGTATAGCCTTGAAGGTTTTCTTAAGTGTAGGGTTCGTCATGAGCCTGTCCCGCTTGGTTGCGTACAATCATTTGATTGCGGGGCTACGCGCCTATCATGTGCCCAATCTCATCATATTTATCATCGATATCGCGTTGAAGTACATTGTCATGCTCGGCGATGTGGCCATGGGGGTCATCGAGTCGCTTATGCTACGCAGTGTCGGTAAAAACGATGATAAGCGCAGTTCTTCGACAGGGGTTATGGGCATTGCTTTTTTGAAAGCCCATGATTTTTCGGGCGAGATGTACGAGGCGATGGAGTGCCGCGGGTTCACCGGCGACTACGTGGTTCCTTGTCGGGCGGTTTGGAATGCAGCCGGTGCGGTGTATTGCGCGCTTGTTGCGTTCGAGATATTCTTTTTCCTCTATCTGGAAGGAATCATTCTATGAACGATACCGCTGACGGGTCGATATGCAGCGCTTCTGCGGAGCCGGCTGCTGGTTGCGCGCCTTTGATCGAGTTTGATCGGGTTGTGTTCTCCTATGAAGATGCTTTAGCGGTCGACGGGGTTTCGTTCACTGTGCAAGCTGGTGAAATGGTGGCGCTTACCGGTCCGAATGGCTCGGGGAAATCGACCATGCTGCGTATTATGAACGGTTTGTCCTTTGCGCAGTCCGGATCCTACCGGTTCGACGGCAGCACGATCGACGCGCATTCCATGAAAGACGCGTTGTTCGCAAAGCGCTTCCATCAACGGCTCGGGTATATTTTCCAGAATTCCGATACCCAGCTCTTCTGTCCGAGTGTTCGCGAGGAGATCGCATTCGGTCCTCGGCAGATGGGTCTTTCCGAAGATGCGATCGAGGGCCGTGTGGAAGATATGCTCGATCTTCTGGGAGTCAGGGCGTTGGCACAACGGGCCCCGTATCGCCTTTCAGGAGGGGAGAAGCGCCGTGTGGCGCTTGCGTGCATCATCGCCATGAATCCCGATGCGCTGGTGCTCGACGAGCCTCAAAACGGCTTGGATGAAGATGCGCAAGGCTGGTTGATGGGCTTTCTGCGAGAGCTTTCGGCAGCAGGCAAGACCATCCTGCTTACCACGCATCATCGTGATGTCGTGAAAAGCCTGCATGCACGCGAGGTGCATATCGACAAGAACCACCATATCGCTATCGAATAGCATTTCTTACAGTTTGGCGTACGGTTTGCGAAATTTATAATTCGGCTCTTTACAATGAAAAATCCTATGATAATCTTTAGAACCTAAATAATTTAGAATCTAAAGGAAGTAGGTGATTCAATGAGTGAGTCGTTCCAGGCCCTTGAAGCGGAATTGCATGATATGTTCGGTATGTTCAAGTACGGGCATATCGTGCCGAAGGATGCTATAGAGGGTTTGACGCCCACCGAGGGCACTGTTCTCATGCAGATTGCCCGGTTTACCGCTCATGCAGGACGGGCGCCTAGGGTGGGCGACGTCGTGCGCAGCACCCACGTATCTCCCAGTGCGCTTTCCCAGCAGTTGCGTTCCCTTGAAGACAAGGGGCTTATATCGCGCGAGCGGGATGAGGATGACAGTCGCAAGGTTTCATTGCATCTGACTGATGCGGGATCTGCGGCCGCAAAAGAAGGCATGTATTTCTTCCGCACTATCATCGATGCGTTGGAAGAACATCTTGGAGAAGACGACCTGCGGGAATTGGTCAGGATTCTCAAGAGGATCGACGAATTCTTCCGACAGCAGATCGAAGAGGGCAGCATGGTCGAGCAGCCGCACGAAAGCCCCGAAGGCTCTATACATCGTAATCATGCCTGTTCTAAAGCTTCTTCTTGCCGCAAGGATGCCGACGAGAAAGGTGATGTCCCATGCGCTTGATCAAGTATCTCAAAGAACATAAAGGCGTTATGGCGCTGATTATCGGTCTTCTGATCGTACAGGCCGCCTGCGACCTGTCGCTTCCGAGCTACACTGCCAACATCGTCGATGTCGGCATACAGCAATCAGGCATACAGCATGCCAGCCCGGACGAGATGCGCTCAAGCACGTTCGATGCGGTGTGCATGCTGGTTCCTTCTGAGGACGAGGCGACGGTACGCGATTCCTATTATCAAGACGACGATGGCAACTATGTCTTGAATACATCGGGTGTTGACCGGGATGCGCTCGACAATATTATGGAATACCCCATGGTCACCGTGGCCTATGCATCGCAGGTGCCCGATTTAAACCTCGGTCAGACGGTTGCGGCATACCAGGCTGGCATGATTACGAAAGACCAGGTTATCCAGGGTTCTCAGCAGATGACCGACAAGCTCGATTCGATGGGGTCGTCTATCGTCGAGCAACAGGCGATTGCAGCGGTGAAGGCCGAATATGAAGCCGTCGGATACGACATGAATGCTCTTCAGATGAACTACCTTATGGGTCTGGGTTTGCAGATGCTCGGTCTGACAGCTTTAGGTGCCTTGGTATCTGCGTGTGTTGCGTTTTTGGCCAGCCGCACAGCGGCGAAGGTCGGCCGCAATCTGCGCAACCGTTTCTTCCGAAAGGTCGTGCGTTTCTCGGACGAAGAAATCCAGAGCTTCTCGGCGGCATCGCTTATCACACGCGGCACCAATGACATACAGCAGATTCAGATGGTGTGCGTCATTCTGCTCAGATTGGTTCTCTATGCGCCCATTCTGGCTATCGGCGGCATCATTATGATTTTGCGTACGGATGCCCAGATGGGCTGGATCATCGTGGTGGCGGTCCTGCTGGTGTTCTTGATCGTCGGGGTGCTCATGGTGGTGGCCATGCCCAAATTCAAGCAGATGCAGAAGCTGATCGATCGCGTGAACCTTGTTGCACGCGAAGTATTGACGGGACTGCCCGTAATAAGGGCATTCAATCGCCAAGATTATGAAGAAGCCCGATTCGACGTTGCGAGCCGCGATTTGATGAAAACGCAGTTGTTCACCAATCGTGTGATGACGTTCATGCAGCCTCTTATGATGCTGATCATGAATGTCGTTTCGGTCCTGATCGTGTGGACGGGTGCTTCCTATATCGATTCAGGTTCCATTCAAACCGGTGATATGATCGCATTTATCACGTACTCCATGGTCATCATCATGGGCTTTTTGATGATGTCGATAATCGCCATCATGCTGCCGCGCGCCGATGTGGCTGCCGGCCGTATCGACGAGGTATTGGCTACCCGTGCGATTATCTGCGATCCTGCCGATGCTCGCGATGCCGATCTTCCGGCTGCGACCGGTGCGAAGATCTGCTTCGATGATGTGACTTTTGCCTATGGCGATTCGTCCGAACCGGTTCTTTCCCATATAAGCTTTACGGCCGAACCCGGTACGACGACGGCCTTTATCGGTTCGACGGGATCGGGTAAATCGACAGTGTTAAAATTGCTCATGCGCTTCCATGATGTGAGTCAAGGCTCGGTTACCCTCGATGATATCGACGTACGCGACCTTTCCCAGCATACTTTGCATGCGAATTTAGGCTATATTCCGCAAAAGGCGTTTCTTTTCAGCGGCACTATCGAGTCGAATGTCGCGTATGCGGATGAATCGATGTCTGAGGATCGCGTTCACTGGGCTGCCTCTATCGCTCAGGCTGAGGACTTCATAGCAAGCAAAGAAGAAGGGCTTGATGCAGCGGTTTCCCAAGGCGGCACCAACGTTTCAGGCGGTCAGCGCCAGCGTTTGGCCATAGCCCGCGCACTTGCCGCAGATGCTCGTGCCTATCTGTTCGACGATAGTTTCAGCGCCCTTGACTATGCAACGGATGCCGCTTTGCGCAAGGCGCTCAATGAACAGCTGGGTGGAAAGACCGTCTTCATCGTTGCGCAGCGGGTATCTACTATTCGCACCGCGGACAATATCATCGTTCTCGAGGAAGGATCGGTTGTGGGCCAAGGAACCCATGATGAGCTGATGCAATCGTGCCCGACCTACCGTGAAATTGCGTTGTCCCAGCTCTCGGAAGAAGAATTGGGGGGAGGTGATGCGGCATGAGCGAGCAGACTGAGACAAAACGCCGGCAGGGGCCTCAAATGGGTATGGGCCATGGCATGGGCGCCGTTGAAAAGCCGAAGGATCTCAAGAAGACGATCGGCAAGCTGGTTAAATTCATGGCGCAGTACAAGGTTCTTCTTGCCATAGTATTCGTATTCGCCATTGCCTCGACGATATTCAATATTGTCGGTCCGAAGGTGCTTTCCACGGCAACGACCGAACTGTTCAATGGAATCATGGCCAAAATACAGGGAACGGGCGGCATCGATTTCGATGCGGTAGCGCGGATACTGATGTTCACGCTCGGCCTCTACGTCGTGTCGGCGCTATGCGCCTTCGTCCAAGCGTGGTTGATGAGCTCGGTTGCGCAGCGCACGTGTTACGAGATGCGTCATCGTATCGATCAGAAAATAGATCGTATGCCCATGGGGTATTTTGAGCGCAATTCAACGGGCGATGTGCTTTCCCGCATCACCAATGACGTCGATACTCTGGGGCAGAGTTTGAACCAGGGTGTTACGCAGCCCATCACATCGGTGACCACCATCGTAGGCGTCATCGTGATGATGCTTACCATCTCGCCGTTGCTTACATTGATTACGTTGTTCATCCTTCCCGTCTCCGCTTTCCTGCTCTCGCTCGTCGTGAAGAAGAGCCAGAAGTACTTCAAGAGCCAACAGGATACGCTGGGAGCCATCAATGGGCAGGTGGAGGAAACGTTTTCCGGCCACACCGTTGTGAAAGCATTCAACCAGGAAGACCGCACCATCGGCGAATTCAACGCAACGAACGACCGTTTGTTCGAATCGGCATGGAAATCCCAGTTTATAAGCGGTTTGATGATGCCAATTATGAGCTTCATCAGCAATTTCGGCTATGCAGTCGTTGCTATCCTCGGAAGTTGGCTGGCTTTGCAGGGCACCATTACCGTAGGCGATATCCAAGCGTTCATCCAGTATGTCAAGAACTTCACCCAGCCCATCCAGCAGCTGACCCAAGTGGCCAACGTGTTGCAGCAGATGGCCGCTGCAGCCGAGCGCGTGTTCACGTTCCTCGAAGAGGACGAGATCGTCGATGCACCGGCAACGGCCTCCATCGAAGGTGTGAGCGGGGATGTCGAATTCGACCATGTGCGCTTCGGCTACGATCCCCAGAATCCGGTTATCAAAGATTTCTCAGCGAAGGTAAGCAATGGGCAGACCGTCGCTTTGGTCGGACCGACTGGCGCCGGCAAGACCACCATGGTGAAGCTGCTTATGCGCTTCTATGATGTGGACGGCGGTTCGATCAACGTCGGAGGACATGACATCCGAGAGTATGACCGCTCCGATTTGCGCTCCATGATCGCTATGGTCCTGCAGGACACGTGGCTGTTCCGTGGCACGATTCGCGAAAACATCCGCTACGGTGATCTTTCGGCTACGGATGAGCAGGTTGAAGCAGCCGCTCGTGCTGCCCATGCGCATCATTTCATCATGACCCAGCCTGGCGGTTATGACATGGAAATCAATGAAGATGCTAGCAATATCAGCCAGGGGCAGCGCCAGCTGCTGACTATCGCCCGCGCTATCTTGGCGAATCGCAGCATGCTCATACTCGATGAGGCGACAAGTTCTGTCGATACGCGCACCGAAGAGCAGATACAGCATGCGATGGATAACCTCATGGAGGGGCGTACGTCGTTTGTCATAGCCCATCGGCTTTCGACGATTCGCTCGGCCGATCTTATTCTCTGCATCGAAAATGGTGATATCGTCGAACAAGGCACGCATGATGAATTACTCGAACTTGGCGGCTTCTACGCACAGTTGTATAATTCACAGTTTGTTGAGTGCATCGACGACTTGGAAGAATAGGAAGCATGTCACAGATAGGCCAGACGAACAGAACGGCAAACGGGAAAGCCTCCGATCAGGTATCGGAGGCTTCCTGCCGTGCAGGAGAGGGTAAGATTAAGATTGCCGTCTATGATTTCGACGGTACGAGCATCGCGGGTAATTCCCCGGTCATTCTGGTCAACCACCTGATCCGCAAATCAAAGCTGCGCCTTTCCGTGTCGCTGCGCATAGGCCTTTGGGCATTTGCCTACAAGTTCAGGTTGCCCCAGAACGAAAGTTGGGTACGTTCGCTTGTGTTCACGGCGTTCGAAGGGAAGCCCCAAGCAGAAGTAGATGCCTATCTTGCACGTTTCTATGAAGACGAGATAGCCTGCCGGTTTCGTCCGGAAGCCGATGAGAGCATGGCCCATCACGCAGAAGAAGGATGCGTGGTTATGGTTGTGTCTGCTACCTGGGATGCGATTGTCGAACGGGCTATGCGCGACCATCCCTTCCACTATGCCGTCGCTACGCATATGAAGGTCGATGATAAGGGCAACTACACACGGGAAGTCGAAGGCCTCCCTATAGAGGGAGCGGAAAAAGTCTGCGCAATCGAACGGTTCGCCGACGAGCAGTTCGGCAAGGGCCGTTGGGAGCTTGCCTACGCGTACGGCGATCACCACTCTGATCTTCCTCTTCTCGAGGCGGCCCGGCATCCATATGCCGTTACGCCCGATAATCCTCTTGAACGTGCGGCGAAAGAACGGGATTGGCCTATTCTCGAATGGAATTCTTCCCGCAGTCGTTAAGCGAAGGTTTTTCAGAGAGAATCCTTTCGCTCTGCTGGCGGGCGGTAGATTTTCGCGGTGCAGGGGACATACAGGTCCAGATGCGCGTGATACAGGGAATTTATTATCGATTTATTGCGTATGGGGAGCTTTTCTCCGGGGTTCCATTTAAAATGGGGGCTGAAAAATAACAATCGCTGAAACGCACGTGAAGGAGGTGGGCTCATGTTCGGAAAAGATTCCGGTTTGAATGGCTCACCGAGCCATAACAATGGGATGGATTATACGTCTGCAGATTGCCTGCGCATCGCCGATGCCGCGTATGAATCGGGCGAACTTTCCCAGGCTCTGCATCTGTATATCATCGCATTCGAGAAGGCTTCGCAGAATTCTGCCGTACCTGACACCGCTATTGTAGATGGATTACGCAAGGCGTGGGATCTGGCGTGCAGATTGAAAGAGCGCTCGCTCGCCGAATACATTTTTGAAAAGCTCGAGCCGTATTCCTCAAGCGAGGAAGCTGCCCATCATGCCGAGCAACTGCAGCGCATGGCCTTGGATAAGCTGGAAGAATTCGGTTTGTCACGCGAAGATATCCAAGAAATGGCCGATATGATATCGGAGGATTTTCTCGGTATGGGGGGAATCATGCAGTTCGCATCAGGTTCCGTTCTGCCTTATCCTATAGCCGCCTTGCGTGATGGCTCGTCTTCGAAGGAAGTCGAGGCCGAGGCTGATGCAGCGCCTATGCAAGATGATTCCGAAGCAGATGCTTCCGCACCTGTTCATTCCGTCTCTGACGTGGGCAGTACCACCGTGCCGAGTCCCTCGTTCAAGTATGCCGATCTTGTAGGATACGATAGGGCTATCGAGCAGATGCATCGTCGTGGCATCGGTTTGGCTGAAGATAAGCGTTTCAATGAATTTCTCAGCATGCTCTCTCGTCGCCATGGCATCGAATCCGCACCTTCAGTCGATACGCTTGTTTTTCGTGCCTATGCTCGGGAAGACGCCAATCAGCTTATGGCGGCGACGGTAGGCGAATTGGACCTGCCGGCCGTGCGCATGTACATGGAAGAAACCCCCCAAGGGGTTCCCGTGCTCTGTGTCATGGCCTCGCCTGATTTCAAATCGCGCGTACGGCTGTCCCGAACGGGCTTCGAAGGATCCGGCGTCTTGATTTTGGAGAACATCGATGTATGGGGCTCTCCGCTTTCAGGGGCTCTCGATGAATTCGATGTTGCTTCTTTTGCCCAATTGTCTCGCGGTGCGCGGGAAGCCATAACCCTCATTCGATCGGCTGTCGAGAACCCTGAATTCAAGGTGATGGCTACATGCTCGACCGACAGGGAACTCGATGAGTTCTTCATCGACATGCTTGAACCGATCGAGATGATCGATGTAGATGTGCCGAATAAGGCGGAACGCGCTGCCGTGTGGGACCATGTTGCTCAGATGTATCCTTCGCTTCGCTTCCTCGACTGTGCGGAACTAGTCCATCTTTCGGCTCACATGTCTCGCTACGATATTTATATGGCTGCGCGCGAAGCGGTTGAGCAGGCATACCGGATGAGCGTAGAAAGGCGTGTCTACGTGCCCGTTACCCGGGAGAACCTTCTTGACAAGGTGGCTGCTTATCAGCCTCTCGACTCAGGAGAATACCGCGAATTGGAAGATGCTGCCGTGCGCAGTTTCCGTGCGGATCTTGATAATCTGGAAGACCTGCTGAAGGGGAGTGCCGAGTAGATGGAACTGACGCGCCGGTGCGATTACGCGTGCCGTATTCTCAGATCTGCATATCGTCATAGGGATTCTTATATCTCCATTGCGGAAGTGGCTGAAGAAGAGGATATCCCCTATGCCTTCGCTCGCACGATTCAGCATGATCTCTCTACGGCGGGATATTTGAAAACGGTTCGCGGCGCCCGTGGTGGACTGTCTCTGGCTATCGACCCCGACCAGGTCACGATGCTTGATGTCCTACATATTCTGCAGGGGCCGATAGCCGTTTCTCCGTGTTCGGTCGATCCGGCGGCCTGCGCTAAAAGCAGCCGATGCTCCTTCAATAAGGTATGGATAGCCGCCGACCGTGCCCTCAACAACCTGTTCGGCTCTCTGCCGCTTTCGAAGGTATTCGAAGGGTGCGATGATGCCGGTTTCGTCGATGAAGCTGCCTGTTCTACCGACGCGGTCGTCGCGGCGAGTGTTGAAGAGCTCATCTCCGGCAAAGCTCCGATCTCCTGCATGCAAGGTGCCGAGTAAACGCGAATCACATGCTTTCCCGTGGAAGGACTCCGATGTGGAGGCCTTTATTCGGCTCGCATGGCGTATGGGCAATGAGCATCGCAGGGACGGACTTCCTTGGCGATTCGTCGACGATGCGTATGCCGTGTATGTTTCCGAAGTCATGCTGCAGCAAACCCAGGTGGCCCGCGTCCTTGCCTATTGGCCGCGATGGATGGCTGCATTCCCTACGATAGATGCACTGGCTGCGGCCGATTCTTCCGAGGTTTTGGCTCGTTGGCAAGGCCTTGGTTATAATCGTCGGGCCCTTGCCATGAAGAAGACGGCCGAGATATGCTCTGAGGTTTATTCTGGGGCCCTACCTCGTTCTCTCGAAGAGTTGCAGGCGCTTCCGGGAATCGGGCCCGCAACTGCCGCGGGCATTACGGCGTTCGCCTATGGCGATCCTTCTATCTATATCGAGACGAATGTGCGGGCTGTCTTCATCCACGAGTTCTTTGCCGACACCGAAGAACCTGTGTCGGACCGGCACCTGGCTCCTTTGGTTGAACGCACGTGCAGTACGGACGATCCGCGTGGCTGGTATTATGCCCTTCTCGATTATGGGTGCTATCTCAAGCAGTCAGTAGCCAATCCCAGTCGCAAATCAGCTCACTATTCTCGGCAAAGCACCTTCGAGGGCTCGCGTCGTCAGAAGCGGGCTTTCATTCTGCGCGAGGTTCTAGGCAGGGTAGATGCCGATCGCGACGAAGTGAAGCGCGCATTGGACGACGCCGAGCAGGCTGCGGGGCGTGGGGAAGTCGACGATGCGTTGTTCGATTCTATCGTCGCCGACCTGATTGCCGAAGGATTTTTCCGCCGCGAAGGCTCTGCCCTCAAAGCATAGCCGTACGACGGGATTGCCACACGGCGGGCCCGAGAATTTTTACCGAAGACCTGAGGGGTAGCTCCCCAATACCTTCACTTCGCGCAGCTTCAGCCTCAGGCAATTGAGCGCGGTCTGCACATCGGGGTCGGTTGCCCGCCCTTCGATGTCGACGAAGAACATATAGTCGCCCAAAGCTTGTTTCGTGGGGCGGGATTGGATCTTCGTCAGATTGATGCCCGCATAGGCGAATTCTGAAAGAATCATCAGCAATGCGCCGGTTTTATCTGCATGCAGATAAAGCGCGAGCGAGGTTTTGTACATATCTCCTTCGAAAATGGGAGCGGCGTTCGAAGGCGCGATCAAGGCAAACGAAGTTTCATTCCCGCAATGGTCTTCTATATGGCGTTCGAATACCCGTGCTCCATACAGGTCGGCGGCAAAAGCATTCGCGATTCCGGCGGTATAGGGATCGGAAGCGGCGATGCGCGCGCTTTCAGCTGTTGAAGACGTAGTGATTATCTTGCGACCCGGTAGGTTGGCATTGATGAACCTGCGGCATTGGGCCAGTCCTTGGGGGTGCGATGCAACTGCCGTTACGTTCTCCAAATCGGCACCGGGGGCAAGGAGCAGGCAGTGGTGGATAGCCAGTACCTCTTCACCCAGGATGCAAGCGCTGCTGTTGAACGCGAAATTATCGAGTGTGCTGGTGACCGCTCCTTCGAGGGAATTCTCGGTTGGGACGACGCCGAATCCGCATCTGCCTCGATCGACATGCTCGAACACCGCATCGAATGAAGAGCATTCCATCAGATCGGGTTCTTCGATGCCCATGCGTTCGGCGAAGGCGCGGGCCGCTTCGTCGGAATAGGTTCCGGCCGGGCCCAGATAGGCTATCGTCTGGTTGCGTTCCATCATCATCCTTTTCCATAGTGCGAATACGGTGGGTTTTCAGCATACTACAGGCGGATGGAGTCTGTTCGGCGAACAATAGAAAGCATAGAGGGAAGAATATGTATGCTCCATGGGCTCGAATTGGTGACGGGAGGAAAAAGCAGATATGATTCTATCCTTCGGGGTTTCAAGGCTATAATCGATAAGCAGAAAGCATTCATGTGCAAGAGAGGGGATCTTCGATGGAACTCAAGGGTAGCCAAACGGAAAAGAACCTGATGACCGCATTCGCGGGGGAGTCTCAGGCCCATACTAAATACGAGTACTATGCCAGCCAGGCGAAAAAAGACGGCTACGTCCAGATGCAGAATATCTTCTTGGAAACATCCAAGAACGAGAAAGAGCATGCAAAACTGTGGTTCAAGGCGCTTCATGACGGGATCATCCCTGATACCAGGTTGAACCTCGACGATGCTGCCGCGGGCGAACATTACGAGTGGACCGACATGTACCACGGATTCGCCGAAACGGCACGCAAGGAAGGTTTTGCCGACCTGGCCGATCTTTTCGATGGCGTTGCGGGTGTTGAAAAGGAACATGAAGAACGCTACCGCAAGCTCATCGAGCGCATCGATGCGGGGGAAGTGTTTCAGCGCAACGGAGTCTACGCGTGGAAATGCACGAATTGCGGGCATATCCACATCGGGAAAGAAGCTCCCGATGTCTGCCCTGTATGCAATCATCCTCGCGAGTATTTCGAAATTCGCAGCGAGAATTATTAAACCTAGGTCGGATCAACCGGGCGCTTCTTCCTGGGTGTGCCTTGGGCCGCTATGCATATGCTCCGAGATTTCGAGGGTCGCCATGCTGCGGCCCTCTTCTTTTATATGCGGAGGGCGATTCGAGATACCGCATGGCGCGATTCCACCTATCCGATCGATGAAAAAGAACCTAATAGCACCTTTAATGCGATGGCGAAATATAAAAGAGCGGCTATAATCAACCGCGTTGCATTCAACCGAGGCTTGATAAAATCCCATATCATATGTGATTTGTCGTAGGCTTATGCAGTGCTGGCGTATATGTTGTGTTACTCATAATTTTGTAAGTAACATTTTCGTGCCATTTGCGCCTAAATCGCAGCGTTTCGCTTGCGAAGCATAAAGTCGCGGTCTTCCTTGTTGGAGAATACACTCATAGAATTGCAGTCGAGAAACACCCAAGGAGGTGTGCGCATGGAAAATGAGGCCACCGCAACAGAATTCGAGCGAATGCTGTCTTCGCGAGGAGTGTCGCGTAGAAGCTTCATGAAGCTTTGCGGAACCGTGGTCGCAGCAGCCGGTCTGTCCCAGCTGACTGTCCCGCAAGTCGCTCAGGCCCTCGAGCAGTCCGTTATCGGCGCGAAGGAAGGTAATCTCTATCCGGTGATCTGGATGGAGGGGGCTTCCTGCACTGGTTGCACAGAGGCTTTCGCTCAGATCGATGAGCCGGATCCCGCTACGGTTGTCTTGGAGATGATCTCCTTGAACTATTCCGAGACCCTGTCTGCGGCAGCTGGCTATTCGATGGAAGAAGCAAAGGCTCAAACCATCGAAGCCGGCAACTACCTGCTGGTCTACGAAGGCGCTGTGCTGGAAGGCTGGAATGGCCAGGCTCTGCGTGTCGCTGACAAGCCGGGCACCGAGCTTCTCGTGGAAGCGGCCAAGGATGCCAATGCGATCGTCGCTCTGGGCTCTTGCGCAACGAACGGCGGCTGGATGGGTGCACGTCCCAATTCTTCCGGTGCTTTGGGCGTTCAGAAGTACCTGGCGAAGGCCGGCATCGATACTCCCGTGGTGAATATCCCCGGTTGTCCTCCGAACCCCGAATGGCTTGTCGCCGTATTGGTCGACGTAGTCATGATGAAGACGCTGCCCGAACTGAACAGCGAGAACAAGCCCGCTCTCATCTTCGATCAGACTATCCATGATAACTGCCAGCGTCGTGGTCATTTCGAGAATGGCGAGTTCGTCTACCAGTTCGGCACGAAAGAGGAAAAAGAAGGCTATTGCCTGTATGCCCTCGGATGCCGTGGACCTCAGACGAAGGCCAACTGCGGAATCGTTCGCTACAATCATCGTCGCAGCTGGTGCGTCGAAGCTGGTGCTCCTTGCATCGGATGCTGCGAAGCCAACCCCAACGATCCTGGCGATAACTGGGTCGAAGTGAACACTCCGTTC
>Ga0209464_10000443_pt1 | contig 13245 bp, 13 predicted proteins | sample DOMMetBare1Fresh_2_FD_187473 | JGI IMG/M metagenome (GOLD analysis project Ga0209464, IMG submission 187473) | Wetland sediment microbial communities from St. Louis River estuary, USA, under dissolved organic matter induced mercury methylation -... | ecosystem: Environmental > Aquatic >... | reverse complement strand
GGCAGCGCTGGCCGCGCGGCCGGGGGCCTGCGTCCTCCTCACCTTCAGCTGCGCGGCACGCGCGGTCCTCCTGGGCGGCGAGGCGCACCTGGAGCCGGAGCGGCTCCAGGCCGCGGCCGGCGCGGTCCCGATCTTTGGCTTCTACAGCTGCGGCGAGTTCGCGCGGACCTCCGGCGTGCTGGGGACCCACAACGCCACGCTGACCGCGATGGCGCTCTGAGGCGCGCATGGTTCGGCACGGGCACCCGAGCGGAACCCCCCCGGCGGCCTGGCGGTCGGCGACGGGCGCGGTCGAGGAGCTCAGGACCGCCGTCCGGGACTCGACCCGGCTGGCCCGGATCCTCAACGTCCTCTCGGAGCCCGCGCCGCTCGAGCGGGTGCTCGACCGCGCGCTGCTGGCGCTCTCGGAGCTCTTCGCCGCCGACGTGGTCGCCCTGCTCGACGCGCCCGGCGGCGGGCGCCTCGCCGTGCGCTGCGCCATCGGGCTCCCCGAGGATCCGTCGCTGCCGCCCTTCTCGGGCGAGCCGGGGAGCCGGTCGGCCGAGGCGGCGGCCGCCGGGGCGCCCGTGCCCGTCCCCATCGGAGCGCAGGCCCGGCTCGACGCGCCGCTGCGCCACCTCGGCGTGGAGACGGCCGTCTACCTGCCGGCCCTGGACGGCCAGGAGGTGCTGGGGGTGCTGGTGGTGGCCCGCTGCCAGGCGCTCCCCTTCGCCGCCGCCGACGTGGACCTGCTCTTCGCCATGGCCCACCGCCTCGGCCTGACGCTGGAGCGGGCCCGCGACGCCGAGGCGCAGCGGCGACACGAGGCGCGCCTCGTCGAGGCCCGCAAGGCCGAGAGCCTGGGCCGGATGGCGGGCGCCATCGCCCACCGCTTCAACAACCTGCTGGGGGCCGCCTCCACCTTCCTGGAGCTGGCGAGCGCCGACCTGCCGCCCGGCGAGCAGCTCCGCTCCGACCTCGCCAACGCCCTCCAGGCCGTGCGGGAGGCGGCGCAGGTGAGCGGGCTCATGCTCGCCTACCTCGGGCATGGCCGGCAGGATCACGAGCCGCTCGAGCTCTCCGCCGTCTGCCGGGCCGCCCTGGCGGCCGTGCGGCCCTCCCTGCCGCGCACGGTGGCGCTGCGCGCCGAGCTCTGCGCCGAGCGGCTGGTGGTCCGCGGCAGCGCCAGCGGCCTGCAGGGGCTGATCTCGAGCCTGGTCGTCAACGCCTGGGAGGCGACCGCGGCCGCGGGCGGCGAGATCGTGGTGGCGCTGCGACCGGCCTCGGCCGGCGAGCCGGCCGGGGGGCGCGTCCTCCCGCCGGGCTGGACGCCCGGCGCGGCCGCCCACGCCTGCCTCGAGGTCCGCGACACCGGCTGCGGCATGGACGCCGCCGTGCTGCAGAACGCCTTCGATCCGTTCTTCTCCACCAAGTTCACCGGTCGCGGCCTGGGGCTGCCGGTGGCGCTCGGGACCGTGCGGGCGCACGCCGGGGCCATCGCCGTGGAGAGCGCCCCGGGCCTGGGCAGCCGCTTCAGGGTGTTCCTGCCGCTCTTCGAGGGGGCCGCCGTGCCCTCGGCTCCACCGGAGGCCGAGCCCTGGTGAGGTGAGGTGGGGTGAGGCGCGGGTCGAACGCCGGCCCCCTCAGGCCCCGCGGACCAGGTGGAGCCGCCCGGCGGCCGGGCCGATCTCGGCGCGCGTCCCCCATGGGAGCTCGAGCCGGTCCTCCTCGATCCCGTCGCCGAAGATGACGCCGCCCTCGCTCATCTCCGAGGTGAGCGTGAGCCGCTCGCCCTCCGGCAGGCGGGCCCCGTCGATCGTGGTCCCGGTGCCGACGCTGGGGAAGGGCTCGCGGACGAAGAAGGCCACGGCCGCCTCGGTCGGGCCGGGCAGCGGGAGCGGGCTCCGCCGCTCCTGGTTGATGGAGCGGGCCCAGCCGGTGGCGCCGGTGCCGGTGGTCACGATGACGCCGGAGGAGGACTGGTGCTCCTCCCGCCCCGCCACGGCGATCCGGTAGCGCGCCGACTGGTGGCTCCGGTGCCCGGCGAAGAGCTCGTTCAGGGCCAGGATCCGCTGGCCGTCGTCGAGCCGCGCCTCCGCCAGGGTGCGCGCCTCCAGCTCGGCCCGGCCGGCCGCCATGGCCTCGAGCAGCGCCGCCACCCGCTCCGGGCGGTGGCGCACCAGCACGCCGTCGTTCCGCTCCGGATCCGGGTTGACGCCCAGCACCGGCTGGCCGGCCAGGTACTTGGCGGCGTTGGCCACCAGCCCGTCCTGGCCGACCGCCACCACCAGGTCGCCCGGCTCGAAGACGAAGCGGGCCAGGTCGGCCCGGTCGAGCCGGTGACGCCGCCACTCGGCCGGGATGGCGCGCGAGACGGCCCCCAGCGCCCCCTCCAGGAGGGCGTGCCGCCGGTCCAGCTCGGCCAGCGACTGACCGCGCCGCTCGAGGAGGAAGGTGGCCTGGGCCCGGGTGCCGTGGCGGGCCACCAGCGCCGCGTAGTCGCTCTGGCGGGTCACCACGACGACCCGCGGAATCCTGCCGCCGTTCCCCATGGCCGCCTCGCCTCACTCCGCCGTGCTGCTGCGCTCCGCGCTGCCGCCGCGCTGCGCGGCGCCGAGCCGCTGGGCCCCGGCCTCCAGCAGCCGCTCCAGGGCCGGGCCGAGCGTCCCCTCCCCCAGGTTGAGGTGCTCCACCCGGTCGAGCTTGGCCGCGAAGGCCTGGGCCGCCATGGCGTAGAGGACGCCCGGCGGGACCGCCCGGTGGGCCTCCAGCCGGGCCTGCTCCGCCGCCACCCGCACCTTCTCGGACTGCTCGAGCGCGCGCGCCTCCGCCTCGCCCCGCACCCCCGCGGCGTGGGCCTCCGCCTCGGCCACGGCGCGCCGCCGGCCCACCTCGGCCTCCAGCTCGATGCGGCCGCGCCCCGCCTTGGCCTCGGCGGCGATGCGGGCCGCGCTGGCCTCCTCCTCGGCCTGGCGCCGGCCGTTGCGCCCCTGCTGCTCGATGAGCGACTCCTGTCGGCGGGTCAGCTCGATCTGGTTCTGCAGCTCGTTCTCCTGGATGGCCCGCTCCTTCTCCACCGCCAGGGCGCGGCGGGCGAAGGCCGCCTGGTCGGCCAGCTGCTGGATCTGCTCGCGGGCCGGCGCCTCCAGGGCCTTCTCCACGTCGGGGTCGGGGCGCACCGCGCCGACGCGGACCGAGACCAGCTCCAGCCCCATGTCGCGGAGCGCCTGGTCGGCGGCCAGCCCGGCCTCGATCCGCTCGCGGATCCGCTCCGCCCCCTCGGCCAGCACCTCGCGGACGGGGGTGCGGGCCACCAGGGTCCAGGCGTGCTGCTCGGCGAGCTGGGAGACCAGGAGCTGGAGCCGCTCCAGCGGCTGGTGGAGGTGGAGGCCGCGGCGGAGGTCCACCGTGAAGTCCACCCGGCCGGCCAGCCGCTGCGGATCCGAGACCCGGCAGGTCACCACCCCCTGCACCGCCACGTCCTGGAAGTCGGCGGAGCGGCCGTGGAAGAGGATGGGCATCTCCCGGTCGTCGGCCGGCACCTCGGCGATGGAGGCCGAGTGGGTCAGGAAGAAGAAGGAGAGCCCGCGGCCGGCCTGCACGAGCTCGCCGCGCCGGTACCGCAGGACGAAGGCGCTCGCGTCGGAGCGCAGGTGCTTCAGGAAGCCGATGCCGCTGATCTGGGCCATGGTGCGTCCTCCTCTTTCGGACGGAACGCTCCTGCCGCGCCGGGCCCCGGGCGCGGGGCCGGCACGTCGCGCGGCGTCCGTCGCGCCGCCCGAAGGGTGCGTCGCTCAGGTCGCCGAGCGCCGGGCGAAGCGGTAGCGCTCCGCCGGCCGGTGGTCGACCTCGGCCTGCCGCTCGCCGGTCGCCTCGAGCCAGCCCGAGGCGAGCATGCGGCGCCGGAAGGAGTCCTTGTTGAGCGGGCGCCCGCTGATCGTCTCGTGGACCCGCTGCAGCTCGAGCAGGGTGAAGCTGGGCGGCAGGAGCTGGAAGCCGATGGGGGCGTAGTCGAGCTTGCCGCGCAGGCGCTTCACCGCCATGCCGAGGATCTCCGCGTGATCGAAGGCCAGCGGCAGCGCCCGCTCGCCCGGGCCGCGCAGCTCGACCGGGCCGCCGGTCTCCCCCTCCCACGGCACCACCAGCCGCCCCACCGCCAGCCCCTCGGCGCGGCTGGCCGCGTCGCCGAAGCGCGCCTGGTCCACCAGGGCGTAGTAGGCCACGCTGATGACCCGGGTGCGCGGGTCGCGGCCCGGGTCGCCGAAGGTGAAGAGCTGCTCCACGAAGAGCCCGGAGAGCCCGGCCTTGGAGGCCAGCACCCGCCCCGCCGCCACCTCGAGCGGCTCCTCGAGCCCGACGAAGCCGCCCGGCAGGGCCCAGCGCCCCCGGGCCGGGTGCTCGTCGCGCCGCACCACCAGCGCGTGGAGGGCCCCCCCGGCGGCCGAGAGGAGCGCCACGTCCACCGCCACCGAGGGGCGCTCGAACCGCCCGGGGTCGTAGGCCTCCAGGAAGGCCGCCTCGCCGGTGGCCTGCGCCTGGGCAACGCCCGGTCCCTGCCCCGCCCTGCCGGATCGCCTCACCGCCATGGCCGCCTCCTTCGATGCTCTATGCATATATGCTTGATGCATCGAAGTCAAGGACGCGGCCACCCGGCCTGCGGCATTCCGGCCGCGCCTTGGCCCGTTGGCCGTGCCACCATCTGCCCGAGGGCCGGCGCGCCGCCACGCCGCGCGGAGTTCTCCAGGGAGGACACCATGAGGATGCGTCTCTTGCTGGCCGTGCCGCTCGCGCTCGCCGTCGCCGCGCCCGCCCGGGCCCAGCTCGGGGGCCTGTTCGACAAGCTCCAGAAGAAGGCCGGGCAGACGGTGGAGCGGAAGCTCGAGCAGAAGACCGAGCACGCCGTCGGCTCGGCGGTGGACGACGCCACCACCCTGCCCAAGCCGAAGGACGAGAAGGCGGCCAAGGCCGAGGAGGCCCAGGCCGCGGCCAAGGCGAAGTCGAAGGACAAGGAGAGGGAGAAGGACAAGGCGAAGGGCAAGGCCAAGCCGCAGGCCGAGCCGGACGCGGAGGAGAGCGCCGACGCCGGCGAGGCCGAGGCGCCACCGCTCGGCGAGGTCTACGGCAACCGCTTCGACTTCGTGCCGGGCGACAAGGTGCTGGTCTACGACGACTTCTCCGACACCGACGTCGGCGAGTACCCGGCCAAGTGGACCATCAAGGACGGCGGCGGGAACCAGATCGAGGTGGTGCAGATCGGCGAGCGCCGCTTCTTGAAGGCCCGCTACCTGAAGGCGAACCAGCAGAGCGCCACGAGCTGGCTCCGCTACGCGGTGAAGGGCGACCTGCCCAAGAACTTCACCATCGAGTTCGACCTGGACGTGGCCGGCCCCATGGCGGTGGTCTTCTCCAAGCCGAGGCACTTCGGGGGCCAGGAGATCCAGTTCCAGGGCGCCCAGGACGGCGACGTGCGCAGCGCCAACACCACCGGCAAGCTCCCCTTCAGCGCCGGGGTCCGCCACGTGGCCATCGCGGTGAGCGGCACGCAGGTCAAGGTCTACGTGGCCGGCGAGCGGGTGCTCTCGGATCCCGACGGGGTGGAGCGCCCCATCGCCAAGGTCGGCGTCACCTTCCACCAGCCCTACGGCAAGGAGGGCGACCACCAGCTCTTCACCGCCCTGCGCATCGCCGAGGGCGGCAAGCCGGCCAAGGCGCTCCTGGCCGGCGAGGGGCGCATCGTCACCCACGGCATCCTCTTCGACACCGGCTCGGACGTCATCAAGCCCGAGTCGGGCCCGACCCTGCGCTCCATCCTGGCGCTGCTCCAGGAGGACCCGGCGCTCAAGTTCTCGGTGGAGGGGCACACCGACGACCAGGGCGGCCCCAAGGTGAACGGCCCGCTCTCGGAGAAGCGGGCCGCCGCGGTGAGGGCCTGGCTGGTGAAGCAGGGGATCGCCGAGGCCCGGCTGACCTCCAAGGGGCTCGGCCAGGGCAAGCCCATCGACTCGAACGAGACGGCCGAGGGGCGCGCCAACAACCGGCGCGTCGAGTTCGTCAAGGTCTGAAGACGGCGTATGCTGCGCCCCCCGGGCTGGCGCCCGGCCGGGCCCACGCCATGCGCCTCCTGCGAGACCTCTCGGCCCCGGCGGTGGTGGCCGGCTTCGTGACCGTGCTGGTCGGCTACACCAGCTCGGCCGCCATCGTCTTCTCGGCGGCGCGGGCCGCCGGCGCCGGGCCGGCCGAGGTGGCCTCCTGGATGTGGGCGCTCGGCCTCGGCATGGGGGCCACCTGCGTCGGCCTCTCGCTGCGCTACCGCGTGCCGGTGGTGACCGCCTGGTCCACCCCCGGCGCGGCGCTGCTGGCCACCAGCGCGGCCGGCCTGCCCATGTCGGCCGCCATCGGGGCCTTCCTGGTCTCGGGGGCGCTCATGCTCCTGGCCGGCGCCACCGGCCTCTTCGAGCGCTCCATGGCGCGCATCCCGATGCCGCTCGCCTCGGGGATGCTGGCCGGCGTGCTCCTGCGCTTCGGCCTGGACGCCTTCGTGGCCATGAAGACCCAGCTCGGGCTCGGCCTGGCCATGTTCGCGGCCTACCTCCTGGGGCGACGGCTCTGGCCGCGCTGGGCGGTGGTGGGCGTGCTCCTGACCGGCGTGGCGGTGGCCTGGGCCGGCGGGCTGCTCCAGGGCGGCCCCATCCCGCTCGAGCTGGCGCGGCCGGTCTTCACCGCCCCCACCTTCAGCCTGGCCGCCGTGGCCGGCGTGGCCATCCCGCTCTTCGTGGTCACCATGGTCTCGCAGAACGTGCCGGGCGTGGCGGTGCTGCGGGCGGCCGGCTACGGGCAGACCCCCATCTCGCCGCTCATCGGCTGGACCGGCCTCACCACCGTGCTCCTGGCCCCCTTCGGCGGGTACGCCTTCAACCTGGCCGCCATCACCGCGGCGCTCTGCATGGGGCGCGAGGCCCACGAGGACCCGGCCCGGCGCTACGTGGCGGCGGTCTTCGCCGGCCTCTTCTACGCGGTGCTCGGCCTCTTCGGCGCCACCGTGGGGGCCCTCTTCGCCGCCTTCCCGAGGGAGCTCGTCATGGCGGTGGCCGGCCTGGCGCTGGTCAACACCATCGGCTCGGGGCTGGCGGCGGCGGTGAAGGACGAGGCCCAGCGCGAGCCGGCGCTGGTGACCTTCCTGGTCACCGCCTCCGGGGTGACCCTCTTCGGGATCGGCGCGGCCTTCTGGGGCCTGGTGGCGGGCGTGGTGGCCTTGTACACGCTCAGGCGGGGCTGAGCGCTCGAGGAGGGGAGGCCGCATGCACCGGCTGGTGGAGCGCATCACCGCCAGGGACCACCGCCTGGCGTCGTTCAGGCACTTCGAGCTCCTGGTCCACGTCTACGTGGTGGTGCTGCTCGTCTCCAACCTGGTGGGCCAGAAGCTCTCCGCCTTCGGGCCGTTCCGGGTGAGCGGGGCGCAGCTCCTCTTCCCCGTCACCTACATCTTCTCGGACATCTTCACCGAGGTGTACGGGTACGCCGGCTCGCGGCGGGCCATCTGGCTGGCCACCCTGGCCAACGGCCTCATGGCGGCCATGGGGCTCTTCATGGTCTGGATCCCGGCGGCCCCGGAGTGGCCGGCCGGCCACCAGGCCGCCTTCGAGGTGGTGTTCGGCTCGGTGCCGCGGATGATGCTGGCCAGCCTGGTCGCCTTCTGGGCCGGCGAGTTCACCAACTCCTACGTGCTGGCCCGCATGAAGGTCTGGACCGGTGGCCGCTGGCTCTGGAGCCGGACCGTGGCCAGCACGGTGGTGGGCCAGGCCATCGACTCGCTCATCGTCACCACCGTCTTCTTCTGGGGCACCGTGCCGTTCACCACCATCCTGGTGGCGGCCGGGTCCGGCTACCTGTTCAAGGTGATCTACGAGGCGCTGGCCACGCCGGTGACCTACCTCATCGTCGGCGCGCTCAAGCGGAGCGAGCGGGTGGACGTCTACGACGAGGGGACCGACTTCAACCCGTTCGCCCGGCAGGGCTGATCCCGGCGGCCGGGGCCGGGGCCGGGGCCCGGGCCCGGAGCGCCCCGACCCGCCGGGCGTGGCAGGAGCGGCTCTGCCAGACCAGCTCGAGCGGCGAGCTCACCCAGGCGTCGGGCGCGATGGCCACGCTGGAGAGGAAGAGGACCCGGTGGGTGGAGGGCCGGACGCCCAGGAAGGGCGCCAGGCAGCGGGTGGCCCGGTGGACCATCTCGGTGCAGGAGAGCCGCCGCACGTCGGTGAAGTCGAACCCGAAGTCGTAGCCGCGGCCGAGCTGCGCCAGGGCGGCCCGCCGCACCACCGGCCAGGCCTCCTGGAAGGGGACCGCCGCCCCCGCCTCCAGCCGCGCCGAGAGGGCCCGCTCCTCCTCCGAGAGCGGGGCCGGGTCCTGCGGAGCCACCCCGGGGCGGTGGCGGATCACCTCCGGGAAGCGCAGCACCGCCAGCCGGTCGCAGCGCGCGAAGTCGAGCAGGTCCACCAGGCCGACCCCCTCGGCCACCGCGTGGATCACCATCTGGGCCCCCGGCTCGATCCGCCCCTGGTGGCGCTCCGGCGCCAGCGCGCGGTCGGCCTCGGTGACCGGGCCGAGGTAGAGGCCGGCGTGGCTGAAGTAGCCGGGGATGAAGCGGCCGTCGAGGTAGCTCGTGTAGCCCCGCACCAGCACGTCCCCGGGCCGGACGAGCTCGATGAGCTGGCGCATGTCGCGCCCACCCACCCGGTAGCTCCCCGGGTCGTAGACGAGGAAGAACGGGAAGCCGAAGACCTTGATGTCGCCGAGGATGGTGAGCAGCCGGTCGCGGATGGCCATGCCGTGTCGCCTCCCGCCGCCAGGCGTGGCACGGCCGCCGCCAGGGCGCAAGGACGCAGTGGGCGCCCGGGCCCGGGGCCCCGCCGTGTGCGCCATCTCCGACACCCGGGGGGATGGCTCACCGGATCACAGGATGGCCCGCCGGGCCGAACCAGCGTACCGTGGGTCCTATCACGATGCCGCCAGCCCTTCGAATCGATCGCGCCCCGGCGGCGCTGACCGGGAGCACCCCGTGACCACCGAGGAGCTGGCGGCGGAGCTCGAGCGGCTGCGCGGCGAGGCCACCCGCCTGCTGGGGCGCCTGGCCGGCGAGTTCGGCGCCGAGTCCCGCCTGGCCCGCCAGTGCGAGGTCGCATGGGCCGAGGCCCACCGGGCCGCGGTGACGTCGATCCTCCACGACGACTACGGCAACGCCACCGCCCTGCTCCGCGACGTGGTCCACGCCCTGGCGCTGGCCGCGGAGGCGGCCCGCCGGGGCGAGCTCTCGCAGGACGACATCGCCCTACTTGTGCGCAGAAGCGGTTGATTGCGCTCGAAGCGGGTACTCCCGCCGAGCGACGCCGACCCGGGCGGGGCGAGCCGAGCCAGAGGCGGCGCCGCCTTGGATCGACCGGACTGCGCGTGCTATGAGCCAGGCCGATGCCGCTGCGCAAGATCCTTCAGGCCCTCCGCGGTGAGAAGGCCCCGGCTGCCAGGGGCGCTGCCAAGGGCACGGTCAAGGAGGCCAGGGAGGCCAGGCGCGCCGAGCCGGCCCGCCCGGCCGCGCCGGCGCTGCCCGAGCCGCTCTGGGTGGAGATGGAGCGGCTCCCCCAGGCCTGGAGCCAGCGGGACTCCCGCCTCATGCTGCGGTCCAGCTCGGCGGTGCGGCAGGGCGACGCCGTCCGCGTCCGCATCACCTCCAAGGTGACCGGGCTCGACCTCACGCTGGAGGGGAGCGCCGCCACCGCCAACCGGGAGGCCGGCAGCTGGCTGGTCTCCATGTCCCTGGACCGCGACTCCACCGCGCTCATCGAGCGGCTGCTGGCGGTGCTGCGCGGCGAGTCCGACCCCATCGCCCACCGGAAGCCGCGCTACCGCCTCTCGCTGCCCGCGGTGGTCACCTCCGGCTCCGGCAAGACCTTCATGAACACCGTCTCGGTGTCGCTCGACGGCTGCGGGCTGGCCTGGTCCGGCCCGGTCCCGCGCACCGGCAGCGGCATCTTCGTGCAGCTGGGCAGCGGCTCGCGCGGCGTCTCCTTCCGGGCCATGACCTGCTGGGCCCGCGAGACCACCCGCGGCACCCGCGTCGGCGTGCGGTTCGTCGGCGGCGATCGGACCGCCTGGACCGAGCTCCTGGCCCAGCTCAGCCGGGACTCCGAGCGCTCCTGAGGGCGCCCCGGGCCTGGGCGGCGCCCGAGCGGCCGGGCGGACCCTGGTTCAGTCCCCCAGGTCGTAGCGGTGCGCCCGGTGCGGCAGGCTGGTGGCGTCGCGCCGCACCAGCTCCTTCAGCCGGCCGGTCCTCATGTCGTAGACCCAGCCGTGGAGCCAGGGGCGCCCCTCGGTCTTCCAGGCCCGCTGGATGAGCGAGGTCTTGGTGAGGTGATCGACCTGCTCGATGACGTTGAGCTCGGTCAGGCGGTCCGCCCTGGCCTGCTCGTCCGGCAGGGCGTCCAGCTCGACCTGGTGGCGCTCGGCGCAGTCCTTGATGTTCTGCAGCCAGCGGTTGATGAGGCCGAAGTCGTCGCGCCCCATGGCCGCCTTGATGCCGCCGCAGCCGTAGTGGCCGCAGACCACCACGTGCCGCACGCGGAGCCGCTCCACCGCGTAGTAGACGACGGTGAGCATGTTGAGGTCGGTGTGCACCACCTGGTTGCCGACGTTCCGGTGGACGAAGAGCTCGCCGGGGCTGCAGCCGCAGATGGTCTCGGCCGGCACCCGGCTGTCGGCGCAGCCGATCCAGACGAACTCCGGGTCCTGGTCGCGGGCCAGCCGGGTGAAGTAGTCGGGATGCTCCGAGAGCCGGTCGGCCACCCAGCGCTCGTTCGAGGCGAGCAGGCGCTTGTATCCGTCCATGGGCATGGTGGCGCAGCCTAGCAAAGCGGCCTGGACCAGTCCGCGCCCTCGCCGCGGCCCCCGAAGGGCCAGCCCCTCGGAGTGTAGAGGGGTGTTGAGGAATTCTCCTCCACCCGGGCGGCCGCGGGAGGGTCCCGATGGGCCCTCTCTCGGGATTTTCAGGTGAGTCCGGCCACTTGGACATGCCGGCCCGCTTCGGCCCGGTCCTTGCTGAATGGTGGCCCAGGAGCACACACGAAGCGTCGAACACCAGGGAGCATGCCATGACGAACGCCATCGAGATCCTCCAGACCGCCGGAATCTTCCTCGCAGGCCTCGCCGCCCGCGCTGGCGTGGTGGTCGGCGTCATCGCCCTGCTCTCCGTCCCCTTCGTCCTCTTCGCGTACGCCATGCGGGCGGCCGAGCAGTTCAAGGCCAAGGCGCTCGGCCTCCGCGACGTGGCCGGCGTCCTCTTCCGCCCGGACGTCTGGTACTCGCCGACGCACACCTGGCTGGGCCGCCGCGCCGGCGGTGAGCTGGCCGTCGGCCTCGACGCCCTGGCCGCCCGCCTCCTCCCCTCGGTGACCGGCGTGGAGGTGCCGCGGGTCGGCACCGTCATCCGCCAGGGCCAGCCGATGGCGACCCTGTACGCCGGCGGCCGCTCCATGACCATCCCGGCCCCGGTCTCGGGCACCGTCTCCGGCCTCAACCGGTCCGCGCTCAAGAACCCGACGCTGGTCAAGAGCGAGACCTACGGACGCGGCTGGCTGGTCGCCCTGAAGCCGTCCAACGACGAGGTCGCCTCGCTGCCCCGCGGCGACAAGGCCGAGAGGTTCATGCGGCTCGAGTCGGCCCGCTGGGACCGCTTCGTCGAGACCGAGCTCGGCTACGCCGCGGCCGACGGCGGCCACCTGGTGGCCCCGGTCCCCTCCATCATCGGCGAGGCCGGCTGGCGCAAGCTGGCGGGCGAGTTCGCCGGCGCCAAGTGACCCCGACCTCCTCCACCCACCCTCCGCACCCGGAACGGAGCACGCCATGATGTCCACCCACGACTTCCTCTCGGTCTACGACGCCAAGATCGCCGAGTACCTCCTGGCCGTCACCTACCTCGCCCTCTTCGTCCCGATGTGGCGCTTCGTCCACGGTGGTGCCGCCGCCTCCGTCACCGTCTCCCCGGCCGTCCGCGTCCCCTCCTCCGCCGCCAAGGCCGCTGCCCTCGGCTGGTTCTCCATCCCCGACGGCGTCGCCCTCCACTCCGGCCACGCCTGGGCCCGCACCGCCTCCGACGGCGTCCTCACCATCGGCATCGACGAGTTCGCCCAGAAGCTCATCGACCCCGACCGCGTCATCCTCCCCAAGGCCGGCGACCACGTCATCCAGGGCCAGCCCGCCTTCGCCGTCGGCGACACCGTCGCCACCGTCCCCGTCCTCTCCCCCGTCAACGGCGAGGTCGTCGAGGTCAACCCCAAGGCCTCCCTCCGCGACCCCTACGGCGCCGGCTGGCTCTTCAAGGTCAAGGTCCCCGCCGCCGCCAAGAACGCCCACCTCATGGTCGGTGACATGGCCCGCGACTACCTCGAGCGCGCCGCCCAGGCCCTCTCCCTCCGCATGAACCCCGAGCTCGGCGTCGTCATGCAGGACGGCGGCACCCCCATCCACGGCATCGCCAAGGCCCTCGCCGGCGACTCCTGGACCTCCCTCGCTCGCCACTACCTCCAGACCGAGGCCGCCGACTCCAAGAAGAAGTAGGGGGGGGACCCCTGCAAACCGCAGCACCCGCGGCCTCCGCCTCACGGCGGGGGCCGCGGCCTTTTCCGCGGAGCGGGTGGCAGGCCGGGAACGGGTTGACCTAGGGATTCCGCGGTGCTACCTACTCACCTCCCTGCAGCACCCGGGGCGTAGCGCAGCCTGGTAGCGCACTTGCTTGGGGTGCAAGTGGTCGCTGGTTCAAATCCAGTCGCCCCGACAGTTCGAAGGCCCTGACGTCCCTCGGGAAACCGGGATGCGTCAGGGCCTTCACTTTTTGGGTTCGCGGGTCCCAGCAGCAAGGTAGCAGCAAACGGAGCCTGGTTCGGCGGAGGCAGCCCGAACGCCAGCCGGTTCAGCCCCGCCCGCATGTCCTCCAGGTCGAGGTGGCCGTAGACCTCCGACGTGATCTTGGGATCGGTGTGGCGGAGGACCTTCTGGACCGTTGCCAGCGGCACCCCGGTCTTGAGGAGGAGGGTGGCCGTCGAGTGGCGCAGGTCGTGGAACCGGAGGGGCTTCACCTCGGCCACCGGCCAGAGCTGCATCTTGCACTTCGGGCAGCGCCGCACCTCGGCGTCGGGGTGGCGCTCGGAGTGGCCGCAGCCCTTCCGGCGGCAGCGGTGGTCGTAGCCGACCACCAGCCCGGCCCGCTTCATGGCCCGGCGC
>Ga0209464_10000441_pt1 | contig 13266 bp, 11 predicted proteins | sample DOMMetBare1Fresh_2_FD_187473 | JGI IMG/M metagenome (GOLD analysis project Ga0209464, IMG submission 187473) | Wetland sediment microbial communities from St. Louis River estuary, USA, under dissolved organic matter induced mercury methylation -... | ecosystem: Environmental > Aquatic >... | reverse complement strand
GCGCGGCCCGCCGAGCCCCTCCACGCGCAGGACCTCTGCCCGCGGCGCCTCGCTCGGCGCGCGTGCGGCGAACGACCCGAGCGCGCGCCCGACCATGCGGGTGATGAGCTCGTCCATGGTGCCCGAGCGCGGATCCAGCTCGCCCGCGTTCTCGCCGTCGCGCAGGACCACGATCCGATCGGTGATCTCGAACACCTCCTCGAGCTTGTGCGAGATGAACACCACGGAGAGGCCCCGGGACTTGAGCTCGCGGATCACGCGGAAGAGCCTGGCCGTCTCCTGGTGGGTGAGCGACGAGGTCGGCTCGTCCATGACCAGGAGCTTCACGTCGGTGAGCAGCGCCTTCGCGATCTCGATCATCTGCTGGACCGCGGTGGAGAGCCTGCTCACCTCGACGTCGAGGTCGAGCTTGAGGCCGAGGTAGTCGAACAGCTCGAGCGCCTTGCGGCGCATCCGCCCCCGGTCGAGGAACGGCGAGCGGCCCCGGAAGAGCTCGCGCCCGAGGAACAGGTTGTCGAGCGCCTTCAGATTCGGGCAGTTGTTGAGCTCCTGGAAGATGAGGGTGATCCCGGCGCGCTGGGCCTCCTGGATGGACGAGAACCGGACCGCGCGGCCCTCCCAGACGACCTCGCCCGCGTCGGCGCGGTACACGCCGGCCAGGATCTTCATGAGCGTCGACTTGCCGGCCCCGTTCTCGCCCATGAGGCCGACCACCTCGCCGGCCCCGACCGAGAAGTCCACCCCGCGCAGCGCCTTCACGCCCGGGAAGGACCGGGTGACGCCCCGCATGGCGAGGAGGGCGGGCCCCATCGCCTCACGCCCTCCTCTTCAGCCGATCGAGCACCGCCGCGAGCACGATGATGATCCCGATGATGGCCGTCTGCCAGTAGGAGGAGACGCGCATGAGCACGAGGCCGTTCTTGATGACGCCCATGATGCAGGCGCCGATCGCCACGCCGAGCACGCTGCCCGCCCCGCCGGCGAGCGAGGTGCCGCCGATGACCGCCGCCGCGATCGCGTCGAGCTCCCAGCCCTTGCCGGTGTCGGCCTGGGCGGAGTTGAAGCGCGCCACCAGGACGATGCCGGCGATGGAGGCCGTGGCGGCGGAGATCGTGTAGAGGGCGAACTTGATTCGGTTCACCGGGATGCCGGAGAGGATGGTCGCCTGCTCGTTCCCGCCGATGGCGTACGTGCGGCGCCCGAACGCCGTGTAGGTCAGCGTGACGTGCGCAAGGACGGCGATGGCGAGGGCGATCCACACCGGGATGGGCAGGCCCAGGAACGAGCCCTGGGCGATGGGCAGGAAGGAGGCGGGGATCTCGGTGATGGGCCAGCCCTTGGTGAGGCCGAGCACGAGGCCCGAGGCGAGCGACAGCATCCCGAGCGTCACGATGAACGGCGCGATCCTCACGTAGGAGATGAGCGCGCCGTTCACCGCCCCCATGGCGAGCCCGGTGGCGAGCCCGGCGAGCACGGCGAGCGGCGGCGGGACCCCCGCCTTCATGGCGTACGCGGCCGCCATGCCCGCGAGCGCCATGATCGACCCGACCGACAGGTCGATGCCGCCGGTCAGGATGACGAAGAGCTCGCCGAAGGCGACGATCGCCACGAACGAGATCTGCCGCGAGACGAGGTAGAGGTTCCCGGCGCTGAGGAAGTTCGGCGCGGTCGCGCCGATCACCGTCATGATGAGGACGAGCGCGAGGAGGATGGCCGACTCGCGGCTCCTGAGGAGCGCCGCCGCCAGCCCGCGGCGAGGGCGCGGCGCCGCCTCCACCGGCGCGGTCTGGGTGCTGCCGTCCATCCCGAGCACTCCTCCTACGGCACGGCCGCGGTCGGGGCCCACGGCCGTCTGCGGGCTTCGCGCGCCTCTCCCGTGCTCGACCGGTCGCCTAGTTCCGGTTCGCGAACTCCTTCTTCATCTCGTCCATGTAGCTGCCCATGTTGTCCTTCGTCACGAAGAGGACGCCCGTGTCCGTCACCTTGGGCAGCGTCTTGCCCTTGGTCGCGTCGAGGAGCGCCTCCACCGACAGCCAGCCCATCTTGAAGGTCTTCTGCACGAGGCAGAACGCGACGGTGCCGTCCTTGATGCCCTCGAGCGTGTCCTTCAGGTCGTCGAAGCCGCCGAGGATGATCTTGCCCGCCTTCTTCTGCTGCTTCAGGACGCCCGCGGCGGCGGGCGCGCCCTCGGCGGAGACGGCGAAGATGGCGGTGAGGTCGGGATAGGTCTGCAGCACCGCCTCGGTCTTGTTGGTGGCCACCGAGAAGTCGCCCTGCACGTCCACCACCTCGAGGATCTCGACGCCCGGAGCGAACTTGGCCATCGCCTCCTTGAAGCCCTGGGTGCGGAGGTTCAGGTTCGCCGCCCCGAGGCCGCCCTGGAGGATGACGAGCTTGCCCTTGCCCTTCGTGAGCTGGGCCATCCGCTTCCCGGCCTCGAACCCGGCGGTCTTGTTGTCGGTGCCGATGTACGTGAGCGCCTGGGACGAGGGAGCGGGAGCGTCGAAGGTGATGACCTTGATGCCCGCCTTGGTCGCCTCGGCGATGACGGGGACGAGGCCGGCGTCGTCGAGCGCGGAGATCGCGATGCCGTCCACGCGCTGCGCGATGAGCTCCTCGATCGCCTTGACCTGCAGGGGCAGCTCGAACTTCTGCGGATCCACCTTGTCGACGTTGACGTCGTACTTCTTGGCGGCCGCCTTGAAGCCCTCGTAGCAGGGCTCGTAGTAGGGATGGACTCCCTTCGGGACCATGACGAAGGTCTTCTTGGGAGCCGCCGCCGCGCCGAGCGGCAGCAGGAGAGCGACGAGCATCGCCTTCACGAAGAGACCGTTCCTGTTCATGAAGCTTCTCCCTGGACCCGCCGGGTGGTGCCGCGGCGCGATGGACCTGTGAAGCTGGGGTGGATGGGAATACAATCGCGGACTGTGAACGCTCACATCCATGAAGTCAAGCCATTCCGGGGCCGCCCTCCGGGGCTCGCATGAGCGATCTGCTCCCAGCCCGGGGCCGCAGAGGAAGGGCCGGCGCCCGTCACCCCGCGGTCATGACGGACGTGGCGAAGCTCGCGGGCGTCTCGTACCAGACGGTGTCGCGCGTGCTGCACGACAGCCCGCACGTGCGGCGCGACACGCGCGAGCGCGTCCTGGCCGCGATCCGGCAGCTCGACTACCGCCCCAACCCCGTGGCGCAGGCGCTCGTCACCGGGCGCTCGAGGACGCTCGGCGTGGTGAGCTTCGACACCACGCTCTTCGGGCCGGCCTCGACGCTCTTCGGCATCGAGGAGGCCGCTCACGCCGCCGGCTATGCCGTCAGCATCGTCAGCCTGAAGTCGCTCAACCGCGCCCTCGTGCTCGAGGGCATCGAGCGGCTGCGGCGCCAGGGCGTCGACGGGATCGTGGTCATCGCGCCGCAGAAGTCGGCGGTGGACGCCCTCCTCCGCGTGCCCGCGACGGTGCCGGTCGTCGCCGTCGAGGCGGGACCCGACGAGACGGTCCCGGTCGTGGCCGTGGATCAGTTCGGCGGCGCCGCCGCCGCCACGCGGCACCTGCTCGACCTGGGGCACCGCACCGCGTGGCACGTGGCGGGACCCTCCGACTGGCTCGAGGCGGAGCAGCGCGTCGACGGCTGGCGCTCGGCGCTCCGGGCGGCGGGCGCACCGGTGCCGGCGCCGCTGCGCGGCGACTGGAGCGCCCGCTCCGGGTACGAGGCGGGGCAGCGGCTCATCGGCATCCCCGGCGTCACGGCGGTGTTCGTGGCCAACGACCAGATGGCGCTCGGCCTCCTGCGCTTGCTCCACGAGGTGGGGCGCGAGCCGCCCGCCGGCATCAGCGTCGTCGGCTTCGACGACATCCCCGAGGCCGCCTACTTCAACCCGCCGCTCACCACGATCCGCCAGGACTTCGCCGAGGTGGGGCGCCGCTGCCTGCACCTGGTCCTCGGCCAGATCGAGAGCGGCTCGCGCCCGTCGTCGCGCGTCGTCATCCCGGCGGAGCTCGTCGTGCGGAAGAGCACGAGGAACGTCGGGGCGCGCTGACGAGGTGGACGCGACGATCGCGGCGCGTGGAGAGGGGGGCCGCCCCATCGGGCCCCTGCCCGCGAACACGCCCGGGGAGCCCTGGAATGGGGAAGCGCCCGGCCCCTGCTTGACGGGCGGGTGTGTGAACGTTCACAATTCCACGGTTCGTCGCGGGTCGGGGCCGGCTCGCCCCGGCGCGAGCGCCCGTCCATCGAGGCGGGAGCGAGGAAGGAACATGCGGGATCTGCGCGGTCGGGAAGTCTGGTTCCTCACGGGAAGTCAGCACCTCTACGGTGAGCAAACGCTGCGCAAGGTGGCGGAGAACTCGCGCGAGATCGCGGGTTTCCTGGACGCGTCCGGCAAGCTCCCGGTGCGCGTGGTGTGGAAGCCGACCCTCACCGGGCCCGACGAGATCCTGGCCACCTGCCTCGAGGCGAACCGCTCCGACGCCTGCGTCGGCGTGATCACCTGGATGCACACCTTCTCGCCCGCGAAGATGTGGATCGCGGGGCTGACCCGGCTCTCGAAGCCGCTCGCGCACCTCCACACCCAGTTCAACCGCGAGCTGCCGTGGGGCGAGATCGACATGGACTTCATGAACCTGAACCAGTCGGCCCACGGGGACCGCGAGTTCGGGTTCATCGCCGCGCGCCTGCGCCTCGAGCGCAAGATCGTGGTCGGCCACTGGCGGGACGACGCGGTCCTGGCCTCGCTCGACGGCTGGTCGCGGGCGGCCTGCGCCGCGGCGGAGTCGCGCCGCCTCAAGATCGCCCGCTTCGGCGGGACGAACATGCGGGAGGTCGCCGTCACCGGGGGCGACCGCGTCGAGGCGCAGATCCAGCTCGGCTGGGCCGTGAACGGCCACCCGGTCGGCGACCTGGTCGGGCGCATCGCCGACGTCGGCGACGCCGAGATCGATCGCCTCGTCGAGGAGTACGAGGCGAGCTACACCCTCGCGCCGCCGCTCCGCAAGGACGGCCCCCGCCGCAAGGAGCTTCGCGACGCCGCGCGCCAGGAGATCGGGATGCGCGGCTTCCTCGAGGAGGGGGGCTTCGGCGCCTTCACCACGACGTTCGAGGACCTGCACGGGCTCAGGCAGCTCCCCGGCCTCGCCTGCCAGCGGCTCATGGCCGCGGGCTACGGCTTCGGCGCGGAGGGCGACTGGAAGACCGCAGCCCTGGTGCGCCTCATGAAGGTGATGTCCCTGGGCCGCCCGGGCGGCGTCTCGTTCATGGAGGACTACACGTATCACCTCGTCGCGGGCGAGGAGCGCGTCCTCGGCGCCCACATGCTCGAGGTCTGCCCGTCGATCGCGGCCGCGAAGCCCTCGCTCGAGATCCACCCGCTCGGCATCGGCGGCAAGGCCGACCCCTGCCGCCTCGTCTTCGAGGCCGCGGCGGGCCCCGCCGTCGCCGCCACCCTCGTCGACATGGGCGGCCGGATGCGCATGATCGTGAACGAGCTGGACGTGCTGGCGCCCGAGCACGCCATGCCCAGGCTGCCGGTCGCGCGCGCGATCTGGGTCCCGCGCCCCGACCTCAAGCGCTCCTGCGAGGCCTGGATCCTCGCCGGCGGGGCGCACCACACGAGCTTCGGCAGCGCCATCGGGACCGCCGAGCTCGACGACCTCGCCTCCATCGCGAGCCTCGAGCTCATCCGCATCGGCCACGGGACGGACCCGCGCGCGCTGCGGGACGAGCTGCGCTGGAACGACGCCGCCTACCGGGCGCGCTGACGACAACGGCTCGCGGCCTTCGGGTCGCGAGGGAGGCCGCATGGACAGCCGTCACCGGGAGCTGAAGGAGCGCGCCTTCGCCGCCAACCTCGAGATCCCGAGGCGCGGGCTGGCCCTCTACACGTTCGGGAACGTCTCCGCCTTCGATCCCGGCGCCGGCGTCCTCGCCATCAAGCCGAGCGGCGTCCCCTACGAGGAGCTCACGCCCGACGCCATGGTGGTGGTGGACCTGGAGGGCGCGGTCGTCGAGGGCACGCGCCGGCCCTCCTCGGACACGCGCACGCACCTCGTGCTGTACCGCCACTTCCGCGGCATCGGCGGGATCGCGCACACGCACTCGACCTACGCCACGGGGTGGGCCCAGGCGCGCTCGCCCATCCCGATCTACGGGACGACCCACGCCGACCACCTCGCCGAGGCGGTGCCCTGCACCGACGTCATGAGCGACGCGGCGGTGGAGGGCGACTACGAGACCGAGACCGGGCACCAGATCCTGGCGTGCTTCCGCGACCGCGACCCGCTGCACACCCCCATGGTCCTGGTCGCGGGCCACGGCCCGTTCACCTGGGGTGACACGGCCCAGGCGGCGGTGTACCACGCGGCGGTGCTCGAGGAGCTCGCCACCATGGCGTTCGTGACGCGCCTCGTGGCCCCCGGCGCGCCGGTCCTGCCCGAGCGCATCGTGCGCAAGCACTTCGAGCGCAAGCACGGGAAGGACGCCTACTACGGGCAGCCCCAGGCGGCCTCGAGCCCGCCCCGCGGCAAGGCGCCGAAGCGGTAGGCCGCGCGCGGCCGCGACGCCCCGCCCCGCCCCGACGCGCCGCGCCCCGTCAGGCGCGGGCGGAGCGCCGCTCGAACGCCTTCTGCAGCAGGCAGAACAGCAGGAGCAGGAGCCCCATCACGATCTTCGTCCACCAGGAGCTGAGCTCCCCCTGGAACATGATGAGCGTCTGGATCGTGCCGTAGATGAGCACGCCGAACATCGTCCCCACCACGTTGCCCGACCCGCCGGTGAGCAGCGTGCCGCCGATGACCGTCGCCGAGATCGCGTCCATCTCCATTCCCCCGGCGTGGAGGCCGTAGCCGGAGAGCATGTAGAACGTGAACACCACGCCGGCGAGCGCCGAGCAGAACCCGCTCAGGGTGTAGATGAGGACCTTGGTGCGCGGCACCGGCAGGCCCATGAGCAGCGCCGATTGCTCGGAGCCGCCGATGGCGTAGACGGTCCGCCCGAAGCGCGTGTAGTGCGCGAGGTAGACGGCGGCGGCCAGCACCACCAGGGCGATGACGACGTTGAACGAGATCGAGGTGTCGAAGAGGAACGGGATGCGGAGCATGGACACGTGCGTGTAGAAGGGATCGCTGATGGTGATCGAGTTGATGCTGATGAGGTAGCAGAGCCCGCGCGCCAGGAACATCCCCGCCAGCGTGACGATGAAGGCCTGGATCTCGAAGTACTGGATCACCACGCCCATGGTGAAGCCGAACACCGCCCCCAGGCACAGCACCAGGGGGATGACGACGGCCGGGCTCCAGCCGTGCTGCTCCACCAGCGCCGCGGACACCATCGTGGTGAGGGCGATGACCGAGCCCACCGAGAGGTCGATGCCTCCCGAGACGATGACGAACGTCATCCCGATGGCGGTGATGGCCAGGAAGGCGTTGTCCACGAAGAGGTTCAGGAAGACCTGGAGCGAGAAGAAGCCGTCGAAGGCGACGGAGCCCGCCCCGAACATGAGGAGGAAGAGCGCGATCGTCACCACCAGCGGCAGGTGGCGCGGGTCGAGGCGCCGCGGGGCGCGCCTGGCCCCGCCGGCGGCCGACGCCGGGGCGGCGAGGGAGGGCGCGGCCGGGTTCCTCACCGCGCCACCTCCTCGTTCCCGACCAGCGCCCCGAGGCGGTTCCGGACCCGGTCGGACTGGAGGATGCTCACCGCGAACACGACCAGCGCCTTCACCACCAGCGTGACCTCCGGCGGCACCCCGGCGGCGTAGATGGTCGTGGTGAGCGCCTGGATGACGAGCGCCCCCACGAGGCTGCCGACGACGCTGAAGCGGCCGCCGGCGAGCGAGGTGCCGCCGAGGACCACCGCCAGGATCGCGTCCAGCTCGAAGAGCAGCCCGGCGTTGTTCCCGTCGGCGCTCTTCACGTTGGAGCTCACGATGAGCCCGGCGATGCCGGCGCAGAAGCCGCACAGCGCGTAGACCCAGAAGGTGATGGAGCGCGCCCGCACGCCGGCGAAGCGGGAGGCGACCGGGTTCACCCCCACGGCCTCGATGAACAGCCCGAGCGCCGTCCTGCGCGCGAGGACGAGCACCGCGGCCAGGACCGCGCCGACGAGGAAGAACGAGAAGGGCAGGCCGAGCACCCAGCCGTTCCCGACGAAGTAGAAGGGGCTGTAGTAGATGGTGATGATCTGGCCGCTGGTGATGAGCTGGGCCACGCCGCGCCCGGTCACCATGAGGATGAGGGTCGCGATGATGGGCTGCATGCCCACGTAGGACACGAGCAGGCCGTTCCACATCCCGCACAGCGCCGCCACCGCCAGCGCGGCGAGGATGACGAGGGGGAGCGGGTAACGGCTGACGTCCTGCATGCCGCCGCTGATGACGAGCTGGCCGCCGATGAGCGTCGCCGCGACCGCGGCCGAGATGGCCACCACGGCGCCCACCGAGACGTCGATGCCATGGGTCGCGATGACGAGCGTGAGCCCCATCGAGATGATCATGAGGGGCGCGGCGCGGTTCAGGATGTCGACGAGGCTCCCGTAGAGGTGCCCGTCCCGGATCGTGATCGAGAAGAAGTGCGGGTTCGAGATCAGGTTGAAGAGGAGCAGCAGGACCAGCGTCGCGAGGGGCCAGAAGATGCGCCTGCGCGTGAATGCCCGCATCGCCTGCGCCGCCGCCGCGACCCCTCCCTCCGCCGGACGCCCCGCGCCGGCGTTCACGCCTGGCCTCCGGCGATGATCTGGAAGACGGTGTGCTCGTCGGCGTCGCCGGAGGCCATCTCCGCGACCTTGCGGCGATCGCGCATGACGGCGACGCGATCGGAGTAGCGCAGCACCTCCTCCATCTCCGAGGAGATGAAGAGCACGGCCATGCCGCGGTCGCACAGGTCGAGCACCTGGCCCATGATCTCCGCCTTGGCCGCGACGTCGATGCCGCGGGTCGGCTCGTCGAGGATGAGCATGCGCGGGTCGGTGGCCATCCATCGGGCGAGCAGCGCCTTCTGCTGGTTGCCGCCCGAGAGCTTCGCCACGGGCATCTCCGCGTCGGGCACGACGATGCCGAGCTTCGCGATGTACTCGTCGGAGATCTCCTGCTGCCGCCTGCGCGACAGGTTGCGGAAGATGCCGAGCTTCGACTGCAGGGCGAGGATGATGTTCTCCCGCAGCGAGAGCTCGCCGACGATCCCCTCGAGCTTGCGGTCCTCGGGGCAGAAGCCGATGCCGCGCTGGATCGCGTCGAGCGGCCGGGAGAGGTCCGTCTCGACGCCGGCGACGTGCAGCGCCCCCTCGTCGGGCCGGTCGATCCCGAAGAGCAGGCGCGCCGTCTCGGTGCGGCCCGAGCCGAGGAGGCCGCCCAGGCCGAGCGCCTCGCCCGGCCTCACCTCGAGGTCGACGCCGTGGACCGAGCCCTTCTTGCCGAGCCCCTCGGCGCGCAGGAACGGGGCCGCCTCCTGCGCGGCCGCGCCCGGCGCGGCGGCCGCCTGCGTGCGGCGCGCGCCGGCCTCCGCGATCTCGCGCCCCACCATCTTGGTCACGAGGGTGATGCGGGAGAGCGCCGCGGTGGGGAACTCGCCGACGCGCTCGCCGTTGCGCAGCACGGTGATGCGGTCGGCGATCTCGAAGGTCTGGTCGATGAAGTGGGTGATGAAGAGGATCCCCATCCCGTGGCTCTTCAGCCGGCGGATGACCGAGAAGAGCAGCCTCACCTCCTCCTCGGCGAGGCTCGACGTCGGCTCGTCGAGGATGAGGATCCTGGCCTTCGCGCTGAGCGAGCGCGCGATGGCCACCATCTGCTGCACCGCGATCGAGTACGACGAGAGGGGCGCGGTCACGTCGATGTGGAGGTTCAGCTCCGCCAGCTGCTCGGCCGCCTTGCGCCGCATCTCCTTCCAGCGGATGGCGAACCCGTGCGACCCCTCGCGGCCGATGAAGATGTTCTCGGCCACCGACAGGTTCGTGCAGAGGTTCACCTCCTGGTACACGGTGCTGATGCCGAGCCGCTGCGCGTCGAGCGGGCTCGTCGGCCTGATCTCGGCGCCCTCGAGCAGGATGTGCCCCGTGTCCGCGGGGTGGACGCCGGTCAGGACCTTGATCAGCGTCGACTTGCCGGCGCCGTTCTGACCCATGATGGCGTGGACCTCGCCCGCGAAGAGGCGGAGGTCCACGCCGGAGAGCGCCTGCACGCCCGGGAAGCGCTTCGAGATGCCCTTCATCTCGAGGATCGGAAGCGCTCCGTCGGCCATGGCGGTCCTCGGGCCGGCCCGGCGTCCGTCGTCGGATCGCGACGGGGCCGGGCGGCCCCTCCATCATCGCACGGGGTCGTGCCTCAGTACTTGCGCTTCGGGTACTCGGCCGCGGCGACCTCCGCCGGGAACACGCCCTCCTGCGTGACGATGCGCTTCGGGAGGGTCTTGCCGGCCACGAGGTCCTTCACGGCGGACATGAGCTGCGGGCCGAGCAGCGGGCTGCACTCGATCGTCGCGTTGAGCTTGCCCGCCATCATCGCCTCGAAGGCGCCCTTCACCGCGTCGATGGAGACGATCACGATGTCCTTGCCCGGCTTCAGGCCGGCCTCCTCGATGGCCTGGATGGCGCCGATCGCCATGTCGTCGTTGTGCGCGTAGAGCACGTTGATGCGCTTGCCCTCGGCCTTGAGGAACGCCTCCATGACCTCCTTGCCCTTGGCGCGGGTGAAGTCGCCGGTCTGGGAGCGGATGACCTTGAAGGCGGGGTTCCCCTTGATGGTGTCCTCGAACCCCTTCTTCCGGTCGATCGCCGGGGCCGAGCCGACGGTGCCCTGCAGCTCGACGATGTTGACGTCGCCCTTCGCGGCGAGCGCCTTCACCGGCCCGTAGTCCATGAGCCACTTCGCGGCGCGCCGGCCCTCCTCGACGAAGTCGGACCCCATGAAGGATACCCACAGGGTCTCGTCCTTCACGTCGACGGCACGGTCGGAGAGGATCACCGGGATCTTCGCCGCCTTCGCCTCGCGCAGCACCGGCTCCCAGCCGGTCTCGACGACGGGGGAGAAGGCGATGACGTCGACCTTCTGGGCGATGAACGAGCGGATGGCCTTGATCTGGTTCTCCTGCTTCTGCTGGGCGTCGGAGAACTTGAGGTTGATGCCGGCGGCCGCGGCCGCGTCCTTGATCGACTGGGTGTTGGCCGTGCGCCACTCGCTCTCGGCGCCGATCTGCGAGAACCCGAGCGTGATCTTCTTGTCCGCCGCGTGCGCGAAGCCCGTGCCGACGGCAAGGGCGAAAAGGACCGCCGATGTTGCTCTGAGCAGAGCGCTCATGTGTCTCTCCTCACGTCCCCGATGGTTGTGTGTGGGATTTGCCCGTACCTCCACGCCGCGCGCGAGTGTGAGCGCTCACATCGGTCAAGTCAAGCGACGTTGCGCCGCCCCCGATCGCGTCGGAGACGGGCCCGCGGCGAGGCGGGCTCGAGCCCGCTCGCGCTCTCCGGTCGCCTGGTCCACCCGGTCGTCGGCAGCCGGCTCACCGCGCGCTTCGCCCGATGCGCCTCGCGATGTCCTCGGGATCCTCGGGCTCTGCCCGAGGAGCTCGGGGTGTGACCCACGGTGGCACCCGTGCTCGAACGGGGCTCTTCTCCTGCCGCGCGCCGCGCGCCATACGTCGTCGCCGGGCTCGTGGTCCGTCGCCTTCGGGCGCCGGGGGTGACGCATGAAGAAGGTCGTCTGGGGTGTCCTCGGAACCGCCCGCATCGCGACGCAGAAGGTGATCCCCGCGATGCAGAAGAGCGCCTGGTGCGAGGTGCGCGCCATCGCGTCGCGGTCCCTTCCCGCCGCACGGGCCGCCGCGGAGGCGCTCGGCATCCCCGTGGCCCACGGCTCCTACGACGCGCTCCTCGCGGACCCCGAGATCGAGGCCGTCTACGACCCGCTCCCGAACCACCTGCACGTGGAGACCACCCTCGCCGCCGCCAGGGCCGGCAAGCACGTCCTCTGCGAGAAGCCGATCGCGCTCGACGCCCGGGAGGCCGCTCGCCTGCGCGAGGTCGCGGGCCGGGTGCACGTGATGGAGGCGTTCATGGTGCGCTTCCACCCGCAGTGGCTGCGGACGCGGGAGCTGGTCCGCGCCGGGCGGGTGGGCCGGCCCATGGCCGTCCAGACCTTCTTCTCGTTCTTCAACGAGGACCCGGCGAACATCCGCAACCAGCGGGCGGCGGGGGGCGGCGCGATCTACGACGTCGGCTGCTACGCGATCGTGAGCGGGCGGTTCGTCTTCGAGGCCGAGCCGCGGCGCGCGATCGCCCTCGTCGACCGGGACCCGCGCTTCGGCACCGATCGGATGACGAGCGGGCTCCTGGACTTCGGGGAGGGGCGGCACCTCGCCTTCACGGTCTCGACGCAGTGCGCGCGCTACCAGCGCGTCGAGGTGTGCGGCCCGCTCGGGCGCATCGAGGTTCGGGTCCCGTTCAACGCGCCGCAGGGCGAGGCGACGCGACTCCTGCTCGACGACGGCTCGGAGCTCGACGACGCGGCGGCGACGATCGAGACGATCCCGCCCTGCGACCAGTACACGCTCGAGGCGGACGCCTTCTCGCGCGCCGTGCGCGGCGAGATCGAGCTGCCCTACGGCGTGGAGGACGCGGTGAGCAACATGCGGGTCGTCGACGCGCTGTTCCGCTCCGAGGCGAGCGGGCGGTGGGAAGAGGTCTGATCGAGCCGCATTCGCACGTCGAGCTCTCCTCGTTCGAGACGCCCGCGGCCTGCCTGCTCGCCTCCGGCGCGGCGCGCATCGGACCCCCGGCGGAGCGGTCCACGCCGGCGTGTCCGAGTTGCGCAGCCCTGGGCGGCGCAGGCTCGGCCGCCCTGTGGTTCGCCGGTTCGTACAACCAGCCGACACACCGCACACCGGCACACCGTCGCGCCTCCCCAGCGCACAAGTGCCTCCTCTAGATTCGATCGGTGCAGCGCCCCGCCTGCCTCGCCGCCTGCCTCGTCGCCTTCACCGCCTGTGCGACGGTCGCACCGGTCGCGACGGGCGCGCCGGTCCCACCGTCGACCGGGCCCGATCGGAGCGCGGCGTCCACCGATTCGACCCCCACGGCTCCGGACGAGGCCGGCGCGGTCGGCGACGTCGACCTGCCCGAGGCCGCCGCGGAGCCGGCGCCCGCGCGCGCCGACGATACGCTCGACCTGGGGACGCGGCTGGCTGCGCGGGCACGGTCCTTCGTCGGGCGACGAGGACCGTTCCGGGCTTCCGGCCAGACGTTCAACGGGGACTGCTCCGGGTTCGTCCAGGCCGTCTACGCGGCGGA
>Ga0209464_10000440_pt1 | contig 13269 bp, 12 predicted proteins | sample DOMMetBare1Fresh_2_FD_187473 | JGI IMG/M metagenome (GOLD analysis project Ga0209464, IMG submission 187473) | Wetland sediment microbial communities from St. Louis River estuary, USA, under dissolved organic matter induced mercury methylation -... | ecosystem: Environmental > Aquatic >... | reverse complement strand
TCGTGCACGATGGGGCTTTTTTTGAAGTCTTCTTCCTAGTGTCTGGGCGGTTGGTGATTTTGAACACGTGTTTTTGTATCGGTTTGGTAGGACGATACAATAGGTTCGTTGAAAAGATCTCTTGCGCATGTACCTATACGCGGAAAGGCGGTAACTATGATAGATTCGAGGGCATTCCGTTCGCTGTCGTGTGGTATGTACATCATAGGAGCCCGCAGTGCGGATGGTCGAGCGGGGTGTGTGGTCAATACATTTGCCCAAGTAGCTTCCCAACCGACGCGTGCTACGGTAGCTGTCAATAAAGATAATCATACCGCCCAGGTGATATGCGAATCGGGATATTACACCGTATCGGTCCTCGACGATGGGGCTCCGCTCGAGTTCATACAGCTATTCGGATTCCGTTCGAGTGCTGAAATCGATAAATTCGCGCATGCTGGTTTCGCGACCGATGCCCATGGGATTCCCTATGCGACCGATTATGCGTGCGCTCGCTTTTCGGTGCGTGTCGATCATATCGAAGACGCAAGTACCCATCTGCTGTTTCTCGGCACGGTTGAGCAAGCGGAGCTTCTTTCAGCGGAAACTCCCATGACCTATGCTTTTTACCACCAAGTCAAAGGAGGAAAGACCCCTCCGCGGGCTTCGACCTATGACCCGAATACGGATTCTGCGGAACCTGCCCCCACTGGTTTTGCAGGAACAGTAGCTTGGCGGTGTCGGATATGCGGGCATATCGAATACGTCGAAGAACTTCCCGAAGGGTATATATGCCCGGTTTGCGGGGCTTCGAAGGATGCGTTCGAGCGTATCGAGTTATAAGGTGCAGAGAAGGGCGAATCAGATGTCCCAGGCGATGAAGGCCCAATCGACTGTGCGGATCTGCTTCAACCTCAATCGTTTTTCTTTCGACCCTTTCCGATCGGGCGTCCCTGCGTGTTCGTTGGGCACCAAATTGCTTTGAAGCCAGACGCGCAGGCGATTTTTTGCCTGAAGTGCTTCGGTGCTTCCGGGTTCGACCGTATCGTCGACCATGCGCCCGAAGTCGATGATGGCCTCTTCCAGATCGTCGAACGTGTCTTTGCGTTTGCTTCGTATGTACGAGCAGGTGGGCATGTACCCATCGTTAACCAGGATATTCCAAGCATATTGGAAATCGCGGCCATGACGGTTCGTTAAGCCGATGGCCTCGAGCAGGTTCTGGTCCATGCGTGGGCTGCAGCCCGTCGTGAGCGTAATGCAGCATCTTCTACGGGCGACGGACGTGAGTTTTGCGAGCGCTTGGCGCAGGTCGCCGGTGGCGATTGAGCGGCAACATCAACGCAGCGAGGTGTCACTCCCTGTACATTCCAATCGTCGTCCCAGCTGATAAGAACGGGCTCGATGCCTTGTGCACCGGTAGCCCGAACGCGCTCATTCATTTCATCGAGCATGCCGCGGCTGAAGTCGGCCGCTAGGACCGGATGCCCGGCGAGGGCAAGGGGAACCGCCAGGCTTCCTGTGCCGCATCCCATGTCCATCACTTGCTCGCCTGGACGTAACGCAGCCAGCTCGATAAATTCTGTCACATAGGGATTAGGGGCATCTTTCGTCCCGAAGTTCTTCGATCGGGTATTCCAATACTGGGCATCGTCTTGCTTTCGGCGAATACGTTGAAGACGCTTCCATTCGTCGTTCCAGTCGGTTGCCTGCAATGACGAGATCGTATCCTGGCTCTGGCATTCTGCGGCATGCGCGCAGCGCTCTGCTTGGGCATCGGCTGTGTTGTTTCGCAGCATGGTAGGCCTTTCTCTTCTCTCCGGTCGTCCCATTCTATTACTATACCGATGAAAGTGCGACTGCGGAATCTGCAAACGAGGATACGGTTGGGGGATACTTTTCTGGTGCACGATGCGCCGGGGCTCTACCCTTCCGATCAAGAAGGAGCATGAATATGAACGTCGAGCTGCTGTATCACACCCCCGACCCCGAACGAGCCATTGCTACGGCGGCTCGCCTCTGCTATGCGCCGGTCGGTGCGGCCGAGCTGATGGAGACTATGCCAGACGAGCGCATGCGCAGCGTTTTGTCTACTATTATGGAAAGCGGGCATTACAGCACGCTCGAACATGCCAGTTATACGTTTGCCATCGATGGCGTGTCGCGTGCTTTGACGCATCAGTTGGTACGTCATCGCATAGCTAGCTTTAATCAGCAATCGCAACGGTATGTCAAGTTTACCAAAGGTATCGAGTGCGTTACGCCTGCTTCTATCGGCGGTGATGCCGCAAGCAAGAAAACATTCGACGAAGCTATCTCCGTAGTCGTGAAAGCATACGAGACTCTTCTTGCTGCCGGGGTTCCTCCTGAGGATGCTCGCTACCTTCTGCCCAATGCTGCCGAAACCAAGATCGTCGTTACGATGAATGTGCGTGAGTTGCTGCATTTCTTTGAACTGCGGTGCTGCAAGCGCGCACAATGGGAAATCCGTGAGATGGCATGCAGGATGCTCGATCTCGCCATTCCGACGGCGCCGTTCATCTTTATGGATGCCGGTGCCCCTTGCGTTCACGCGACATGTCCTGAAGGCAAGATGTCATGCGGCCATCCGTATGATTCTGTGTCGAGGAGCAAATAAGTGACACGGGGCGATTCCGATCTTTCTCGGGCTTTTTCCGAGGATGGCACGCTGAAAACCCACGTAGGCGGCCAAGCCCTGATCGAGGGCGTTATGATGCGGGGAAAAAGCAACTGGGCGGTGGCGGTGCGTGAGCCGTCGGGCGATATCTATCGGGAAGAACACGATTTGGCAAGCGCGCGGTCTGGGAAAAGCTGGCTGCGATGGCCTATCGTCCGCGGGTGCGTCGCCTTCGTCGAGTCGTTGGTTCTCGGGTATAAAGCACTTGAAATCGCCGTGCTTCACGCGTTCGGTGATGATGCGGAAGAATCTCCGCAAGGGGAGGCTCCTCAAGAGAGAGGCTTCGGCCATAAGGAAATGGTTGTAAGCATGGTGTTCGGGCTGATCCTGGGCATTATGCTCTTTATCGTCGTCCCCGCTGTCGTGACAAATTTGATTGTCGGCGAATACGATCATGCAACATTGGCTTGGAATCTGGTCGATGGGTTTTTGCGCGTAGGCGTGTTCGTATTCTACCTTTGGCTGATCGGTCGTATGAAGGATGTAGGCCGCATGTTCGAATACCACGGGGCCGAGCATAAGACCATACATTGCTTCGAGCACGGCTTGCCGCTTACTCCGGGTAATGCCCGGGCTTTTCCACGGCTTCACGTACGCTGCGGAACGGCATTTCTCATCATGGTCATGATTATCGCCATTTTGGTATACACGATTCTTCCGATTAACGGCTTGATTGCTGCATGGGGTGTTCCCGATGGGGCTCCCAAGCTTATGCTGGTTATCGTGTCCCGCATAGTGCTGATGCCCCTTATTGCGGGAATCAGCTACGAGGTGACGGTAAAATGGGCCGGTACCCACCCCGACAACTTTTTGGTGAAAATCGTCCTTTGGCCCGGCATGCAGATGCAGTATCTAACAACACGGGAGCCGGACGACGGCCAGCTCGAGTGTGCCATAGCTGCTATGAAGCTGGTGCTTGAACGCGAAGAGTCCGATGCCAGGGACGCTGCATTACGAGGCGAGGAAGCCCAGATATCCGAGTGAGCTTTCTGCTTGCTGGGGAACCGAAAGAGTCAATGATTGTCCCAGTGCGTTCACGGTTACATAAGAAGGATCCTCATATGTTGTGATGGAGGCCGACGTGCCCTGGTAGTCTACAGGGTACGTGGCGGCCGAAGCCGCCCCAGCCGGGAGGTTCACCGCTTGCCAATTCGGAATATCGAGGCTCTCGATTGCTGTATCGACGTCGTTCTCGCTTACTCCTGCCTTGACGGCTATATCGGGGGCTTGGGCCAGTAGTGCGTTGTTGATGTTCGTTTTGATGCCGCTTGCATCGATTGCTGCGTTCACTGTGGCGGTTTTCACAGATGAGATGCCTGATTTCATAGTACCCACAAGGTCGGCGCCGGTTGCTCCTGGCGCAGATGAAACAGGAGTCGGGCCGGTCGACCATGTCATATAGAGGCCGACGCACGCAACGACGGTGAGGAGGAGTGCCGCTCCGGCAGCGATGGCTTTCTTCATAGCGGGCTCGCTTTCGACGAATGAACCTCACCTGAGCATAGCGTGCATTCCGTAAATGTGAATTGCTTTTCAGGTACTTCGCTAAATGAGCGTGGTCGATTCAAACCGCTTCGATAACATCTCTATCGAATCTTCGCTTTTTCGTGTATCCTAACAAGCTGTTTGACCCGAGAGGGCTCATCCCCGCGCACGTAAAATCTAGAGAAGGGGCATCGTGTGAAGCTCGTAGTGACGGAGAAGAACATTGCCGCGGAAAAAATCGCCGATTTGCTGGGCGACACCAAGGCGAAGAAGGACAAAGTCTATTCGACGCCGGTATACCGCTTTACCCGTGAGGGTGAAGATTGGGTGACTATCGGTTTGCGTGGTCATATACTCGAACCCGATTTTACGCCGCATCTTGTATATGCGCCACGTAAGGGTTGGCAGGGCGTCGATGTGGATGGGGTTGCCGTTCCCGTCGATATCCCCGACACCCTCCCTAAGCCGCCATTCAAAAAGAAGAAGCCCTTTACTCCCGATGGTGTCGAGCTTTCTACTTGGAAGATGGAAGCATTGCCGTATTTGGTATATGCGCCGATTCAGAAGCAAGTGAAGGAGAAGGATATCGTCCGCTCTCTGAAGAACTTGGCCGGCAAGGCATCGAGCATCGTCATTGCAACCGACTTTGACCGCGAAGGCGAGCTCATCGGCAGCGATGCGCTTTCCATGATTCGTGATGCGAACGATTCCGCTCCTGTCTCGCGCGCCCGGTATTCGGCTATTACCAAAGCTGAAATCGTTCATGCTTTTACCAATCTGGTCGATTTGGACACTAATCTGGCAAGTGCCGGAGCGTCTCGGCAAGATATCGACCTGATCTGGGGTGCCGTCCTGACCCGATACTTGACTATCGTAAAGTTCGCAGGATACGGCAATGTTCGCAGTTCTGGGCGCGTTCAGACTCCTACTTTAGCGTTGATCGTGGCGCGTGAGCGCGAACGCCTGGCTTTCGTTTCTGAGGATTACTGGGTTATCAAAGGCAGTTTCGACGCGGAGGGAACAGGTTTCGAAGCACCTCATTCCACCGCTCGCTTCAAAGTCGAATCCGAAGCCCAAGCGGCTATGGAACATGTGGAGGGGCAGACGTCGGCAACGGTCGCGTCGATCGAGAAGAAGCGGCGTACGCAGGTTCCGCCCATTCCGTTCAATACGACGGCTTTGATGGCTGCTGCTGCATCGGAAGGCATTACGCCAGCTCGCACCATGCGTTTGGCTGAGAGCCTGTATATGGATGGTTACATCAGCTATCCTCGCGTCGACAATACCGTGTATCCGGCTTCGCTTGATTTGCGCGAAACCGTTCAGAAGCTTACGGGCAATCCCGCGTACGCGCCCTATTGCAAGGAGCTTCTTTCCAAGGGCGAGTTGCATGCGACCAGGGGAAAGAAAGAAGAAACAGACCATCCTCCCATTCATCCCACTAATGCGGCTACTCCGGATACGCTGTCGCCTGCCGAATACAAGCTGTACAACCTCGTCGCACGCCGTTTCTTGGCAACCTTGTCCGAAGCTGCCGTGGTCGAAGGAACCAAGGTGGGCTTGCAAGTCGGTGAAGAATTGTTTGCCGCAAAGGGCGATGTGCTGGTGAAGCAGGGGTATCGGGCCATCTATCCGTACGGAATGAAAAAGGATGAGCAGCTTCCTGCTCTTTCGGAGGGACAGCGTATCGGCTTCGAGGGAGCCACCCTCACTCAGAAGCAGACGGAGCCTCCTGCCCGGTATTCCCAAGGCAAGCTGATCCAGGAAATGGAAAAGCTGGGACTAGGGACCAAGTCGACGCGCCATAGCATCATAGAGCGTCTTTATGCAGTGAAATACACTCAGAACGACCCGATCGAGCCGTCGGCCCTCGGTATGGCGGTATGCGATGCGCTCGGACGATTCGCTCCCCATGTCACCACGCCTACTATGACGGCAGAGCTTGAAAGCGAGATGGACAATATTGCTCGTGGGATCACCACCAAGGACGAAGTGGTCGGTCATAGCCGCGCGTTGCTTGCTGAACAGCTTGCCGAGCTGATGCCTCATTCCGAAGAAGTGAAAGATGCCTTGGCGGATGCCGTTGCGGCGGATGCCTATATCGGGAAATGCCCCAAGTGCGGAAAAGATCTGCAGTTGCGCGCGTCGCAGAAAACCCGTTCTATGTTTATCGGATGTTCGGGCTGGCCCGACTGCGATGTTACGTATCCGCTTCCCAAGGGCAAGATAGAAGCAATGGACGAACCGTGTCCTATCTGCGGAATGCCGCAGATCAAAGTCACTCCGTTCAGGAGCAAAGCCCACACCCAATGCATCGATCCCGCGTGCGAGAGCAACAAGGAGCCCGATCTGATTGTGGGAACCTGCCCGACCTGCAAAGAAAAGGGCATCGAGGCTAAGTTGATCGCCAAGAAGAACCCACGTACGCTGAAGCGCTTCATACGGTGCGAGAACTATGAGGAGTGCGCAACGGGGTATCCGTTGCCGCAATACGGCCCCCTTACTGCGACCGAAGAGGTATGCGAGCATTGCGGAGCACCGATGGTTATCGTCACCACGAACCGCGGGCCTTGGAAGCTCTGTCCCAACTTCGATTGTCCCGGCAAGGTGAAAGACGAGGAAAAGAAGGCATCGTCCAAGGGTGCCGCCAAATCCGGCACTGCACGTAAATCCACAGCGCATAAGACAACGGGAAAACGGGCAGCGACGAAGAAGACGTCGAGTTCTTCGAAGGCGAAGTAAGGTTTCCCTTTGGTTCCCGGAGAGGTTTCATCCATTTCGGGAACCATCGTGCTGGCGGCCATATGGATGATTCGGCGGGATTTTTCGCCGCGCTCCTTCTCGGGGGTATAATGCAGCGGTCTCCCGAATACGAGAAGGATCAAGCATGAATCTGAGCGAAGAGTCGTTGAAACTGCACGCCCAATGGGGTGGGAAACTGGAAACGATGCCGAAGATGCGCATTTCGTCGCGCACCGATCTGGCTCTTGCCTATACTCCCGGTGTTGCTGAGCCCTGTCGGAAAATCGCCTCCGATGCAGATGCCGCGTACCAGTACACGATCAAATCAAATACAGTAGCCGTCGTGACCGACGGCAGCGCAGTTTTGGGTTTGGGCAATATCGGTCCTTTGGCAGCTTTGCCGGTCATGGAAGGCAAGGCCGTGCTATTCAAGCAGTTTGGCGGCGTGAATGCATTTCCCATCTGCCTCGATACCCAAGATGTCGACGAAATCGTGAAAGCCGTCATTCAGATCGCCCCTGCTTTCGGGGGTATCAATCTGGAAGATATAGCCGCTCCGCGATGCTTCGAGATCGAGGCACGCTTGAAGGAGGCTCTTGATATTCCGGTATTCCATGATGACCAGCATGGAACTGCCATTGTGGTCCTTTCCGGAATCATCAACGCCCTTAAGATCACCGGCAAACGTCGGGAAGCGTGCCGCGTCGTGGTGAATGGGGCCGGATCGGCGGGCATAGCCATTGCCAAGCTGCTGCTCGATTACGGATTCGAGCATATCTGCCTGTGTGACATCAACGGCATTATCAGCTCTGAATCGACGGGTTTGAATTCCGTGCAACAGGATATGCTGCGATTCACCAACCTTGAGGACAAGAAGGGCAAACTCGCCGATGCTCTGCTCGGGGCCGACATCTTCATCGGCGTTTCAGCTCCCAAGATGGTCGATGCCGCTATGGTGCGCAGCATGAATAAGGATGCCATTCTGTTCGCTATGGCCAATCCCGATCCCGAAATCTACCCTGATGAGGCGAAAGCCGCCGGAGCCCGTATCGTCGGTACGGGGCGTTCCGATTTCCCGAACCAGATTAACAACGTGGTTGCTTTCCCCGGCATTTTCAAAGGGGCTCTCGAGAGCAGAGCAGAAGCTATCACCGATCGCATGAAGATCGCGGCAGCCGAAGCTTTGGCTGCGTTGGTCTCGGATGACGAGCTTTGCGAGGAGTTCATCATGCCCGAGCCTTTCGACCCGCGTGCTGCCGAGGCGGTGGCCCAGGCTGTCAAGGATTGCCTGGTTTCGTAGGTTTCCGATGGGGCTGCAGGGTCGGGTTGCCCTGCAGCTTTTCAGGCGGCATCGTCTGATTTCGATTCATGTTAAATCTTGCAGGGCGTTGTTGCTTTCGACAGGGCACTGCACCATACTGGAGCGCATATCCGAATCAGATGGAAGGAATATGCGATGATCGGTGTGGTGATCGGCTGCGTCGTTGTGCTATGTGCGGCGATTTTGCTGGTGAACGCCTTGCGGGTAAAGCCTACGGGTGCAGATGTTCCTTTACCGCCCTCCACCGCTAGAGGCGACGATGAGAGCGTGCGCCGATTCCAGGAAATGCTTCGTCTGCCTACGGTTTGGGGACGTGAAAATCCCGATGCCGACCATGCTCCGTTCGATGCGTTCGTCCCTAAGCTGCGCGAGCTGTATCCACTTGTCTTCCAAACCCTCGAATGCACTATGGTCGAGTCGTATGGGATCCTGCTTGAATGGAAGGGCGCCGATCCTCAAGCGCAGCCCATCGTGCTCATGGCTCATCACGATGTTGTAGAGGCCAACCCTGAAGGGTGGACGCACGATCCTTTTGCGGCTTCGATCGAAGACGGGCGGATATGGGCGCGCGGTGCCCTTGACACCAAGTGCTTGCTTGCCGGCCTTCTTGAAGCAACCGAATCTTTGCTGAATGACGGGTTCGTTCCTCCTCGGACGATATACCTCTGGTCTTCGAATTGCGAAGAAGACAATGGGGACACCACTCCGGCCTTGGTGAAGATGTTTCGCGAGAAGCGCATCGACCCACTGTTCGTGCTCGACGAGGGAGGCGCGATTGTCGACAACGCCCCTTTGGGAGTTCGTAATCAGATGGCGATGGTCGGCGTGTCGGAAAAGGGCCTGTTCAACGCATTTGTTGCAGTTAATTCGGAAGGTGGGCATGCATCCACGCCCTCACGCGACGACGCAACGGCTAAGCTTGTTTCGGGTCTCGATAAGCTTCAGAAGACTCCGCCGCCTTCGCGGATATCGCGGCCGCTCGAGGCGATGCTGCGAGAACTTGCCGCATATAGCGGATTCGGTATGCGCATCGTGTTCGGCAATATGTGGCTGTTTCGTCCCTTGGTGAAGAAGATACTGGAATCGAATCATGAGACGGCGGCTATGGTGCGTACCACATATGCGCTGACCGAGCTTGCCGGCTCTCCGACTGCCAATGTCATACCCAAGCAGGCGAAAGCGACGATCAACGTGCGTATCGATCCTGCTGAGAATATCCAGATTGCCCAGGACAGGATAAAGGCATGCTTTGACGCCGATGCTGCGGTGAGCCTGCGCGATGCAATCGACCCTTCGCCTTTGTCGCCGTTCGATGACGATGTGTTCGGGTATCTGCGTGCCGTCATCCAGAGCGTCTATCCCGATACGGGCGTGGCTCCCTATGTGCAGAGCAGCTGCACCGATTCGCGTCATTTCGCGCGCGAGTATCCTCGGGTCTACCGTTTTGCGGGCTTTCTGTTCAAGGGGGATCAACGTTCTCGCATCCATGGACAGGATGAGAATATCGATGTCGAAAGCTTTAAACAAGGAGTGGGTTTTTATATTGAGCTCATTCGCAATCTCGATCGGTTGGAGGACAGGGGATGAGCGCTTCGGAGAATGCAGCCAGAGGAAGATTCTTCTATGGATGGTGGATTGTCGCAGGCGGTTTCTTTATCATGGCAACGTGTTACACGGTATTCGTGAACTGCATGCCTTTGTTCCAGACGTACGTGGTGTCTGATCTGAATTTGACGGTGGGGCAATTCAATACCGGGGTCTCTCTCTGCACGATTGTCGCGGTGTTCGCTTCGCTCGCCATAGGCAAACTCCTCGATATATGGGATGCCCGCATCCTGGGTTCGTTCACTGTTGTTGCGAGCGCGGTGGTCCTAGTCGGCCTTTCGTCTATCACCGAGCTGTGGCAGCTGTATGCTCTCTGCATTCTTGCAGGCATGATCGTTGTCGCGGGCACGCGGCTTTTGGTCAGCGTTCTGATTGCGAATTGGTTTACTTTGAAGCGTGGTCTAGCCGTTTCCATAGCCCTGTCGGGGTCAGGTGTCGGCGGTGTGCTTTTGTCTCCCCTTACGAGCACGATGATACTCGCCAATGGTTGGCGGTGGACTTTCGCAATGCTGGGTGTCGTTTGCCTCGTGTTCGCCTTGCCGCTTGTTTTGATTGCCTTCCGCAATCGCCCGAGCGATAAGGGGCTTGAGCCCTATGGGTGGGGTCAGGTCGAGCGCGCCGATGCCGATCGGTCGCCCGATACGCCGGTAAACATTTCAGTAGGGTGGAAAGTCGTCCGCACAAGCAAGGCTTTCTGGATGCTTATCTTGGGTTTTGTCATGATGGGTATCGATAATGGTGCGATCATCACTAATTCTATCGCCAATATGACATCGGTTACCTTGAACGGTACGCAGATAGTAACCGGTGGGCATGATGCTTTGTGGGCCGGCTATGTCTGGGCGTTATACCTGGGCTGCGTTATCGTATGCAAGATATCGCTCGGGGTCATATACGATCGGTGGGGCATGAGGATGGGAACCATCTTGGGTGCGCTCGCGTCGTTTTTGGCGGCCATCGCGCTTTGCTTTCCTGCGACTGATTGGGGTCCTATCCTCGCTGCGGTGCTGTTCGCGTTCGGGACCTGCATGGGTACGGTTGCTCCGCCGATGATGACAGTTAAGGAATTCGGCAAGAAGGACTTGGGTATGTTGACGGGTATCGTCACTGCGTTCGAGATGCTCGGTGCGGCAATCGGCGCGGTGGTGTCCGGAGTGCTGTTCGATTCGTATGCGAGTTTTACCCCTGCTTGGATTATGGTCATGGTTGCAACGGCGGTTATGGCGGCAGCCCTCTTGTATTCGATCATCGGTGCCCGTAAGGTCGTTGCGGCACGCATTGCCGAAGGTGCGCCTTTGCTGGATGCCGAAGGATGCGAGGTTGCGGCTTGATCGTCATTTCTCGATTCGCGTTGCGCGACTGCGTTCTTTCCGATGCCGCTCGGTTTCAGGCCGCATGTCTGCCCATTTCCTTGCTTTATAATAAATTCCATGGATAAAGTTATTACATCAGAAACCGTGGGTTGCATCGTGCGTCGGGCGATTCCGAGCTTGGCGTGCGATTTGCCTTCCGACATACAGGCGGGTTTACAGCGCGCGCTTGAAGCCGAAGACCACGTACCAGCTCGGGAGGTGCTGTCCCTGCTTGTTGAGAATGCCCGCATTGCATCAGCTGACAGGGTTCCGCTTTGCCAGGATACCGGCACTGTGTGGGTGTGCCTCGAGATCGGTCCTGACGTGCTTGTTTCGGGGACGGTGTTCTCCGAGGTCGATATTGCCGTGCGTGCAGCATACGACGAAGCGAATCTGCGCAAATCCCTTGTATGCGATGCTTTGTTCGACCGCGCGAACACTGGCGACAACACACCTGCGTTCTGCGAGGTCCGTATGGTTGACCGTCCTGGTGCACGCGTGCATATCATGCTGAAGGGCGGTGGAAGCGACAACGCCAGCCGCGTGGTCATGTTGGTTCCCGGCGCAGGGCGCCAAGGCGTGGTCGATGCCGTGGTGCACTGCGTGCGCGAAAAAGCCGCAAATGCCTGCCCTCCGCTTGTAATCGGCATAGGCATCGGGGGTACGTTCGACAAAGTGGCCGGGTTGGCCAAGCACGCTTTAATGCGCCCGATCGATCAACCCGCCGAAGATGCCCAGACGGCAGAGCTTGAAACAGAGCTTTTGTCTGCGGTCAATGCGACGGGCATCGGCGCTGGGGCATTGGGCGGCGCCGCAACGGCACTGGCTGTTCGCGTGCAAACGGCTCCCTGCCACATAGCTGCCTTGCCCTTGGCTGTCAACATGGGCTGTTGCGCAATGAGAAGGGGCACCTATGAGCTTTGATGGCGAGTCTCGTCGGCTTTCGCTGCCGCTTTCGCGTGACGTTCTGGCGTCTTTGAAGGTAGGAGAGCCCTGTCTGCTTTCTGGGCCGATGTATACTCTGCGCGATGCCGGCCATATCCGGTTGCTTCAGGAGATGCGAGAAGCCGAAGATGCAGGGCAATGCGGTGATCCGCTTCTGCCATATGGGCTTGCGGGACAGACTATCTTCTATGCTGGTCCCACTCCTCCTGCGGCGGGCCGGCCGTTCGGATCGATCGGTCCGACAACTGCTTCACGGATGGATTTTGCAACTCCCGCGTTGCATCGCGCGGGGATCGTCGCCACGATCGGCAAAGGTGTCCGAAACCGTGCCGTGCATGATGCGTGCATCGAGACCGGTTCGGTCTATTTTGCGACAGTCGGAGGCGCTGCTGCGTTTCTTGCGAAGTGCGTGGTAAGTTCGACTACCTTGGGCTATAGTGAGCTAGGTACGGAGGCTTTGCGCCGTATCGAAGTGGTCGATTTTCCGGTGTTCGTGGGAATCGACATACAAGGAAACGACATCTACGAGCGCTTGTAAGCGCCGCATTTTCTGTAAAGGTCCGAATTGCCGATGCCGAACGATTCTCATGCGCTTTCCGGCGTCTTCATCACCTTCGAAGGTGGCGAAGGTGTGGGGAAGACCACTCATATCAATTTTCTTGCTCGGGCGCTTCGCAGCAAGGGTCGTGAAGTCGTGTGCCTGCGCGAGCCGGGGGGTACTGCTATCGGCGAAGAGCTGCGTGCCGTCGTGCTCGATCCTGCCAATGTCGATATGGCGGATGAAACCGAGCTGCTGGTGTATGAGGCTGCGCGTGCGCAGGTCGTCCATCAGGTAATCGCTCCCGCTCTTTCACGTGGTGCCGTGGTCCTGTGCGACCGTTTCTATGATTCTACGGTTGCCTATCAAGCATACGGAAGGGGGCTTTCCCGCGTATTCATACGCGAGGCCAACGAATTTGCCTGTCAGGGAATCCACCCTCATCGTACTGTGTTGCTCGAAACTGCTTCTTCTGCTTCTGTCGGGCTTGAGCGTGCGACCCATCATGGGCAGGCTGACCGCATGGAACAGGCAGGGCTTGATTTTCACACGCGTGTCAATCAGGCATTTCATGATATTGCGCAAGCTGAGCCCGAACGAATGC